>JAALOO010000438.1_pt1 | contig 37517 bp, 26 predicted proteins | sample 7257641 | NCBI WGS metagenome assembly JAALOO01 (sample SAMN14085613, study PRJNA598686) | mite metagenome | biome: ENVO:01001000; feature: ENVO:01001002; material: ENVO:01001226; isolation source: single female mite from University of Michigan culture on fish food culture... ...
GGTGATGGTGGTCCTGGTGGCGGTGGTCCTGGTGGAAGAGGTGGCCGAGGTGGTCCAGGCGGTCGTGGAAGAGGAGCTCGGGGTGGTGGTGGAAGAGGTGCTGCTGGGCGAGGCAGACGAGGAGGTCATGGAGGTCGTGGAGGTGGTGGTGGTGGTGGTGGTGGTGGAGGCAATCCTCCTCCTCCTCCTCCTCAGAATCGCCCACCACCACCCATTCCTCCTCAACCAGCCCAGGCTGGCACCTGCAGTGCCTCAACCAGTCGACCCAGCGCCTCTAAAAGAGGCGACCCCGATGGGCCTCCCCCGTCATCTAAGAAGCACAAACCTGAAGGGCCACCACCACCTGGTGCTGGTGGATCAGGAGCAGGGATGGCAGTTTAGCTCTGAAAAAAGTTTTGGCTACTTCAGCAACAAGGACAACAAGAAGAAAGAGTGCGCGCAGCAACTGATTGTCGAGGATTTTTCCTTTTGTTTTAATATTTACACTGTTTTTTAAACAGCTCACAACCTGTTGTTCTCAACTGTTTTAACTTCTTTTTTTTCCTGCATTTATGCAATGATACTAGCTTTTTATTAAAACCCTTTAAAACCGACCATTACTGATCATCTCCCCAGGAGGGGTATCGCTGTCTGCTACTAGCCGCCTGTTGACGCCGTTGATTTTCGGAGGCTCGAATTTGACTAAGCAAAAAAGCAAAGGTTTTTTAAAATCATACCCAACAAACCCAAAAAAATTTTGCTCTACTTACCTTCCTCTTCTCCGTTCACCACCACCACTTTGTCCTCCTCGCTGAATCTTCCTCGCAATCTGCCACTCAAGCGGGAGTTCGTCTTTTCTGCAAAAAAAATAAAAAATTACAAATAAAAACCAAACATCAGAAAAATTAAATCTCATCAAAAAATGTGGGCCAGTACCTCTTCAGATAGACGACCACAATGGCGACAATGGAAAGGACGGCCACCAGGGAGAGGACAATAGTGCCCACCAGCAGTCCCGTGGCACTCCTCGACCCGCCGCCCAGCCTCAGCTGGCACCGGGAGCCGGTCCAGCCGTCAGTGCAGCTGCAGACAATCAACGCCTCATCGTAGAGGTCTTGGGCGCAGTGGCCATGGCCGGAGCAGTACTCCGTCGTGCAGGGCGACTGACAATGGTGGGTGTGGTTGGCCAGCGGCTGGTCAGACCGCCCTGGACAAACGCAGAACTTGTGGGGCGTGAAATCGCCCTCCGGCGTCCGCTCCACCCCCGAGTTGCACTGGGCATTGGTGTCGTGGCAGTAGGGCGTTTTCTCCTGCTGAAGATGTTCCGCGCAGAAGTCCTTTGGCTGGCAGCTTTCCAGCCTCTGGCCGGGATGGAGGCTGTTGGTTGTTTGATTCTTAGGGTCGATGACCACCACCTGGCTGAAGTAGGCGTCGTTGCAGAGGCAGTCAAAGCTAGGAGTGTTCGCTTTGGTTCGAGTGCTGTTGCACACTGAGTTCGGAAAACGGTAGCAGCGGTCCGGGTTATCGCAATACTATACCGAAAAAAAATGAAAATAATGTTAAGGAAAGTTTTCATTAAATTGTAAAAGGTTTGAAACAAACGTTCATCGTCGAGACGGGAATCACCGCTTCGGTGCTTCGATAGAGGATGGTGTTCAAGGTATTGCCGGCAGTTGCAGCTCGTTTATGTAGCCGCTTAGCATGCAAAGTGGCCTTCGTCGAGTAGGAGCACCTCTTGGGGTTGTTCTTCTCCTGAATGCAGGCACTTTTGAGCAGTTTTCTGATCTCCTCCTCCGAGCGATCGTACTCAAAGCCGGTGCTGCAGGCGATGACAGAAGTTCCGTTGCGCCCGTTCCGCTTTTCACACTTTGTCTCACTGCTCACGAGCTTCACCTTAAAGATGCTGATGATCAGCTCAGAAAAGGCAGCCTGAACCTAGGGTAATTTAGAAAAAAGCAAAATGGTTTTAATAAAAGTTTGTTAACCCCTTTTAATAATAGGTGCTTACTTCTGCCGTAAAGTTATCCGGTCCCAGCGAATCGAACTCCATGCCGCGAATGTACCGCACGGGCGTCTTTTGGTTCACGCCACACTGGCCAGTGTTGCCGGTAATGGGCGTGAAACCAGTCAGGCACTGGCAGTACTCCGATTGGGCACTTTGAATGGTGCTCGACTCCAGGGAGAAGACGGCGCCGCCGCTTCGCAGGCCGCCAAAGGCGGTCAGCTTGCTCGGCTCGCAGTAGGTAAAGTCGCCGGTGCAGCTGGGCAAGAAAGCAAAATTAGAATAGAAAAACGTTAAACTTATCATTCAATTACCTCTTCTCTTGAAACTTTTTATTCTTCAGCAGGGTGTCACACTTTGAGGCGCACTTCCAACTTCTGGACGACTCGGCGTCAGTGCTCGCCAGTTTGATCTCCTCGATAGAGTCGCACTCACAGGAGGGCTTCTTTGAGGTGACGTCAAACCGACAACCTGCCTGATGGTCATGTTTACACCTTTCCACCTCTGCCGAGTCACACTCAAAGAGGCAGCCTCGAAAAACAGTGTCAAACTTCTGTCCGGGGGCGCAGACGCAACCGAGCTTATTATCCGATGTTTTAATCTCCAGCTTTTCGCAGCCGTACTTGGCCGCCTGACGCTGGTCCACTTCACAGGTGCGAGATTGGCTGTTGAAGAGGAAGCTGGGCGGACACTGGCAACCCTTGCCGTCGTTGGCCAGGAACGGAAGTGGACCTTTACCAGAAGTGCTGCTATTTCCTTTCACCGGCGTACACCGAGAAACATCGACGGAAGGTTTCGCCAGGCAGCCGCCCTTTCCATCCGCCTGGTAGCCGGCGTTGCAGGTGCACTCATAAGAAGTTCCATTTTTCACTTTCTGGTATCCCTGAGTGCAGTCCCGCATCGCCTTGGGAATGCAAACCGCCGCCGAAGACCGGATATTGCCCTCGTTGAAGTACTGGTCTACCCGGCACAGGCACTCATAGCCACTCCCTTTGTACTGGCACTCAGCGCCCTGGTCGGCGCAGGGCACCACCGGCCGATCACCTCGGGCCTGTCGGTCCTTCTCGCTGCAAATGTCAAACAGCTGACATTGGCCGTCCTTTGTTTTGAAGGTGCCCTCGATGCAGTCGCAGCTGTAGGCGGTGCGGTCGGCACTCAGCCTGGCCACCTGGTTTGCCTTGCAGGCGGGCATTTCTGGAAGACATCTGGTGAAAAAAATAAAAAATGATAAAAACAAATTTTTTATCACATTTTATCACTTACGTTCTCGTCGAAAGATCCCACACCCTTGATCCACCACACTTGCAATCAAAAGACCTAGTTGCCTGATTGTTAGTGCAGTCAAAACCGCCGACCTTTCGGCAGCCTGATTCTCCGTTCTCCTTTGCGCAAAAGTTCACCTGATCGCAGAGCCTTCCAAAGTACAGCGAGCTTACGCAGGCACACTTTGTCGTGTAGTCCGCATAGCTGTCCACCGTACAGTGGCCCTTCTCTTTTTCACACTGAATAAAGTTCCCGTCATTAGGATCCAGATTCAGGTGGCAGGGGTCGTTGAGCAGGAGGTCGGTCAGCTTGAAGGTGAGCTGATCAGAAGATGTCGTAGTGGGCGTTGTTGCCGTCAGGTTTACCCGCACCTTGATTATCAGCTGAACGTAGTCAGCAGGGACTGACAGTGTTTGTGGGTTGGCTCGCTGCGGCTCGAGGAAAGACTGCCCGGAGAGGGTGAGCAGGTCAAGTCCGCCGTCTTGGCCGATGATCAGCGAGGTCTCAAAAACGTCAGAAGTCAAAGAAGGACTTAGATCTGCTGTCCAGCTAAGGAGCAGCTTGTTGGCCAGCTTGCTGCTCAGGCGAATCCACTTTGAGCGAAGGTAGCTGACTTGAGTGAGCTGAGAAGATTTTGAGAGGGTTTTCACGCCTGGCAAGAGGTACTCAATGGAGTTTGAGGTGGCTTTGATCAGCTGACTGCCGTCGCTTAGAGGAGAAAAAGGTACAAAAATGGAGTCCAACTTATCGTCTTTGAAAACTCCTCTGCCTTCAATTGTAACATCCTGGGGAAATGCTCTCTTCTGCAGTGCACTACTTGTCAGTGTCACCAAGTGGCCGTCAATGTCGGTTAGTGGAGCTTTTTCTTCGGGAGTTTTGAAACGAAGTACAAAAGCCTCCACCTTAGAGGCCGATCGGGCGAACCAGCTAGCACAGGCGTGACCGGATGTCGGTGAAGTTGTGCCCATGACGGGCAGCTCTACAGAGACTTTCGACTTCAGGTTAGTGCTGATAAAGAGTGGCGAACTCCGTGAGAGGTAGCTGAAGGGCACACAGGGGTCTTTGTTTTCCTTTCGGTCATTTTCAGAAATGGGAATCGTCAAAAAAGCCTCAGTTGTTGAGGTGGCAGTTTGATAGGGAAGGTAGGTAATGGAATTTTTATCTAAAGTTGCTGCATTGTAGTACCTGGTGGTGGACATCAGAGGAACGGCAAAGATGTTTGAGCAGCCAATTTTGAGGTCGCATTCTACGGTGTGATCCACGTATTTTGAAGATAATTTGCATGTTTGAGAAGTATCATCTGCCTCAAAGTTGGGTGGACATTTGGACCGAGAGGGAGAAACCTTGTACATTGGTCCTGGGCTGCTTTGTTTTTCAATCAACTTTTTTGCTTCAAAACTTTTCTTTGATTCTTCTGAAAAGTAGGCAAAAGTGTACGAGTCAAGTTGATCTTTCTTAAAATTGTCAATTTTAAGTCTCACAAAGGGACTGTTGACTAGAATGTTTTGAGAGGCAAACTCGGGAAGTTTGTAGACAGTGAGCTGTGATTTTTTATCCACTTCTTCTTCAAACGGAAAGCAGTTTAGGGTTTGATCACAGAAACTAAAAACCAACTGTGAGCCTTTTTCCGCCTTTTTAGTAATCGTGTAGTCGATTTCCGGGTCAAAATAGAGCCACTGATTGGCGGTCAACGATTTAGCTTTTGACGAAGCTTTTGGCGAAATCAGACGAAAATTGTTACCAACCGCCTGTTTGGAGTACTCAAAAAAGAAAGGAGGAAAAGGCTTTCCTTCAGTTTTTGGAGCGAACGAAAATGACAGCTGATAGCGTGAAAGATTTGCAAAGGGAAGGTACTCGTTGATGCAAAATCGGTTTTCCTTATCAGAGTTTGAAGCAGTCAAACTGGCAATTTGCGTCCCCTGCGGCGCTTCATCAAAAGTTAGAAAAACGTCCATCTTTGCAGTATCGGAAAGATTCTTCAACTCCACCGAGTAACACCAGTCCTTGCCTTCATTAAGAGAATCGACGATGTTCACAAAGGAACTTTCGTTTTGCTTTGGCTGTACTTTGTACCCGTACTTTTCTACTGGAGCTGAGGTGGTGATCAGTTTGACGGGAGTTGGCTGAAGCTGAACAAACGTAGCTGATGAAGGTGAAGAAGGAGTTTTAGTTGCTGCGTCTGACCTCGGCACCGTTTCCGCATTCCAAATGGCAAAGTCGGTATTTTTGCCAGTCAGAAAAACCCTAAAAGACTTTAGCGTTTTGCTGACCTTCCTTTGTTCACCTTTATCAATCCTCTTCCCAACAATGGTGCACTCAATGTAGGAGTTTTTGAGGGCTAAATCATTTCGACAAGAGTTCTCCCACTCCTCCAACGTCAGCGTCACCGTTTGCGGCTGGCCATCAGGCAGCGCCTGAAATTGAAAACGCAGCAGTGCATTGTCTTCCCGTTGTTCCTCATCTTCCTTCAGCTCAACGGTGACAGGTTTGAGCAGCTCAATATCCGCCAAACCTTTAAACACTTTCAAAAGACGAGATTTGTCTGCATCTTTTGGAAATGATAGGTTTTTCATTGGATCTACAATCTCAATGTTCGACGAGTGGGCAAACCCGCCCTTGTGGCCGTGTACTGGGTGTGGCGGCTGGTTAAAGTCCAATGGCTGGCGGACCATGTACTCGACTGAAAAAAACAGTAATCATTTTTTATATTCTAAAAAAGTTTAAGCACTAGTCAATCTCAAACCTCGAACGTCCTTGAAGGCGGTAGTAAAAGCGTCGTACGACCCGGTAGTTTCATTTTGACCCACAAAAAAGTTCAACTGACCCCATTTGTTCTGGTCAATGTTCTTCACCACCACCGGATCTTTGCTCCACTGTTTAACCTGTGCAAAGTTGATGTCGTTCTGTCTTGGATTTGATTCGTATCGAAGAACTGCCTTATCATTGGAGGTCCAGTACTTGAGGTGTGCACGATGCATGTGTAATTAAAAAAAGAGATTTTTACAACAAAAATTTTTTTTCTCTTAATAGCTTACCTTGAACTTTAAATACGGAGCCTTCACTAGGTCGTCTGAACTGAGCGTACTGAAAAACGTCCGGCTAAAGTCAAACGACCTTCCTGTTGCTTGATTTTCATCAGCGTGAAAAAAGTAGAACGGCTCCAATTTTGAGTTGTCATCTGCCGGCCAGTTGCTGTCTACTGCTATCCAATTTTGAGATTTGACTAACGCAGTTTTTTAAAAAAATAATTAAAGTTAAGTTTTTAAAATTACAAGAAAAAAGTAAGCACTTACTTTGACTGCGCACATCAGGAATCGTTGCAAGCAGAATAAGTGTAAATAAGTTTAAACAGAATAAAAAGTAAAACTGCTTAACCATCTTTGATAGATGGTAAGGGAGTGGTGGTGATGATGATGACGATGAGGTAGTTGTAGTAATAATTAGTTAAAACTCGTTTTAAAACTGTGAAAACATGGAAAAAGTAAACTTAACTAAACTAATTAAAACATGATCACTAAAATTGATTTTTTGTTGTTTGCTTAACTGCGCTGACTACGCTTACGTTGAGTATCAGCGCAGCGATATAACTTTTTTGGAGTGAGATCAACGCTAAAAAATAATTTTTCCCCTGTCTGCTTCACAATATACCTTTTTGTAAGCAACTGTGGAGTACATAAAAGAGAAATGCAGAGCCGTAATCACTAATCGATTAGCAGTATTCTCAGGTAATGCTCACTTAGTATAACTTTGAAGGTCTACTTTTTGAAGAGCTTGGCAAAGGTGCACATTGTTGTTTGCCGTGGCAGTGCTGGCAAACAACAAGTGTGATGGGTATCAGCTGCCGCCGCCGCAGCTGGAGCCAAAAAGAACTGACGGGAAAAAGCAAACGCTCATATCCAAACACTAGTCGATCACCATAGAATCCAGTCCTGTCAGTTTGGCAGTACCAGAAAACTTGAGTTGCCTTTTAAGCAAAAAAGCTTTTTTGTTGTGCTGAAGTGATGGTAGCAATTTGAGAAAAAATCTAACATCCTTTTTGCTCAAGAGGCTGAGTTAGCTAAAGAAGAAGGGAAAAGCCAATTTGAGACAAATCTTTGCATAAACAAATTGCCGCTGATTTTTCTCCATATTTTTAAACTAATAACTCTGAGAGCAGATTTGGAGCCACTGAGATTGTTGTTATGCGTGGCGATATGACAACATTCTTTGGCGGTGAATGTAAGGTTACATCATTTTAGAAAAGAATGGGGAGAAAGTGAAAGCTCATTGCACTTGAGGCTGAGGGTGATGATTCAGGGGATTAGATTAGAAGAGTACTGATCAGGTTCTTTCATGACCAACATCCTAAGAGGCAAAATTGGCGCTAAAAAGCGCCCGACGCATGATGGTCACATCTTCGGCCTTCGAGGTAGAGCGCAGGAGCGCCGTGCCGACGACCACCCGATTGGCGCCCGCCGCGCCGGCCGCCTCAATCACCTCCAGGCAGACGCCCCCATCTAGTTCGATGTCCATGCGGGGAAAGTCCCCTCGAATGGTGGCCACCTTTTGCAGCATGTCGCCGATGAACTTCTGGCCGCCGAGGCCGGGCACGACGGTCATCACGAGGACGGCGTCCAGCTGGGGAAGAAAGGGTAGAACAGTCTCGACAGGAGTGGCTGGATTGAGGGCGATGGAGGCCTCCATCTTGAAGGAGTGAATCGCTTCCACGAGCTCGGTGACGCTGCTGCTGCTGCTGTTGTTGTTGTGATTATCACCACTTTCTCCTCCTCCTCCTCGGCTTTCCTTCGTCACCTCGTAGTGGAAGATGTACCGCACTGCGCCGGCCTCGGCCATCGCCTTCACCAGCACCATCGGCCGGGCGACCATCATGTGCACCTCGAACTTGACGCCGGGAAAGGCGGCCACCAGGCCGCGGACAAAAGCCGGACCGAAGGTGATGTCGTCGACGAAGTTGCCGTCCATCACGTCGAGGTGGATGAAGTCGACGCCGGCGGCCACCAGGACCGTCACCTCCGCCTTGATGTCCACAAAGTTGCAGTTGAGGATGGAGGGGCCGACGGCGGCTACTACATTGGCTCCAGAAAAACACGAAGAGGTGGTGGTGGTGAACATTTTTTCCGGTGATCAATTGCAAAGAAGAAGATAGAAAAGATAATCACAGAAAAAGGCAAATCTTCAAGAACTGAAAAATCTGTAGATGCTGCTGTTTACATTTGTTTACAAGCACATTTTTTTCGGCTCGAGCGACGAGCAAAAAAATCGTCTGCAACCACCTGCTCATAAACTTCGTACATTGTTTCAGTACGAAAAACTGCCTGTAAACAATAGCGCGAAAGTATCAGCAATCCCACTGAACTGAACTTTTTTTCAGCACTTTTTAAATTTATTTTGTATATGTACAATGTGTACTACCGTTTTATACATTGAGAGGAGAATAAATAAATAGCGAAAATAATTCGAGATTAAAAGTTTGAACCTGCTGCTTATCGCCTGGACTTCCAGAAGAGGACACCGACGCCGGCGAGGGCAATGACGGAGACCACGGAGAGAATGACAATGGCGACAATGTACCCAGTGGTGCTCTTCGTCTCCGCCACCGCTTTTGCATCGACCTTCTTCTCGCACTTGTCGCCGCTGAAGCCCTCCTTGCAGTTGCAAACCACCGTCGGCTTGCCGTCCTTGCCCACCGCCCCGAGTACGCAGTGATCAGAGTTTTTGCACTCTCCATGGCAGGTTTCTAGTTAAAAAGTGTTGAAAATTTGCATTTTAGTACTCATTTAAAACTTTTAAATCAAAGCAAAATCTTACCATAACAGTGATGACTGCGGTCAGCCAGCATCAGGCCGCTCTTCTCGCATCGGCAGAAGCTGTAGCCCTGGAGGGCGCCCGCCTGGTTGCGCGCCACCTCAAAGTGACAGGTGGCGTTCACCTTGTCGGCGCAGCTGTAGGCGGCGTCATTGCACATGCCCTGCTTCACACGACAGTTCTGCAGCTTAAAAAGCTTTGCCGCATCATTGTACGTGAAGGAGTCCAGTTCAATGTAGGGAAGCTCCTCGCAAAGGCAATCGAAACCAGTTTTTTCATTTTTCACCGATTCGACGCATCGGCTGTAGGGGTGTGCTTTGCAAATATTGGGATCATTGCAAAACTGTAAAAAACAATTTTTTTAGTTTTTCTGTTTTTAAGTTAACTTTTTTATGCTTACTTTAAGAGTTGACACATTCGGTTCACCATGGTGGCCAATTGTATCGCTGGCAGCGGCAGCATTGCAAAAAGAGAAAAGCACACAAAGAAAAGCACTTGAAAAGAAAATGATTGAGTTCATTTTGGTTTTCGTTAATTTGAGTTTTTAAATTTTGTTTTGTCAAACGTCAAAAAGAGGAGCTTAGAAGTCGGATCAGTACTAAACTAAAATTGAAGACTTTATTAGAGTATTGTACAATAAAAGGGTGCTCAAATAGTGCTGATAACGGCAACTGCAGTCTCAAGTGGTTTTGCCGATCTGCTCAGCTGCTGCTGCCACTTATATCCTCATCAATCACGTACACTAGACGTTCATCAATGCGGTTTTTAGCATTGCAATCCACATTATGCGTTGCCAATATGCATCTGGATTAGATTTAAAGTAGAAACAGAAGCGGCGGCTGCAATCAATGCATTCTTTTCTCAGCCCCATGTTTTTACTTTGAACTTAAAGCACCCAAGTAAAGTGACTAAGTTTAAGTTTGTTGAGGTGATTCACTGCAATGGAACACCACCTGTCGGTTTTTTGCTGTTAGTTGCCGTTGTAATGCAATAGGCCAGAAACTCACTGCACATCGACAGACAATAGCGTCATTGGAGATTGGATTGGATTACTTTCCAGTTATCGGTTGTCAATCGCAATCATTCTTTTTTTACTAAATTGATTCACTGGTTAGCTATTCACAACTCAATCTGTTGTTTACTTAACCAGTTAATCACCAAACTCAGTTTTTGTATGTATGTTTGATTTGCGTAGTTTTACAGCAGAACGATAACAATAGAAAATTGCCATTTTGAGTCACGTTTTGAAACAAAAAACTTGTTACTTACTTCCGTAATTAAAAAACATTAAGTTTAGGTTTTAAAATAAACGCGTGTCAAACATTTTTTTAAAATTTTTAAGATATGTTATCTAATCAATCAATTCAAAATTAAAGATAAGTTTAGTTATTTAACTTAGCTTTAAGTATATTTTACAACAGCATTTTTAAATTACACAAGGTTACAAAATAACTGCTGATTTTTGGTACAATGGCTAAAATGATTTTTCTAATAATTATGCAACAAACAAAAAATTCTAAGAGTTCAGGTTTCAGAGTTTCATGATTTACATATTTTGGGCCGCAGTGCTCTAAATATTTTAAAAAATTTTTATCAGTAGAGATAAGTGATAGTTTGTGTGATAACGAGTCCCCTTTAAGTGTGAGAGTGGGCAGTGGCGCCCTAAAACGGGTTCCATTTTAGGGTTTCAGAACTCTGGAACTTGAACTCCTAAAATTTTTTTGTTTGTTGCATAATTATTAGAAAAATCCTTTTAGCCATTGTACCCATTGCAGAAAGTTGACTTTATTTTGTGGCCTTGTGTTATTAATCTTGATTAAGGATTTTATTTTTAACATCACTTTAACATTTTAAAAAAATAATGAACATTAAAAGCAAAAAAATGCAACAGTTTTTAAAAACAAATCTATATAAATTAATGTGTGTGTGTTGAAAAAAGTGAAAACAGGTAAACAAATTACAAGTTTAAAAAGTATCAAATTCAACTGAAAAAGTTGTTTTGCTTTTTAAAAAATCACTTTTTGTGATGATTAAAAAGGTGTTTTTCTCTTCTTATTTACATTTAGTGTTGTACCATGTACGAAGCTCGCCTTGGAATTCTACGTCTGACGAAGGATGTTTATTACCGTCTATTAGAAAAGATATCAGAGTTCAGATTCAAAAGTGTTAGTGAAAAGAAGAAAGAAAAAGAAAAGGATTTAGAGGATAGTTTTAAGGAAAGTTAAAAAGAAAAAAAGATTGGAAAGCCTAAAATTAAAAAAAATTTACCTTTTAAAGTACAAAACAGCAAGGCCAATGAGTGCAATGGCGGCAATCACAGAAACAACAATGGTAGAAATAAGATAAGCTTTTGAAGAGCTGGCTTCTGCTTCCTTCTTTGCTTCAACGGCTTTCTTCTCACATTTGGTTCCTGTAAAACCGTCCTTGCAGTTGCAAACAACCTTTTTAATGTTTAGGTAGTCTCGCCCGCAACTGGCAGTGTTATTGGAGCAGGAACCGTCGCAGGATTCTTAACAAAAAAATATTTTTAGTAAATTTTAAAAACTTTGTTTTTAAACACTTACTCTCACAACTCAACCCTCTGTCAGAAAGGGTGATGCCACTATTTCGACAGGTACAGTATGAAAGTCCTAAGTATTTATTTTGATCTTTGTTAAACTCTACTTGAAAATGGCACTTAGCGTCAGTTTTGCAACCAAATTGATCTTTGTTAGTTTCGCACAAGTTGACAACTAATTAAAAAACATGTTTTAGTTTTTTAGGTTTAAAAGGTAGAAGTTAATTTGTCATCACTTACTGCCACAAGTTTGCATTCGCAAAGAAGCCTTTTTGGCGGGTATAAATTCTACATTATTGACTTTAAAAAAAGGTTCATTTGGACAAAGACACTCAAAAGGTTTATTTGTTTTCTCGTCAGCAACGCAGATAGAGTAGGCAAATTTAGCGCAGGTATTCTTGCTTTTGTCGCAATACTAAATTTTTAAAAATGATTTTTATATAAAAAGTATTAAAACAGCAAACACTTACATTGTGTGTGATCACATTTGGCTCAACCTTGGGGTCATGAATCAGAACGTCAGGGTCTGTTGTTGTTCCACCAAAAGTAAAATCTTCAAATGTGACAATATCACTAGAAAAACTTCCTATCTTGGAAAATGATTGCACAATTTTGAGCGGATCTACCAAATAGTAGCATTTGCTTTTGTCGTCACCCACTGGAACGCAAGCAGCTTTCAATTTTTCGGCAATTTGAGTGTCATTCAGATTTGATTGAAAACTGGTGCTGCAGAGAATGGTCGTGTCAGTGGCTTTCTTGCATTTTGTGGGACTGCTTAGGCTGTCCAACGAAACACTAAACAATCCGGAGACTAGTTTCATAAAAGCTTCGCGTACTTTTTTAGTGTACTCGTGCTCGTCGCTAGTGTGAATGAGATCGAACTCAAAACCGGTAATAGTGTGAATTGGCACAGTTGATGGAAAGCATTTTTTTTCCTTTTCATTCCAAGTAAAACCAAGGTCGCAAGCGCAGTACTCATTTTGTCCTTTTCGTTTTGTAATATGGTCCACGTCTACAGTAGTGACGTTTTTCACGAAAACAGAATTGATGAAAGGCGAGTCAACAGCGTCTACAGTAGTTTTCACTACTTTAGCTTTTGGGTACAGAGAAACAAATGGTGGACTTTTTTCAAAACTTTCATCGCAGTGTTCAAACGATTTATCGCACCTATATAAAAAAGTTGAATAAATTATTGTTAAAAAAAGTTAACAACTGTTACCTTGCTTCAGAATAGTCGGGTTTTTCAAGCAAAGAGCATCGAGAAATGCATTTCCAGTCGCTGGCTTTGTCTTTTTCAGCGTATGGAATATCAGTTTTTTTGCATTCGCACAGTGGTCTTGCGCCGGTGGCAGGCGTTTCATCCCAAATGCAAGTTGGCGCACCTTTTGCTAGGCAGGCTGCTTTAGCCCCTTCATCACAAGCCTTGTCACACCGTTGTGTCTGCTCATTGAGCAGTTGGCCGGCGGCGCACTTACAAACGGGTTTACCGTTTTTCAGCTCGGCCGTTTTTGAGCCGCAATTGAATGCCTGCGCAAAATGTTCACCTAAAGTTTAACAAAAATCTGATTTAAGTTTTTTTCAAACAAAAAGAAAAAATTGCTGATTACCATTAAACTGGCAGCTTAAAAAGGTGTCATTGTAAGTGAAACCAATGTCGCAAAACTTTGCTGTGCAAGTGTAGTCATTTCCACCTGCGACGGCTTTGCAGTACTGTCCGGCTGGACAACTCTTGCATTTGTCTGGCAAGCAGATGGCTTTTGAGTTAAGCACGTCGTGCTCATTGTAGTAGCCAGTGTTGCACTTGCACTGAAAATCAGTTAATTTGTTTTTGCTGCCAGTCGGTTCGCAAATAGCGTTTTTCATGCTGCAAGGTACAAATTCACTTGACAACACGGTTTTCAATTTTCGGTGTGCAACTATACAGGGATTAAAAGGGACACAAGTTTTGAGCGTGGTAGAGGCGTTTAGCGGCTGGGGAACATAGTCTTCAATGCAGACGCAATCGGTTTTTTTAGTAACGCGATTGTACTGCGGCCGCTTGTTTTCCTCACAAATGAGCTCTTTTGGATCGATGCACCTAAAGTTATATTGGCCCATAAATAATAAAAAAACTATAAAAACATTAACTTACTCTTTGATTAAAGGGTTCCATATTTTTTCTTTGAGGCATTCACAAATGACGCCTTCAAAAACTTCATCGTTTTGGCATTTTTTGCATGTTTTTGGTGCAAAATGACAATAGTCTTTTTTTTCGCAAATAACTCCTGTGAAACCTTTGCTGCAACGACAGATAGGTCTAAAAGAAGTTTCATTATAACCTCGTTCACAAATGTTAACTATGTTGTTTTTGCTTGAGCATTTTTCTACTTCATTTTCATCGTTAACACATGGATCATTGATAGAAAGATTATTAATTGTCAGTTCAAACGTTTTTAAAGAATTTCCTTGTTCATTAATTTTTGTAATGTTTAGTACTACTTCAATTTCAAAACGATAGTATTCTCCAAGTTTTGCGTTTGATTGAACAACTAAAGAGTTTTGCTTAAAATCCTTGTAAAAAACAAAATTAAAAAATGATTTTTAGTTTTAAAAAAATAAAAAACATACTTCAAGGTTGTAGGATTGTCGATCACCAAAAGAAGAAATAACGTGAGCTTTGGAAAAGTAAAGAATTTCACTTTCGTCTTTAATTGTGTAATTTAAACCAATTTTCAATTTTGCATTTTCAGATGGTACTTTGATCCACTTAGAACGAAGAGTTTCGTAAAACAATGGAGTTTTGTCATGCTGGGTGTTTGGTTTGAAAGATGTTACAACAGAAACATCTATTTTATAAATCAGTGAGTTGGTGTATTTATCTTTTGGTGGACTTTGCGTCCAGTGAGATTTATCTAAAAACTGGTCGTTCAAGTTAAGGTTGTCTCGATAAATTCCAGTGGTCAGTTCTACATTTCCAGGTTTATTATCGGCAAAATTATCTTTGAATACGATATAGTGATGATCAACGTCTAGATTTGCGCCAAAAAAAGTAAAATTTAAAGTTTCTACAGTTTTGAGTAAATTAGTAAAATGAGAAGCGCAAATAATTTTAGTCACTTTTGATCCTTCGTTTGTAACGGGAAAACTAATTGTTTTAAGCTCCTCTTTGTCAGTAACAACAGTAAGAGGTGTTGTTTTTGCAGCATAATCAAAAGGTACACAAAAATCAGATTTTGATGCATCACTGGATGGTTGGCGAAATATAACAAGGTTGTTCAATTTTGAATTGTTTCCAGGAAGAGCAATTTGAAACGGAACAAATTTTTTATCTTCACGTTTTAAAGTACTAGTAGGTAATTCTTGATCAAGAAAGTTTTTGCATCCGATTTTCATATCGCAAAAACTTTCAGAAAAACGGTAAAATTCTTTTAGTGAGCAGACACTGAATAAAAAATTAAAAACGTAGTATTATTTAAAATTTTACAAAAATTAAAATTTTTACTTTTCTTTAATTTCGTTGCCGTACACACAAACATAGTTTTCATAATTTTGATCAACATTTGCCAAAGATTGAGTAATTCCCACATTCTGTTACAAAATTTTTGTTATTTTAAAAAGTTAAAATATTAACAAAAAGTTTTAAACTTACTTTTGCATTAGTAGTTTTTACTACTTTGACATTAAAAGAGTTAATTTCAACTGTATTTTCAGTAGTATCTTGTGAATGAATAATATAAACAACTCGGAAAGGACCTTTTATTATTTCAGAATTTGAAATTGGCGGGTTGACACCATCAGTAATAGTGACTGTAGTGTTTGTTGCTTCACCAGACACTGTTTTAATTTGTTCAAATTTTGGGTTGTCTGAATCTAAAATCACTCGATAAAATATGTAATTTTCATGATGCGTTTTTCCTGGAGTGCTTTTAATTGTAAGATTAATGCTTAATTTTAAATCAGACATTTTTGTTGTGTTAGCTGCATTTTCAATAAAATTTGTGTAGATAAACCGAGATTGATTTGGTTTAATTTTAAAAGATACTACAAAAATTTTAAATAAATTTAACATTTGTTTTAAATAACTTTAAAATTGATACTTACTGCCTTTAGAAGTTTTTGTAATATTTTTTTCATGAATCACAAAAAGTTTATCTTGCACTTTATCAATATTTGTTTGTTCTAGACTCATTTTTTTTGTTATTGTTTGAACTGTAAATTTCAATTGCACTAACAATGGTGCAGTTTTAGTAACAACAGGACCAGAAACAAGTTGAAGATTAAATTTAAAACTGTTTCCAGTAGTAACTTTTGTTGGTCGAACAAAAAAGAAATCGTTAGTAGAACCTTGAAACTTTTCAAAACTTATTTGAGCTTCAGAGTTATCTATAGGATAAGTGAATTCTTTTTCTTCACTTTTTTTTAAAGTTATAGAGTTAAAAAACAATTTGCTGTTTTTATCTTTTTGATTATCAAATTTAGCGCCAGTTTCATCTTTAACCAATTGAACGTCCATAATTAGCTCTTGAAAGCGCATATCAATAGAGTCTAATGAGACTGAAACTGTCGCTTTATTTTCAGCATCTTCAGTAAATTGAAGATAATAAGTTAAATCTAAATTTTTTTCAGCGTTTTCAATAGTTTTGGCAGTTAGTGACTGTTTATTTTCTGTTATAAACTGTTTGTTGAAAGCTTTTTTTGACTGTTCAGTTGTGCTACAAAAACATACGTTTAAGTAAACTTTAAAATAAATAATTTTTTTGGTAAAATTAAACTTACGTTGTGACAAATTTGACTACACTAGAGCTAGGTGAAGCACGAATTTTAAAAAAAGGTGATTTTGCCATTTCGCTTTTTAATTTTTCAGGTATGCCGTATTTATTAGTATCTTCAATGGCTTCTAACGGATAGCAACTAGAAATAACATCACAAGCAAACAGCTCTTGCGCATTACTTGTAAATGTGTTTTCAAAAATTGAGTTGTAAAAAAACCAATTTGGATCATCTAAACCTAGTTGATCATTATTAGCATTGTCTGGAGCAACCAATTCTTTTTTTAATTTTTTATCAGATTTAACTTCAACGCTGATGCTAAACTGTTCGGAAACGTCTCCTCGTGCAACCAAAGTAATTATGTAGTTGTCAATCTTTTGCAAAGCAAGGTAGTCAAAAATGCAAATTTTTTGCATAGATTTTTCAGCCAAAGTTTCTAATTTAAAACCAACTGGTGCTTTATCAAGTGTTAAGTAAACGTCAACAAAACTGGCCGGAGGCGAAAAAATCAATCCTGGGTCTGTTTTAGTGATCGTGTAGCAAACATCTCCATCGCCGGTAGGATTTGTTCCATTTAGTCGAATGATGCCTTTAATTTGGTCGTAGTGGTTGACTTTGATGATATTGTATTTAGATTTTGGAGCAGCATTGGGTGTGTTAGTAAAAGTTCCCGGTGTTGTTAAACTAAGAGTATTTTTTAAATCTTCAAGTTTTTTTGTTGTGGTTTTTCCAGATTTATCAGTGCCTAATCAATTAATGTAATTAAAATTTTTTTAAATAATAAAAAATGCAAATACCTGTAAATTTTGAAATTTCAAAATTATTATTTCCAGCATCTAGCTCTATTTTTAATTTTTCAATGATTCCATTAGTGCAAGAAGTTTTTTTAAAAATGTTTTTCATTGTAGGAGGATTAATTTCGCAATTGTTTGTTTCCGCTTTAATAGTAACAGGAGTAGCTGGAGTAACAGCAGCTTGTTTTAAATCAATTTTAATTATTTGAAGATTAAACTGATTTAATTTGTTGTCAAACACAGCAGTATTTCCCGCAAATGAAATTTTTTTGTTGTCTTCTGTAGTTGTCGTTGTTGCACTACCAAGTTTAAAATTATCTAACTCAACACCTTTATCAATAGCTCTAAAAGCGGTAATGTTATCGGGATTTTCTGCATCAACAATATATTTTTCTACATATTTAACTATAAATAAATTTAAAAAATGTTTTTTAATAGTTACAAAAAATAATAAGTTTTTTACCGGAGAAATCTTTAAGTCCAAGTGTAAACAAATCTGAATTTTCAAATCCAAAGTTTTCCCACTGTTCTTTTGAAATAGACTTTAAAGAAGTTGCTTGCCATGAGCCAGAAGATAATTTAACATTTATTTCTGGTTTAGTTTGAGATGTTTTACGAGAACGGAAATAGGCTTCCGCAGATGAAAAGTACTGATTTAATTGCACATTAAAAATATGAATTTAGTTGTAAATAATTTTTTTAATATCTTACTTTAAAAGAAAGGTCAGGTTTTGTAACCCAGTTTTCATTATAACTGTCTTTTTTTACCCCAAGTACTTTATTGTTTGCGTACTCGCTGTGAAAAACAAGAAATGGTGCAACACTGTCTGAATCATTTTTTGGCCAAACATTTTTAGAATCATCTAGTTCAATCCAATTTGAGGCTTGGTATAATTCCTCTATTTTTATAAAAAAAATTAAACAATTAGTTTTAATATAGTAGTTAAAGCATCTTACTTTGAGTTGATAAATGCACAAAAACTGTAATGCAAATAAAAAACAGTAGTTTGCAGGCGGTGCCCGAACCTAAAAGTCGGGACTTCAACATCTTCTTTCAACTTTTTGTTATTTGTTAACAACTTTTGAATACAAAGACAACTGAACGGCAAAAAAATACAAAAGATGAACACACTATAACAAAAAAATGATACAAAAATTATTTAAATAATAAAAACACGATTGTCAAGTAATAATGAAAAGTGTCAAATGAATCATTAACAAAAACCGTTTTATAACTCAAAACTCACCAAAATTAAAAAATATGTGTAGACTTAACAACTACAAAGTTGAAAAAAAACAAATTTGACTGACTGTTTATTAAAAGCAAAAAAGTATCTGCTTTTTACCAAGTAGTCTACGTGGAACTAACCACTAACTAACTAACTACCTGCTCAAAACGACAATTGATAGTGCCAAAAGCTTATCAACAATCAATTTCACCGCAACTTTCTATTTATCCCATCACCGTCTGCCGGCAAACCTTATCACCGGCAGTGGAGATCACATCAACGTCATTGGCACCGAGAGAAAGAGAGAAAAAAGGAAAAATAAAGAGATTGATGAAAAAGTGGCAATTGATGGCTCCACTTGAAGTGCCACACTGCCGCACAGTGCTTCCATTAATTGACTTCCAATGTATCATCGGCGGCACACCTGTTCATTTTAGTGACTGGTGACTAATTTGGAGTAGAAGTTAAACCTGGTAGTTTCTTAAAACTTTGCCGCTAGTAACCACCAGTTTTATGTTGATGTAGGTAAAATATAGTACTCCTTTTAAACTTCTCCCCCTCTCCGTTTCAAAACCACTCGTCTAGACAGCCGGAAAAATTGAGGGGATGAAATGCTGCTGGTTTTTTAGTTTGAAAGTTGACAGTTAAAAGCAACAAACTTTTAGTTTAAAAAATCAATTTGTTACACAGTAAAACTCACGGTACAACAGTATTCTGTGTTTTCTCAGAAAACGTCGTATTATTTTAAAATTACTAGATAACAATAAGACTCAAAACAAGCTCCACTGTGTTTTTCCTTGTTTTTTACAAAAAAAATGTTAAAAACTTTGTTTTTAGCGTAACAAAAGCTTAATCAATTGAATTATATTTTATTTGCTAAATAAGCGAGTTTGATTTATACAAGTTTTCATTTCTATTCAAGTTTCACATAAAGGAATTGCTGAATTCCATTTTAACAAAAACCTCAGTTTATGACAAATCAAACTTCTAATCAAAAATGTGCCAGCATTAGTGCAGAGCAGCATTTCAATGTCAGCCGTGCCAGTGAGTGTTGCAGAATGCCGGCGGCAAACGTTTTAGGTCAGAAGGCAGCCGCCAGGTAACTGTGCTGTTCACGTCACGTCGGTCTCCTTCTCAGTTCTCCTTCTAGGCCAAACGTTATCGTTGTAACAGTTGTAACATTTTATTAAAAAATAGGTTAGTCAAAGAAGGTGGGGGATGAAGATTGTTCTACTCTGATCTGTTTCTTCTTCTCTGGAGGCAGTCGTTACAGTCGGTGTTGTCAATTAGTGGCATCAATCGTCGGACTTCGATTACCAACGCCACTTTTTTGATTAGCCAACCAGTTTTACCTTTGTAGCCTCTGTTATTATTGCAAAAGTGCCTGTCAATCTTAGGTGAAGTACGGAAAGTACTGTTGCTGCTGCTGATGCCAAGCACTCAGCTGTACATTCCACAAAAATTTTTGCACACTAATGTAAGTAAGTAATTTGATATTAAAAGAAGTGGGAGTTTCACCGACCAACCAACCAACCAAAAAGTCGTTTGATTCAGCTGTGGTTTACTTTAGCTTTTAAAAAAAGATATTTGTGCGCAGGTAACTTTCACTCAAACATAACAAAGGGTACAAAACACCAAAACCTCAATTACTCTTTTGTAGAACCGCATTCAAACTTTTCTTTTCAAACAAAAAAAGGTAAAGTAAATCAATCAGCAGCATTTCATCACAACACTGTAATTTTAGAGTAGCACTATTACACACACAGCTCCGGTTGTGCACTCTGACTTGCCAACTTCAAAAACAATTGCCAACTTCAAACAACTTTGTAAGCCTCAACCTAGAGTAAGAGCTAAAAAATAGTTATTTAATGAGAAATAAAGAACTCAGAAGGCTCCTCTCGGTGGCACTGTAGTTATCAACAGCACCATCAGCACTCGGCACTTCAATGGGGGTAAATATGGAAGGGGAGCAGGCAATAATCTCCCCCTCTTCTTCTTCTTTCCTATTCTTTCTCCCTAGTGATCGAGCTTCTCTCACTCTGGTAATCTCCAAATAGCTTTTTAATCAGCTGTGCTTGAGTAAGTGTACCAATCATCAATTAGTCAGTCGCCGACTGATTGCTTTTCTCTTTATTGACTTAGGGGTAACGATTAGGCGATAACAAAGAGTCGGCTGTGACGATTGTAAAGTGATTGGCGCTGACAGAGCAGAACTGTGAAACAGATACAGAGTGCAGACATTCTTGATGTGGTGTGGCCGACTTTTGTACAAAACAGATGTACGGTTTTTGTTGAGGTTCACATGGTACATCGGTTGAATTTAGGCTCTTTATCGGGTAAAAATTTGAACAACAATTTCAATTCTTATCAAAATGAAACACACACAAAAGTTGCACAAAAATGGTTAGATTTAGATTGAGGTGACGTGACTTTACCCTTTTCATACTTTAAGAGGAGACATTTTTAAATTTTTTAAACTACGATTTTGGCGGAGTTAAGAATCTCATGAAAAATGTACTCAATGCAAGTTTATTCTTTCGCAACTTTGCCAAAAATCCATTGTCATTTTTAGAACTCTTACCATTTTACCATTAAAAAAGAAAAATGACGAACACTCACACGTCAGTAAAGTTTCGCTTCTCAGCATTTGTTTGAGCATATTTGTCTTGCCCAACTTGTGTCCCTCTTTACCTGTTTTTACCAAATCTTGACAAAAAAGAAACACTTTACAGCAGCAGACCATGAAGTCCCTTACCTCTTTTTGGTCTACTTTTCTCCTTTTCCTAATTTTCCTCTTCCTGCCCTACCTTAGCCAACAGTTGCCATGGAACGACAATCACCTGCGGACCCTACAACTCAGTCCCCAAACGGTGGCCTCTGTTGAGAACGCTTTTGCCCATTTTACCCAGCTGATGGATGCTCATCCTCAGCTCTACGGATACGCCGTCATCTTTGCCCACTTCTACCAACAGCTGGTGAACTGCATTGTCCGGAGGGAAGGACGATATGTCGAGTTGTCGGCTGACTGCCACGCCCAACTGATCACCTTCCTTCAGGACCTGGGATTGCTGCCGCTGGGGCGCTACCGATCACGAGCTGGTCGCCGTCGACCACAGATGGATGACGATTGGCGGGCTTTCATCGGCGTTAACCCACCATCACCAGGTCCGGTTGAGCCCTTGGTGCCTGACCACCCGGTGACAGTGCCTCCGGAGCAGCTTCCTCTGCTGGAGGGGTGCCCCAACCTACAGTTGACCCGAATGCCCGATAGGGACGGTGGTGATGCCACCATCACTAGCTATAGCAGTCTAAAGACGGAGTTTCTGCGCTATCAAGAGGTGTACGCCACTAAAAATGCCGAACAACGAAAGGCTTATTCGTTCCATGCGGAACGTGCCCAGTCGAGGAATCGCCTGCTGAAACTGCGGGTCATCTTCCTGCTGATGGTGGGCGAGGACTTTGAGGCGCTGGTCTCTGAAAATGCTGCTGGTGCCCAGCAGGTCGAGCCACAGCAGCAACAGCAGCCGCCGGAGCCGCCACCAATAGAAAATGCAGTGGTTGAAGAAGAGCAGCAGCAACAGCCACAGCAGCATTATCAAGTTCAAGATGATCACCCCCCGCCACCTCCTCATCCTCCTCCTCTTGAAGATGATGATGATGAGACTGATTTCCTCGGTGTAAATTCCGATGACTTTTCAGCCTGGCTGAATGAGGATGTTGGCCCGAATGCTGCAGATGATCCCGATTTCTTTTTGAACTTTGATGCATTTAGCTCTAAACCGGCTCCTTCAACAGTGGACCTTCTTGTTCATCCCGACATTGATGGTGGGAATGATGATGATGATAATCTCAAAGCTGGTAGACAGAAGCGCCCGCTTGAAGAGGAAAATGATGACGACCACGATTCGGTTAGACAGTGGCTCGAGTCTGGTGGTGATCCAATGCAGATGCGAAGTATGGACAAAGAGAGTGGCAAACGTCTGAAAAAGAAGGCAAATGCTTTTGGTTTGGTCACTCTGCTGACTTTTGCTTTCATTGCCGCCCTCATCGCCCTCATCTGGGCGCTGTACAGTGTTTATGGGAGCAACTTTTTTTCTCAGAAGGAAGGTCAAGGAGACGAGGAGACCACTTCTTCTACGCCAATGACCAACATCTAATGTACAGCGGCAACATAATTTGAACGCCTATTTTTATTTTTGCAAAAAAAATTTATTTTTGTTTATCTGATTTGACGACTTTCACAGAAACAGCTGTCGCCAGAGTTTTAGAACTTCTTCTTCTTTGTTAGCCACACTTTAAAGCAAATAAAAGACAGTATTAACACGTCACAAAAACTTCATTTTTTGTTATTTTGTTTTTGGCTATCTGCCGTCATTCTATGTTAGCTTTCAATTCCTTGTCCTTCAACACTCAACTTTTCTGTTGTTCAACTGTTTTTAACTGCAAACCAAACAGAGGATCATGAAGTCCACCGCTACACACTTTTGTTTCAACTTCATCCTTCCCATTTTCTTTTTCGTGTCCTACCCTTGCCAGCAGTTGCAATGGGATGACGATTACCTGCGCCGCATTATACTCCGCCCTGAAATGGTGGCCTCCGTAGAGAACTCCTTTGCCCGCTTCACCCCACCGATGGAAGCCCATCCTCAGCTCTACGGATACACCGTCCTCTTTTCCCACTTCTACTCGCAGCTGTTGGAATGCACTGTCCAAGAGGAGGGCAACCAAGTCCGCATGAAGGAGGAATGCAACCAGCAACTGCTCCAATTCCTCCAGGACCTGGGCCTGCTGCCGGAACGCTACCGATCACGAGCTCATGCTCGTCGAGAAAAACTGGAGGAAGACTGGCAGAGCTTCCTTGAGCTTAACCCACCACCGGTGGAGCCAGGTGCGGTGATGCGTTCGGTGGAGGACCACCCGGTAATGGTGCCCCCGGAACAGCTTCCTTTGTTGGAAGGGTGCCCCCACCTGCAGCTGACCAGACTGCTCGATGGGGGCGGTAATGGTGCCACCACTAGCTATAGCAGTTTGAAGAATGAGTTTCTGCGCAACCAAGCAGTGTATGCCACTAAAGTCTTCAATAAACGCAAGTTCGTTTCGTTCGAGCGAAATCGTCCCTATCAGCGGAAGCGCCTGCTAAAGTTGAGGGCCATCTACATGATGATGGTGGGCCAAGACTTGAACGCAGTAATGAACCGCCCTAATGATGCCAATGCTGCCAATGCTGCTAATGCTGCCGCTGCTGATGACAGGCCAAACGAGGATGTGGGCCAAAATGCAAATGATGATGATGATGATGATGTATTGATCCTTGAGAATGATCATCAGATGATACCGGCTCCTGCAGTTCCTCCTCCTGATCCCGTTTCTAACCGCCAGCAGTTGCCATGGGATGACAATCACTTGCGAACCGTACAAATCACCCCTCAAATGGTGGGCTCCGTTAACGCCGCCTTTACCCATTTTACCCAGCTGATGGAAGCCCACCCTCAGCTCTACGGATACGTCATCTTTTCCCACCTCTACTCGCAGCTGTGGGACTGCACTGACTGGGAGGAGGAAAACAACTATGTCTACTTGTCGGATGAATGCCACGCCCAACTGCTCACCTTCCTCCAGGACCTGGGCTTGCTGCCAAATAACTACCGATCACAAAATGGTCGCCGTCGACTTCAGCTGGAGAAAGACTGGCAGACCTTCATCAGCGTTAACCCACCACCGGAGCAAGGTCCGGTGATGTCCTCGGTAGCAGAACACCAGGTGGTGGTGCCCCCAGAGCAGATTCCCCTGCTAGAGGGGTGCCCCCACCTGCAGTTGACCAGGATGCCCAATGGGGGCGATGTCGCCACCGTCAGCTATCGCAGTTTGGTAGCGGAGTTTTTGCGCTATCAGGAGGTGTACGCCACTAAAGAAGCCGAACAACGCAAGTTCAATGCCTTCCGTTCAATCATTCCCCAGTGTCGGAGCCGCCTGTTGAAACTAAAAGTCATCTTCATGATGATGGTCGGACAAGACCTGGAGGCTGCAGTGGCCCACCAGAATTTGGCTAACACTGCTGATGAGACTGATTTCCTTGGTTTAAATCCAGTGGACTTTTCCAACTGGCCGAGCGAGGATGAATGAGGTTTTCAGCAGAAAAAAAGCAGGAAAAGGAGGAGGAGGCGGCGGCTACTTTTTCAACCAACTCCAACGACATTCAAGTAAACTAAATACTTTTTTTCAAAACTGGAAAAGTTTTAATTTAATTTTTCACTTACAGAACTTTTTTTTTCAACTGTGCACTTATTTGTTTTAGTAAATAAAACACCGCTTGAGCACTAGCAAGTCATCAAAAACGTTTTACCATTCATCGTCAGTTTTTTCAAGTTGATTCATTGTTTTGCTAAAACCACTCTTCATACACTTTTTCTTGTTGTACAAACTGAAATTGCATTAACATCAGAAGCTACTGATGATGAAGTCCATTGCCATTTTTCTATTAATTCTTTGTTTTCTCTCCCTTTCACCCCACCCTAGCCAGCAGCTGGAGTTCGATGATCGCTACCTCAGTAATCGACAACTAGATCAAGGCATGGTGGCCGCCATCAATGACCAGTTCAACCTCCTAACCGATAAAATGAACACTGAACCGCGATTGTACGCTGAGGTCACCATCTTTCCGCACTTTTACTCGCAGCTGGATGCCTGTACGGCCAACAACAACGAAAATCAACACCGTCCAATCCGCCTGACGGAGGCCTGCGATGAGTTGCTCATCTTCCTCCAGGATCTCGACCTGTTGCCACGGCAGTACCGCCGAAACACCTGGACCCAGCACCCTGCTGACCGATGGCTCAAGCTAGAGCAAGGCTGGTTGGACTTCTACCGCCGCCACTCATCCCAAGGAGGAGGAGAGGTGATAGTGGACCACCCGGTGGAGGTGCCCCAACAGTACCTTCCCCTGCTCGATGATCCACTGCACCTGCGAGAGCATCTGGTGATGCTGCCCAATGGGGGCGGTGCCACCATCAGCTACCGCCATCTGAAAGATGAGTTTCTGCGCAACCAGGCGGTGTACGCCACTAAAACTCATCGAAAACGACGGTATAGGGCATTCCATCGTGGAACCCGAGCGAGCAATAATCGCCTGCTGAAGTTGAAGGTGATCTTTCTGCTGATGATGGGCGAGCAGTGGCTGGACTCTCATGCCAACCTTCAGATGTTGGCTCATGTAGGGGCTGCTGTGGCCACTTTGCCAGTTAGAGCCGGTCCTTCTCGCAGAAAGCATCCTGCTGAAGAGGATGATGAAGAGGACGACCACAACCAAGTTGGCAAGCTGTTTAAGGAAGGTGGGGATTCAGTGATGCGTAGCATGAACAAGGAGGGCTCTAAAAATCAGTTGTTGAAGAAAGCAAGTGCTTTGGTGGCCAGCCGTGGTTTTGGCCTGGTCACACTGTTGACTTTGGGTTTCATTGCCGCCACTATTGCCCTCATCTGGGCTCTTTTCACTCTTTTTGGCAGCAACTTTTTTCAACAGAAAGAACAGCAAGAAGAGGAGGAGGCAACTTTTTCAGGGGCCAACTCTAATAGCAGCATTTAATTGCAAAAAACACGATTTTGTCACACTTGAAAAATTTTTCAATCAATTTTTCATTTACAGAACTTTTTTCTTTTTTAACCTGGCATTTATGTTTCAGTAAATAAAACACTAGCATTTCATTTTCAGCATTGTCAGTTTTATCAAATTACTTCACTTGTTTTACTTTTTCCTGTCACACAAACTGACATTGTAGCAGCAACAGCAAATGATGAAGTCCATAACCACTTCTCGCTTGATTTTCCTTCTCTCCTTTCTTCTCCTTTTAGCTTATCCTAGCCAGCAACTCGAGTACGACGACCGCTATTTACTGAACAATTTACAGCTAGATCGAGACACAGTGGCTTTCATCGAGGGCCAGTTTGCCCTCCTAACCAGGAAGATGAACGCCGATCCGCGGGACTACGCCGAGGCCACCATCTTTTCGCACTTCTACCAGCAGCTGGAAGCCTGTACGGTGATCAACAATGAAAACCACGGTCGAGACCGTTTGACTGAGGTTTGCGATGAGCTGCTCACCTTCCTCTGGGACCTCGGCCTGCTGCCTGCTCAGTACCGCCGAAACTCCCGGGTTCCCAGCCCTGCTGAACGATGGCTATACCTAGCCCGCGATTGGCTGACCTTCTACCGTCGCCACTCATCACAAGGAGGAGGAGGGGCGGTGATAGCTGACCACCCGGTGGAGGTGTCTCAGCAGTACCTTCCACTGCTCAATGATCCACTGCACTTTCGTTTGACACCACTGAACCGTAGAAGTGGAGGCGCCATCATCCGATATCGCAATCTGATGACAGAGTTTCTACGCTACCAGGCGGTGTACGCCACCAAATCGACCGCACACCGACGGAATAGTGCCTTTGGCCGTGGCAACCGAGCAAGAGAAAACCGCCTGCTGAAGTTGAAGGTGATCTTCCTGCTGACAATGGGCGAGATTTATTTGGATACCCGGATCCGAAACCTTCAGATGTTGGCGAATATGGCGGCAGCTGCGGCCACTTTGCCCGTCAGAGCCGGTCCTTCTCGCAGAGAGCATCCTCCTGAAGAGGATGATGAAGAAGACGACCACAACCGAGTTGGCAAGTTGTTCAAGGAAGATGGGGACTCAAAAATGCGAAGCATGAACAAAGAGGGTTTTAAAAATCAGCTGTTGAAGAAAGCAAGTGCACTGGTGGCGAGTCGTAGTTTTGGAATGGTCACTCTGCTGACTTTGAGTTTCATTGCCGCCACTATTGCCCTCATCTGGGCTTTTTTCATTCTTTTTGGCAGCACCGTTTTTCAACAGAAAGAGCAACAAGTAGAGGAGAAGGAAATTTCTTCAACTAATTCCATTTAAGACATTTAACTAAGCAATTTTTCAAACAATTAAAAAGTTTTAATTAAATTTTTCATTTATAGAACTTTACTTTTTTCTAAAAAATAAAAACTGTTTAAACACTATCATTTTATCTTCAGCACCGTCAGCTTTCCAAGTTGTTTCACTCTGTTTTCTTTTGCCTGTTGAACGAACTGATATTGCAGCAGATGATGATAGTGAAGTCTATCACCACTCCTCACTTGACATTCATCCTCTCCTTCCTCCTTCTTTCACCCTATCCTAGTCAGCAGCTGGAGTACGACGACCAATACCTGTTTAACAGGGAGCTAAATCGAGGCACGAGGACCGCCATCGAGCGCCGCTTTGCCCAACTAACCGAGAAGATGAACGCTCAACCTCGGGATTACGCCGAGGCCACCCTCTTTCCGCACTTCTATCTGCAGCTGGCCGCCTGCACCGGTCCAACCACCAGAAACACTAGAGAGTTAAAGCTAACGGCTGCCTGCGACAATCTGCTCACCTTCCTCTGGGACCTCGGCCTGCTGCCTGCTCAGTACCGCCGAAACTCTTGGGCTCCCAACCCTGCTGAGCGATGGCTCAACCTAGAGCGTGACTGGCTTCACTTCTACCGCCGCCACTCATCAACAGGGGCGGGGGATGCAGCTGAGCTGGAGGCAGTAGACCACCCGGTGGAGGTGCCTCAGCAGTACCTTCCCCTGCTCAACGATCCAGTGCACCTTCGTTTGGCAGTCGCTTCAGGTGGAACTGGTGATGCCACCACCGCCACAACCACCGTCAGCTACCTCAGTCTGATGAAGGAGTTTCTGCGCTACCAGGCGGTGTACGCCACCAAGAAGCCTTCAAATCGCAAACAAAGCGCATTCCAAGGTGGCACTCAGGCAAGCATTAATCGCCTGCTAAAGCTGAGGGTGATTTTCCTGCTGATGATGGGCGAGCAGTGGCTGGACTCTCAGGCCAACCTTCAGATGTTGGCGAATGTGGCGGCTGCTGCGGCCACTTTGCCAGTTAGAGCCGGTCCTTCTCGCAGAGGGCATCCTCTTGAAGAGGATGATGAAGAGGAGGACAACCACAACCGAGTTGGCAAGTTGTTCAAGGAAGATGGAGACTCAAAGATGCGAAGTATGAACAAGGAGGGCTCTAAAAATCAGCTGCTAAAGAAGGCAAGTGCACTGGTGGCCAACCGTAGTTTTGGCTTGGTCACTCTGCTGACTCTAGGTTTTATTGCCGTCACTATTGCCCTCATCTGGGCTCTGTACAGTATCTTCGGTAGCAACTTTTTTCAACAGAAAGAGCAAGAAGAGGAGAAGACTACTTCTGCTACTACAAAAACTAGTGAAAACAGCATTTGAACAAACACCATTTTCCCTATTACAAAAATTAGCATTGCTGATTGTCAGTGTACAACTTTGACAAACTAAACACTGTACATTTAAGAACTTTTCAGTCAACGACACATTTAGAGCAAATAAAAAGAACACTAACACGTCATTAAAGTTTCGTCATTTTGTCATTTGCTTAAACTGCACTTTGCTCTCATTACTATCTGTCTTTAACTCTGCTTTCACAACTTACAGCTTACTAATACAAGCACTATTTTTCATTCTGCTGTTCAGCACCTGCTGCTATCATCTTGAGCAAAACACTGAACATCGAAGTAAAAGCAAAAGATGATGATGAAGATCAAGTCCACTGCCCCATTCTTTCACCTCATCTTCATCCTTTTCCCCTTTCTCCATTTGCCCACTCTAAGCCAGCCATTGGATTGGGACGACCGTTACCTGCTAAATCGGCACTTCACTGAGACTGTGACCACTATGGAACGCACTTTTGCCCGTTTCACCACTCGAATTAACCGCCATCCGCAGACCTTCGGAAACGAGATGCTCTTTCCGCACTTTTACCTCCAGCTAGCCGATTGCACCACCACCACCACCACCACTGAAGAAGACAGTGAAGAAGAAGAAGAAGAAGAAGAAGAAAAGAGGCAGCACCTGACGGAGGCTTGCGGTGAACTGCTTACTTTCCTTCAGGACCTCGGCCTGCTGCCCTCAAAGTATCATCGAAATTATAGAGCACGCAATGATCCTTTTGAAGTACAGTGGCGGCAACTGAATGCGCACTGGATGGCCTACTACCGCGCCCACCCTCAGGGACAACAGCTGCGGATAATAGAGGACCACCCGGTGGAAGTGCCCCAGACGCTGTTGCCCCTGCTCAATGACCCACTGCACCTGAGAGAGCATCTGGTGATGCTGCCCAATGGGGGCGGTGCCACCATCAGCTACCGCCATCTAATGGATGAGTTTATGCGCAACCAGGCGGTTTACGAAACTAAAAACGGTCCACGACGAAGTAGAAGCTCATTTCATAGCACTAGCGTACAGTCTGCCAATCGCCTGATGAAGCTGCGCGCCATCTTCCTGCTGATGGTGGGCGAAGACTTTGAGGTGCCGGGTGCTGAAGATGATGATGGTGCACAGCAGGTCGAGCGGCAGCAGAAGCGGCAGCAACAGCCTCATCTAGATGATCGACCCCTATCACCTCCACCTCCTCCTCTTGATGATGCCGATGAGCCTGATCTTCTAGCTTTTTTAGATACTTTTGACTTTTCCGACTTGCCGATTGAGGATGATGGACAGAATGATGCAGAGGAGCAGCAACAGCAACCCCCAGAGCCGCCTCCATTTAAAAATGCAGTGGTTGAAAAAGAGCAGCAGCAACAGCAGCATTCTTATCAAGATCAGCCTCACCCACTTCTTCCACCTCCACCACCTTCTGATGATGATGATGCGGAGCACACTTTTGAGAATGATGATCACCAGCTGACACCTCCGGTTCCCGCAACTCCTCCTCCTCCTGCAGATCCCAATCCTAACGCCCAGGCACTAAAGTGGGACGACGGATACCTGTACAATCGTCAGTTCTCTCCGGAAACGGTGGCCTCTGTCCAGGGCCCCTTTGCCCTCCTGTCCGAGAAGATGAACGCCCATCCGCAGGCATACGTAAACGCCATGCTCTTTCCGCACTTTTACCGCCAGCTGGCCGATTGCAACACCACCGGAGAAGATGGCGAGGAGCAGCAGAAGCAAGACTGCACCGACCTGCTTGTCTTCCTCCAAGACATCGGCCTGCTGCCCAAGTGGTACCACCAAAACTTCCGGGCCACTGACCCTAATGACCGATGGCTCAAGCTGGAGCAGGACTGGCTGACTTTCTACCACGCTCACCCTGAGGAACAGCAGGCGATGGTGGAGGATCACTCGATTGAGGTGTCCCCGGATCGGCTTTCGCTGCTAAACGATCCACTGCACTTGGAAGAGCACCTGCAGATGCTGCCCGATGATGGTGCCACGGTCAGCTACAGCAGTCTGATGGAGGAGTTTATGCGCTACGAGAAGGTGTACGCTACCAAGACAAGTCTAGAGAAAAAAAGAAATGCTTTTTATGATAGGTCTGCAAAGTCGAGGAATCGCCTGCTGAAGTTGCGCGCCATCTTTCTGTTGGCGGTGGGCGAGGACTTTGAGGTCCCGGAGGGCGTTGAAAATACTGCTGGTGAACATCAGGTCGAACCGCAACAACAGCAGCAACAGCCTGATGATGATGATGAGCCTGATCTCCTACGTATTTTGAATTCATATGACCTTGCCGACTTGCCGAGCGAGGATGATGATGATGATTATGCAGAGCTCTTTTGGGATGATCACCAGCTGAAACCGATTCCTCCTGATTCCATTCCTAATCCCCAGCAGGTGCCATGGGATGACGAGTACCTGCGTGGACGACCCATCCCTGAAACGTTGGCCGCCGTGGTAGGCCCTTTTGCCCTCTTGTCCAAGAAAATGAACACCTACCCGCAGGCATACGTAAACGCCATGCTCTTTCCTACCTTTTTCCGTCAGCTGGCCGACTGCACCACCGGAGAAAACGGTGAAGAAGAAGAAGAGCAGCAGCACCTGACGGAAACCTGCGGCGATCTGCTCACTTTCCTCGAGGACCTCGACCTGCTGCCCGAACGGTACCATCGAAACTTCCGAGCATTCCGTAGTCCATTTGAAGTACAGTGGCGAAACCTGAATGAGCACTGGCTAGCCTATTATCGCGCCCATCATCAGGAACATCTGCAGATGGAGGAGGACCATCCGGTGCAGGTGCCCCCGGTGCTGGTGCCCCTTCTCAATGACCCACTGCACCTGAGAGACCACCTGGTGCGGCTGCCTCATGAGGGCGGTGCCAAAACCATCAGCTCTCGCCATCTGATGGATGAGTTTATGCGATACCAGGCGGTGTACGCTACAAAAACGCAACAAAACCGACAGTGGTTAGCGTTCTACCGCAATAACGTACAGACTTTCAAGCGCCTGCTGAAGCTGAGGGCAATCTTCCTGCTGATGGCGGGCGAGGACTTTGAGGTGCCGGAGGACGCTGAAAATGATGATTCAGAGCAAGTCGAGCAGCCACTGCAGTGGGAGGACAACTACCTGCGTGGACCACGCAAACTCACCCCGGAAACGGTAGCCGCCGTGGAGGGCCCTTTTGCCCGCCTGTCCAAAAAGATGAATGCCTACCCGCTGGCCTACGTAAACGCCATGCTCTTTCCGGTCTTTTTCCGCCAGCTGGAAGACTGCAGCACCAGAAAAAACGCCGAAGAAGAAGAGGTGGAATTCTGCAGTGAGCTGCTCTCCTTCCTCCAGGACCTTGGCCTGCTGCCTCGGAAGTACCACCGAAAACTCCGCACCCGTTCCCCTGACGAAGCGTGGTCTGAGCTGGAGTGGGACTGGCTGGGCTTTCACGCCACTACACCGACTGAGGTGGAGGACCACCCCGTGGAGGTGCCCCTGGCGCTGGTGCCGTTGCTTAACGATCCAAAACACCTGAACTTGAACTACCTTCCCGATGGAGGTGGTAGCGCCACGGTCAGCTACAGCAGTCTGATTGAGGAGTTCCTGCGCTACCAGGCGGTGTACACCACAAAAATCAGCCAAAAACGAAAGAAAGTAGATTTCTACGATAATAAGCGCGCTCGGCCAAGGAATCGCCTGCTGAAGCTGCGAGCGATTTTCCTGCTGGCAGTGGGCAAAGACTTTGAGGTGCCGGAGGGCGCTGAAAATGAGAGTGCCCAGCAGATTGAGCCGTTGCCACCTGAAGAGGATGAAGTGGTTGAAGAAGAGGAGCAGGAACCACAGGATGAGCAACCCCCACTTTCACCACCATCTGCTGATGATGATGAGCCTGATCTCTTAGGTTTTTTGGATACAATTGACTTTTCCAACTGGCCGATTGAGGATGATGGACAGAATGATGCAGATGATGATCACCAGCTGATGCCAGTTCCTGCAGCTCTTATTGTTCCTGCAGAGGTTAACCTGTACGAAACCTCGCCCTTTGTTCCCGACATCGAAGAAGATGTTTCAGGTGGGCAAAAACGCCCATTTGAAGAAGAGGATGATGACCCTGAAAACTGGTACAAAAAAGTGTTCAAGCCTGAGGAACTAGGGATGCGAAGTATGAGCAAAGAAGGAAAGAAATCTCACTTTTTCAAAATGACAAGCTTTTTGCTGGCCAACCGAGGTCTAGTCGCAAGTTTGCTCACTCTTGGCTTTATTGGCGCCTTCATCGCCATCATTTGGACCCTTTACAGCGTCTATGGCAGCAACTCTTCTCAACAGAAAGACGAAGAAGAGGAAACCACTTCTGCCACCACCCTTGACGACATCGAAGATGCAGCAGCAAAAACATAGTTAAAGCATTTTTACATTTTAACAAAAAATTAATTTCTTTGCTTGCACAATTGACTGTGACACACAGTGCACTTAGTCACTGATAGTTTTAAAACTTTTATTTCCTTCAACCACATTTTAAAAACAATAAAAAAGCAACGTCAAGTCATCTGCCCTCACTCAATCAGTCCTTAACGTGTTTTCACTTTCCTGACTCTGGACGTTATTGCCGCTCTCATCGCCATCATCTGGCACTGTACAGTGTTAATAGCAAAAGTTCTTCTTCAAAGCAGCAGCCATATGAAAAGTCCACTTCTACTACTACCACTGTGACCACACATGAAGATCGGAATCTAAACTCAACTCTAGCAACAGAACTCGAAAAGTTGAAAATGACTAAGTTTCTTTTTTTGCAGCTTTACCAAATATCCACTGATATTTGTAGAACCTTTTTACTGCTTTTGTCAATTATATTTTAGAGTTGAGAGATGAACACTTACACGTCAGTAAATAATCACTTCTCTGTGTTTGCATCATCAGACCAAAACTGACCGTTTCAACTACAGCAACAGCAGACCATGAAGTCCATTACCCCTTTTTGTTCCACTTTTTTCCTTCTCCTCATTTTCCTTTTCCTGCCCTACCTTAGCCAGCAGTTGCCATGGAATGACCATCACCTGCGTGCCATACCACTCACCCCCCAAACGGTGGCCTCCGTTGACGCCGCTTTTGCCCGTTTCACCCATCTGATGGAAACCTTTCCTCAGCTCTACGGACAGGCAGTCATCTTTTCCCACTTCTACCAACAACTGTGGGACTGCACTGAATGGGAAGAAAACATCAACCAAGTCCACTTGAAGGCTGAATGCCACGCGCAACTTCTCTCCTTCCTCCAGGACCTAGGTTTGCTGCCGGAGCTCTACCGATTACGAAGTGGTCATCGACTACAACTGGAGGAAGACTGGCACAGCTTCCTTGAGCGTAACCCGCCACCAGAAGAGGAAAGTGCGGTGATGCCCTCAGTGCCCGACCGCCCGGTGGTGGTGCCCCCGGAGCAGCTTCCTCTGCTGGAGGGATGCCCCAACCTGCAGCTGACCAGACTGCCCGAGGGCGAAGGTGCCACCACTAGCTACAGCAGTCTGATGGCGGAGTTTATGCGAAACCAGAAGGTGTACGCCACCAAAACAAGCCCAAATCGGAAGAAAGTAGCTTTCTATGATAAGACAGCACTTACGAGGAGTCGCCTGCTGAAGTTGCGCGCCATCTTCCTGCTGATGGTGGGCGTGGATTTTGTGGTGCTGGTCCCTGAAAATTCTGCTGGTGCCCAGCAGGTTGAACCTCAGCAGCAACAGCAACCGTCAGAGCCGCCGCCATTTGAAATTGCAGTGGCTGAAGAAGAGCAGCCGCAGCAGCACCCACTTCCTCCTGCTTCTCCTGTTCCCAGTCCTCACCTCCAGCAAGTGCCATGGGATGACCATCACCTGCGCACCCTACAACTCATCCCCCAAACGGTGGCCTCTGTTGACGCCGCCTTCGCCCACTTTACCCAGCAAATGGAAGCCCATCCTCAGCTCTACGGATACGCCGTCCTCTTTGCCCATTTCTACCTGCAGCTGGTGGACTGTACTGTTTGGGAAGAGGACAACCAAGTCTACTTGAGGGTTGACTGCTACGCTCAACTGCTCACCTTCCTCCAGGACCTAGGCCTGCTGCCGCAGCGCTACCAATCACAAGCTGGTGCTCGTCGGCCGCAGTTGGAAGAAGACTGGCAAACCTTCATTAGCGTAAACCCACCACAGGTGGAGCAAGGTGGGGTGATGCCCTTGGTGAATGACCACCAGGTAGTGGTGCCCCCGGAGCAGCTTCCCCTGCTGGAGGGGTGCCCCAACCTGCAGCTGACCAGACTGCCCGAGGGCGAAGGTGCCACCACCAGCTATAGCAGTTTGATGGCGGAGTTTATGCACAACCAGGAGGTAGTTTTTTATGATAACTCTGCACTGTCAAGGCATCGTTTGCTGAAACTGCGCGCCATCTTCCTGCTGGTGGTGGACAAGGACTTTGTGGTGCTAGTTCCTGAAAATGCTGGTGCTCAGCAGGTCGAACCGCAGCAGCAACCGCAACCGCCGGAGCCGCCCCCGCCGCCGGTAGAAGAAGCAGTGGTTGAAGAAGAAGAAAAAGAAGAACAGCATCCTCATCAAGATCAGCCTAACCTACTTCCTCTTCCACCACCTCCTGATGATGATGAGCCTGATTTGCTAAGTTTTTTGGATACGATTGACTTTTCCGGCTGGCCAATTGAAGATGAAGGACAGAATGATGCAGAGCAATTTGAAGATGATCACCAGCTGATACCGGCTCCTCTGCCAGCCACCTTGCCCTTTGTTTCCGAAATCGAGGGAGATGGAGGGCAGAAACGCCCACTTGAAGATGAGGATGACGACCCTGAAAATTGGTATAAAAAATATTACAAGGAACTAGAGATGAGAAGTATGGGCAAAGAAGGAAAGAAATTTCACTTTTTCAAAATGGCAAGCTCTTTGGTGGCCAACCGAGGTCTAGTCACAAGTTTGCTCATTCTTGGCTTTATTGGCACCCTCATCGCCATCATTTGGACACTGTACAGCGTCTATGGCAGCAACTCTTCTCAGCAGAAAGACGAAGAAGAGGCGACCACTTCTTTCACTACAATGATCACAAATGATAGCGTCTAAAAAGCAACAGCGACAGATTTTAAAAATTTATTTTTACTTTTACAAAAATTACGTTTGTTCATCTAACAAATGACGACTTTACCAAAAATAACTATTGTCAGCTTTAGAACTTCTTTTTTGTTAGCTACAATTTTGAGCGAATAAAAAAGCACTAACACGTCACAAAAGTTTCCTTTCTTGTCCTTTGCTTCAACTGCACTCTGCTCTCACTCTGTCTGTTTTCAACTCTGCTTTCCCAATTTGAAGCTTACCATTACAAGCACTTTTTTCATCTTGCTGTTCCACTGACAATATCTTGATACTAAATCAAGTGCACTGCAAAAACAGAAGATAATGAAATCCACTGCCTCATTCTTTCACCTCATCTTCATCCTTTTCCCTTTTTTCCCTTTGCCCACTCTAAGCCAACCATTGGACTGGGACGACAGATACTTACAAAGAATACCTCTCACACCGGAGACGATGGCCGCCGTGGAACGCCCCTTTGCCCATCTGACCAGGCGAATGAACGCCCGTCCGCAGGCCTACGGAAACGCGATTCTCTTTCCGCACTTTTACCAACAACTAGCCAATTGCACCACAACCAGAGAAGATGGAGAGCAGCATTTGTGGGAGGCCTGCGGCGAGCTGCTCACCTTCATCTGGGACCTCGACTTGATGCCGGGGCGGTACCGTCGAAACTTCAGAGCACGCAATGATCCCTATGAAGTACAGTGGAGACACCTGAATGCGCACTGGCTGGCCTATTACCGCGCCCACCCTGGCGGACAGGAGCGAAAGGTGGAAGACCGCCCGGTGCTAGTGCCCCGGGCGGTGGTGCCACTGCTCGATGATCCAGTGCACCTTCATTTAGACATTTTTCCCAGAGGTTTTGCCATGGCCAGCTACAGCAATCTGATGGATGAGTTTCTGCGCAACCAGGCGGTGTACGCCACCAAAGAGCCACGTCTGCAACGAAAGAGGATCGCTTTTCATCACCAGACAGAACACACAACCAAGCGCCTGTTGAAGCTGCGGGCCATCTTCATGCTGGCGGTGGGCGAAAATTTTGATGCTCCGGTGGAGGGAAATGCTGCTGGCGCCCAGGTCGAGCAGCAGCAGCAACTTCCGCCGCCCCCGCCGCCGGTAGAGGAAGCAGTGGTTGAAGAAGAAGAAGAAGAACAGCAACAACAACACAATCCTCATCAAAATGAGGCTCTGGCAGCTCCTGTTCCTGATCATTTGTACAATACCTCGCCTTTTGTTCCCAACATGGATGACCTCATGTCAGTGCTGGATGAGCATCCCTTTGGTGGTGGTGGTGAGGATGACGGTATCGAAAATGATGACAATGAGGAGGACGAGTTGAACAACTGGTTAGGAGAGTTTTTAGAACCTGGTGATCTGCAAATGCGAAGTATGGGCAAGAAAGGTGGTAAAAATCAGTTTGTGAAGATGGCAAGCTTTTTGGTGGCCAACCGAGGTCTAGTCACAAGTTTGATCACTCTTGGCTTTATTGGCGCCCTCATCGCCGTCATTTGGACCCTTTACAGCGTCTATGGCAACAACTTTTCTCAGCAGAAAGAGCAAGACGTGGCGACCACTTCTTTCACTACAATGATCACAAATGATGGCGTCTAAGAAGCAGCAACAACGGCATAATTAAAACCCTTTTATTTACACAAAAATTAATTTTGACGCTAGTGCACGATTTTGACAAACCTTAGTGCACTTACAGCCACTGTCAGCTTTAGAACTTCTTTTTCACAGAGAGAAAAAGTTGCCAATTCTTACGTGTATACACGTAACCCCTTTAGTTT
>JAALOO010000439.1_pt1 | contig 37472 bp, 39 predicted proteins | sample 7257641 | NCBI WGS metagenome assembly JAALOO01 (sample SAMN14085613, study PRJNA598686) | mite metagenome | biome: ENVO:01001000; feature: ENVO:01001002; material: ENVO:01001226; isolation source: single female mite from University of Michigan culture on fish food culture... ...
GGTATTAATGGGAACTATCGCAACAATTATAATTATATCAATGGTGATTTGAACGAAAATACTAATTTTGATTACGGTTTTGATTTTTCAGTTCGTAAAAACACAACGAAAAACCTAGATTTTAGGTTGAGTTTTAACCCTGGATGGCGAAAAATGGAAACTTCTCTGCAGCCCGAGTATAATAGTTCCGGTTTTACATACCGATCTAACCTATGGTATAACTGGCATCTTCCTTTGAAATTGAGTCTGTATGGCGACCTTTCTTATAACTACGAAGCACCAACGAAAGCTTTCGATGAGAAATTCGAACGAGTACTGTTTAAGCCAGGTATTTCACGTAAGTTTTTAAAGGACGAAAGTTTAGTGATCGATTTTTACGTTAATGATCTATTTAATCAAAATGTTGGCTTTAGAAGATATCAATCAGGTAATATGATAACACAAAACACATACAATACTATTTCACGTTATTTCATGTTGAAAGTAAGTTGGGATTTTACAACGATGAAAGGGGGAGGTCAATAATGAGAGCTTATAATTACTTGTCAATTATAATACTGGTGTGTTTGGGCCTATCATTGAAAGCGCAATATGCCTATTTTCCACAAGAGGGTACCATTGAATATGATAAGACGGTTCACGTGAAAAATCTTCTGCAGCGCCATATCGGAACACTAAAGGATGACGATTTTTCTAAAAAATATTACGAAGGGATTTTAGAAAAGGTTGAAGAAACAGCTGTATTTAAAAAGAAAGTATCTTTCAGAATTGATGAAGTCAGTGTAGAAAGCGTTGAAACCACTCATTCACCATTAGTCAATAATTTGCTAAACGGGGGGCTTTTAGACAATAGAGGAAGTCTTTATCAGAATCTGAAAAAGGGAGAGATGAAGTCTACATTTGATATTTCTGGTTCAACTGTATTAATCCAAGATTCGCTGTTGAATGTAAAATGGAAGATAACAAACGAATATAGAGAAATTGCAGGTTATGAATGTAGAAGAGCCAATGGTGTTGTTTTAGATTCTGTCTATGTCGTCGCATTTTATACGGACCAGATTCCCATTTCTGCCGGTCCCGGTGCTGTACACGGACTCCCAGGTATGATTTTGGGACTCGTGGTTCCTGAACAGCATTACAATGTGTATGCAACCAAAGTGAACGTTGGGCAACCTGAGATCAAAGCCGTAACTGGAAAGAAAAAGGATAAACCTATGACACGTAAAGAGGTTCAGACCACCTTCAAAGATATATTAGGGCGTTGGATGACAGACCGTCAATTTAATTTATTCACTGCATCGATGTTCCTCTAAATTCAGCATCGTAGAAACGAAAAAGGGGTTGCCAATTGACAACCCCTTTTTCTTAAATATTAAAAACTATTTTTTTACGTCGTTTTTCTTAGCTGTTACTTCGTTACGAATTTCTTGAGCTAACGTTTTGATGTCTTGTAAGCCTTTACGTACCCGAGTACCTGCAGCAGAATTACCATTGTTGTAGAACTTGTCAGCATCAGCTTCGATACCTGCAACTAAGTTTTTTAATTTGTTGTAATTTTCCATTTTTTAAATATATAATTTTAACTTCTATTAACTACTGTTCTAATATATCATAAATATACAAAAACAACGAAGTAAAGTGTAATTTTTGTATCTAAAACAATAAAAAAATTGTTTTACAGCTTCTATTCCACGATATTGAGTTCTTCAATTATGTTTTGCGCTTGTGCAAATTTGTCAATTATGAACAATACGTAACGAATATCAACTGAGATAGTGCGCTGTAAAACAGGGTCAAAAATAACGTCTCCAGCCATTGCTTCGATGTTTCCGTCAAATGCTAAGCCAATCAGTTCACCATTGCCATTTAAAACTGGAGATCCTGAATTACCGCCTGTAATATCTTGATCACTTAAGAAATTTACAGGCATATATCCAGCTTTGTCAGCATATCGTCCAAAATCTTTCGCATTGTACAGATCTTTTAGACGGGTGGGTAAATCAAATTCCTCGTCGCCAGGTTGGTATTTCGCAATAGTACCTTTAAGTGTCGTATAATTGTTGATGGCTGCATCATTTCGCGGATCCTTAGGCAGAGCTCTAATAGTACCATATGTCAACCGTAGAGTAGAATTGGCATCAGGATAATATTTTTCTTTTGGATTTGAAGCAAGTCTCCCTGCAATATATTTTCGATATGCACCTTGATATTGATCTGCGAGCTGCTGGGTTTCGGGAGTTGATTCTCGATACTTGTCCATCAACGATTTTGAAATTAGGTATAAGGGATCTTGGTCAATAATATCGGCTGATGGATTTTCCAAGAATGCTTCTATTTTATCTAATGAAGCGAATATACTTCCTTCAAATGCTGATTTTATATCCGTCTGAAACGCACCGCCGTTATTTTTAGCCAACTCGCTTATATACGGCGCAATCTGTCCACCTTTTTTTGCATATAAAGATAACTCGTCAGATAAAACGTCTATTTCGAGCGGAAGGTATAAGTTCTCAAATTGTTCTTTTAATTGCGTAGTTAAAGCTGGACGGATTTCCGCGCGTTTTGCTGGAGTAGCTTGTTCGTATTGCTTTAATGCCGCGCCTAAACTATAAGGCAATGCCGCGAAGGTGGATGAACGCAACATACCAATTAAATAGTTGTCGTGTCGTGCCTTTTCGTTTGTTGATTCGTAATATGTGTTAATAGTTTTCAAAACATCAGCATACTGCGCGCGGTTCTTTTTCTTATTAGCCCATTTTTGGAATTTTGCTTCTTCCTTACGTTTGGTGTTTGCGGTTTGATGCTTTGTTAATGCATCGATCATTCCTTGTCTATTTTTCCAATAATTGGCCACACCAGAGTAAGTTGAAGCATAGTTTAACTTAACCGCTTGATCTTGATCCATATGTTTTTTCATCGCATCCATTCCAACTTTTGATGCTTCAACCCATGCAGGATAGGCGAAGTTTACGTTTTGATCAATACCAGCGGCAGGCATCCAACGATTTGTACGTCCTGGATAACCCAAAATCATTGAAAAATCTCCTTCTTGAAAGCCTTTGATGCTAATTGGTAGAAAATATTTTGGTTTCAGCGGTACATTATCAGTTGAGTACTCAGCTGGGTTACCATCTTTATCACCGTAGACGCGAAAAATTGAAAAATCTCCAGTATGACGTGGCCATTCCCAATTATCAGTATCCCCACCAAATTTACCAATACTATTAGGAGGGGTGCCGACTAACCGAACGTCAGTATAGTCTTGGTATACAAAATAATAATATTCGTTACCATTGTAAAAAGACTTTACAGAGACCACATACTTGCCTCCCTCACTATTTTCTTGTTCAATCTTTGCGATTTCTTGGTTGACAATTTTTTCTCTTTCCTGTTCACTCATTTGATCATTGACAAGGCTAAGAATTCGTTTTGATACGTCGTCCATGCGCACGAAAAAACGTACATACAGTGATTTTGGTTTCAATTCTTCTTGATGTGATTTTGCCCAAAATCCATCTGTTAAGTGGTCATTTTCAGGTGTAGATAATTCCGCGATCGCGCCATAACCGCAGTGGTGATTTGTAAATACTAAGCCTTGACCGGATACTATTTCCGCGGTACATCCTCCATTAAATTGCACGATTGCATCTTTTAATGAGGAATTATTAATGCTATAGATTTCTTCTGCAGTTAATTGAAGTCCTTTTTTCTGCATATCAGCCTCGTTTAGGCGCTTAATATGCATTAGGAACCACATACCTTCATCAGCGAAGGAGGTCATGCTCACAGTAAATAGGAGCATTAAAATAAAAACTTTTTTCATATTCAACCAAATTTTATACGACAAAGTTGAATTAAATCCTTCTTAATTCAAAATTAAACAGGATTTAGTTACGACAATTTGAGAACCTGAAAAACTTAAGATATAACAAATGAGAAAGTGAAGATGGTTCTTGTCAAATACTTCACTTTTAAAATCTGAAAGATCATCTATCGAGTGAAGTATTTGTTTTATATCAATAAAACACGCACCCATGTTGAAGGGAAGGCAGCATATTGTATCTCGTTAGTCACTATAAAAATTGCAATATGAAATGGATCGTTTTCTTTATCTTTGCTCAATGGCATCATTCGAAGACTTTAAATTAAATAAGCAGTTGCAAAATGCAATTACAGAAGCTGGGTATAAGGAACCTACTGAAATCCAGCAGAAGGCCATTACGCCCATATTAGCTGGACAGGATGTAATGGGGGTTGCGCAAACTGGAACAGGTAAGACTGCAGCCTTCGTATTACCTATGTTGATGAAATTAAAGTATGCTCAAGGAAATGATCCTCGTGCATTAATTTTATCCCCAACACGAGAACTAGCGATGCAGATTGACGAACATATTCGTTTGTTTTCGATATATCTAGATGTCCGTACTGTCTTATTGTATGGAGGTCTAGGGCCAAAGACACAAAAAGAACAACTTGCTAAAGGTTGTGACATCATCGTGGCGACCCCTGGTCGTTTTCTTGATCTATACTTAGAGGGAGATATAAATACGAAATCTTTGAAATTCTTAGTGATGGATGAAGCGGATAAAATGATGGACATGGGATTTATCAGTAAAATTCATCGAATATTAGAGATTGTGCCACGCAAACGTCAAAACCTTTTATTTTCCGCAACGATGAGTGAACTGGTTCGGAAAATTGCGGGAGATTTTCTTGCTTTTCCAACTGTTATTGAAGTGACAGAGCAAGCGACACCAGCGAAGACAGTAACCCAGGCCTTATATGAAATACCGAATCTGAAAAGCAAACTAAATCTATTGCAGTATTTGTTGCGAGATGATGAGTCATTCCATAGAATCATTGTCTTTTGCAAAACCAAAACCGTTGCAGACAATGTTTATCACTATCTTACCCGTAAATATGGAGAAGATCAAGTTCGAGTTATCCATGCTAATAAAGGACAGAATACGAGGATCAATTCAATCAATTCTTTCAAAGAAGGTAGTATTCGTATTTTAGTCGCAACTGATGTTGCTGCGCGTGGTCTTGATGTCTCCAACGTAAGCCATGTATTTAATTTTGATGTACCTATCGTTATTGAAGATTATGTACATCGTATTGGACGGACTGGGAGAGCATTTAATAATGGTGATGCTATTACTTTTTGCAACCCCGCTGAGAAATATTACATCCGGAAAATTGAAAAATTAATTCGTCAACAGATTCCTGTATTGGAAATTCCTGATGGCGTAATTGTAGAAACTACGGGGTTTGAGGAACGGCAACAAATTGCACGCGAAATCGATGCGCAGATTAAGAAAGAGAACCCCGATTTTAAGGGAGCTTTCCACGAGAAGAAGCATGCTATAAAAGCGAAGTCGAATTCTAGAACGTCAAATAAAAGTCGTTTTAATGGTAAGGGGAAAAGTAAAACATCTAGAAAGGGTAATTAATGAAAATTACACCAATTAACATTACTCTTGCTTGTGTACTCACTTGGATTATTTCTGAATGGAGTAACGGACAACTGAATTTTTCGTGGTGGTTCGTGATCCTGTTCATTCTGTTGTTGATCGGTGTAGATATTGTTTTTAGATTGTTTGTCAAAGAAAATAAAAAACTATGGATAGGTGAGGTGAGCTTTATTTTGGTTACATCCATCTTGTTATTAATAATAAAACTTACTAAGTAAATATGAAAAAAGCTGAAATAAAATTAAATGTTACTTTAGATGACGAGAATATTCCAGAGTCGATCGATTGGTCGTCAACTGACGGAGAGACCACCGACCAGATGCCTGCAAAAGCTATGTTTCTAGCGCTTTGGGATGCGCAATATAAAAATTCTTTACGTATTGACCTTTGGACAAAGGATATGCCTTACGATGAGATGAAACGGTTCTTTTATGAAACCTTACAAACACTCGGCGATACATTTCAAAGAGCATCAGGGGGCGACGAGATGGCTGAGAAAGTGATCGGAGACTTACGTGATTACTGTGCGCATTTCGCCGAAAAAATGGAAGTCTTAGAAGAAGGAGCACAGTAAATTATTTGTTATTTAATGCTGTTATATGAATTATTTTTTAGTCAAATCTGAACCATTCAAATATAGCTGGGAAAAGTTTAATGAAGATGGACGAACATTTTGGGATGGCGTCAGGAATTATCAAGCACGAAATAACTTGAAGGCAATGAAAGAAGGTGATTTGGTGTTGTTTTACCATAGTAATGAAGGGAAGGAGATTGTTGGTATTGCTAAAGTTGTAAAGGAATTTTATCAGGATCCAACGACCGACGATGAGCGCTGGGTTGTTGTCGATTTAGCCCCGGTTGAAACTTTAAATAAGCCTGTGACACTTGAGGATATAAAGGCGGATGATTTTCTACAAGATATAGCTTTGGTTCGCCAAGGGAGGCTGTCAGTAATGCCGCTAAAAGTGGAAGAATTTGATCGTATTGTAGCTTTAGGAAATGAATAAAAAAATGGGGAGCTGGACTGACCCCAAAAAGTTAGACACCTTTTTGGGGCATATCTAAGCCTTTCCTTACGGTTTTTTATTCCTTTTGCGCAACCTTTAATAGATTTTGGATGCTAAGCGCATTTGCAGCACTCAGTTTTCCACCTAATATTAACCGAAGCTCACGTCGTTGGGAAGCTTTCTCGAAAAGTTCTTTTTCCGTATCTGTTTCCGGGATAAGTGACGGAACTTTAGTAGGCTGGTTTTCTTTATCTATTGCGACAAAGGTATAATAAGCTTCATTCGATTTTTCCCGCGTACCTTTCGGTAAGTTTTGGGCAAAGATCTCCATGCGGACTTCCATAGAAGTGGAAAAGGCCCTCGTAACCTGCGCCTGAATGGTGACTACCTCACCAAGTTTTATCGAGCGCTTAAAGGATACATTATCAACAGAAACTGTAACAACAGGGCTGTTCGAATGTTTTTGGGCAGCCATAGCTGAACATATGTCCATCCAATATAAAAGTCTACCTCCCATTAAATTTCCAAAAGTATTGGTGTCGTTGGGAAGTACTAGCTCATTCATCTCGGTATACGATTCTTTGGCAAATTTCCTATCCATAATTTATAATCTTGATAATTGTTGCTTCATTACTTCAAAAGAGTGCAATAGTGAGGTGGGTTTAAAGCCTAATTCGCGCTCGGATTTGTTTAAAATAAAACCTGTTTTTCTAGGTCTATTATTTGCTTGTCCTATATCTTCCGCTGAAATTGGTTTGATTAAAGTTGCATCTAAATTCCAAAAATCTGCGACCTGCTGGACAATTTCTATTACACTAAATAGTTCATTGCTCGATATGTGAAATATTCCTTGTCCTTCTTTTTCTATGGCTAATATACAGGCGTCGGCTAAATCGTCCACCCATGTAGGCATTCTCCATTGGTCGTCAACTACGGATATGGTTTGTGTAGCGCTTAATTTATTTTTTGCCCATAATACGACGTTTGATCGATTTTTGTCCGGAATAACACCATATACAAGTATTGTCCTTAGAATTGCATGATTGCAACCCGATTCAATAATGCGCCGCTCAGCTTCAAGTTTACTACGTCCGTAGCCATTGCGTGGTGCAGGGGAATCATCTTCGGAGTAAGGACCCGCATTTCCATCAAATACGAAATCTGTGGATAGAAAAGTAAGATGGCATCCCTGCTTTTTACAATATTCTGCTATTTTTTCAGTTGTCAACACATTTACAAGTTCACAGGTCAGAGGATCCTTTTCACAAGCTTCAACGTTTGTTATTGCAGCAGTATGCACAATGTGACTTGGTTTAAACGCATGGAGAGTATCTAATAAGGAATTAAAATCCGTAATATCAATTTGTTTAAAATTTTCCTTCGGCAGGTAGGGATTCCTATTCCTGCTTTTTGATAACCCAAGAAGCACAGCATTTGGATCATCCGTTAATTTCTCGATAAGTTTATGTCCAAGAAATCCATTCGATCCGGTTATTAATACCCGCTTGCTTTTATTACTCAATTTGTCCATATAAAATCCATCTTAGGTTGATCCATTGAACGATCTAACACTTTTATCTCCAATTCGATAATAGCTTTTAATGTTTCATAGTCTATCTTTTCAGGGTCATCGCCAGGTTTATGATAGTCTTCGTGACCTCCTGTATGAAAAAAGAGAACAGGTATGTTTTTTTTATAGAATGAGGTTTGGTCCGATCCGCCGTTACCGTCTTTGCTGACAAAGAACTTAATATCGGAAGTGATTCCATCAAAAATGTGGGGGAATGCTGAGCTAGTCCCGTGACCGATTATGGCTAAACCATTAGCTGGATTATAACGACCGATCATATCCATATTTAACATCCAATGTATGTTTTCAAGGGGTACTGTTGGATGTTCAGTGAAATATTTGGAGCCTAGTAAACCTAACTCTTCTGCACCGAATGCTATAAATAATAAATTGAATTTTTCTATAATATCGTTACTGGAATAATGACGTGCTAATTCCAAGAGGCCGGCCACACCGGAAGCGTTGTCGTCCGCACCATTGTGAATTTGTCCAATGCCCAAAGAATCTCGAGCCCCCCCTTGATAGCCCAGACCTAAATGATCGTAGTGGGCTCCGATAACAACAGTGTAGGGAGCACCATTGTCGATTAACCCGATAATATTGTCCGCTCGCCGGATACTGTCTTTCACAATTACGCGTGTGACCTTAGCAAGGAAGCTTTGTCTATATCCTTTTTCTCCCTTAGGTTGAAGTGCATATTCTTTAAATTTGTCTTCGATGTATTTTGCCGCCTTCTTGACTTCTTTTGAGCCCGTTCCTCGACCTTTCATCTTGTCGGAGGCAAGTAGACTAACGTGATTTTTTAATTGTTCTTTGTTCACCTGAGAATAGGCGGGACTTGTGAAAATTAATAGTAGTGAAACTATTAGCAGGAAACTAGGTAAAAAGGAATATTGCTTCATACCCTCAAAGATACGAATCAAGGAGATTATAATTGCTTAATTGGACATATGGTATGAAATTTTAATCTTCGAGTATTTCGCTATTGACACTTTCTTTTTCAATATGCTCTTCTTTGAAATAACGGCGTTGGAATAATAATATTAAAACTACTCCAACCGAGATCGCTGAATCTGCTACGTTGAAAACGGGTCTGAAGAATAAGAAGTGTTCGTTCCCCCAGATTGGAAACCATTCCGGGAAATTTCCTTCAATTAACGGAAAATAAAGCATGTCTACCACCTTGCCATGGAATAGTGAGGCATATCCGCCTTCACTTGGAAATAACGCAGCTTGTTGATAGAACGTGCTCTCGCTGAAAAGTATCCCATAAAATGTTGAATCAATTATATTTCCAGTTGCACCTGCAAATATAAGTGCCACATTCAAGATAAATCCACGATGGTATTTATTTTTTACCATATAATGAAGCCCATACCCTATACCAGCAACTGCGATAATTCGAAATAATGTCAAGAATAGTTTGCCAAACTCACCCCCAAATTCCATTCCATAAGCCATTCCATTGTTTTCGATGAAATGAATAAGAAATTTGCCGCCTATAATATCGAAATCTTGACCGATAGTCATATTGAGTTTTACCCAAAACTTAGAGATCTGATCAACTAAAAGTATGATAGTTATCAGCAGGACTGGTTTGGTGTATGCTTTCATATAATTAAAACAGATGAGCTGGTCCCAAAATTATTTTCTGAGACCAGCTCATTAACTATGGTTTTACTTTTATTAATATTGTTTATTTTTTGCCTCGATACTCAAAGTTGTATGGGGCACGGCTTTTAGACGCTCTTTTTGAATCAATTTTCCTGTTTCTCGACATATACCGTAAGTTTTATTTTCGATTCTGACCAAGGCTGCCTCCAGATTGTCAATAAATTTCTTTTGACGAGCAGCCAATTGGTTTACTTGTTCTTTTTCCAATGTTGCCGATCCGTCTTCTAAAGTTTTGTATGTTCCCGCAGTATCATCAGTACCATTCGCGTCACTGTTGCTCAAAGTCGAAGTTAGAGAAGCTAATTCTTCCTTTGCAATACGAAGTTTTTCTAATATGATATCTTTGAATTCTTTCAGCTCAACGTCACTATAACGTGTTTTTTCTTTATTCGTTTCCATATTTAAATTTTCTCAATTAATACCTTTAATTCCGTGCCGTCAATTTCTATTGTATCTAACTCGCCCGTTAATTCATTTTTAAATTCTAATGAATCAGCTAGAATTTCGGTGCAAATATACGACAAATTATCTTTTACAGCTTCTTGTATTTCAGTATTTTGCGACAATGTCACTATTATCTTATCGGTAACCTCAAATCCTTTGTCTTTACGAATATTTTGAATTCTATTAACTAATTCTCTTGCTAGGCCCTCCTTTTTTAACTCCTCGGTCAGGCTGATGTCAAGCGCAACGGTAAGTTTTCCTAAATTTGCAACTTGCCAGCCTGCGACGTCTTCTGCGATAATTTCAACGTCCTGTGGGCTAATAGTGTGGCCAGAGGTTAGCAATAAACTGCCCTCTTTTTCCAATATATCGATTGATGTATCATCTAATAGTTGGATAGCAGTTGCAACGAGCTTCATGTCTTTTCCTACTTTAGCTCCTAATTCCTTGAAATTTGGTTTTATCTTCTTTTTAATAATACCGGTCGTGTCTCTTATAAATTCGATACTCTTAATGTTCGTCTCCGATAAGATTAGTTCTTGGACAGTCTCTACTTTAGATTGGAAAGTGCTGTTTAAGACAGGTACTAAAATTTTGTTAAGCGGTTGACGAACATTTATTCCTGTTTTTTTGCGCAATGACAATGTAAGTGAAGAAATATCCTGTGCTAGCCCCATTCTTTCTTCTAAGCTTTTATCTACCAAATTTTCGTCATAGATAGGGAAGTCGGCAAGATGCACCGATTCATAAGGCTCCCTGCCGGTTTCTGAATTAAGATCTAAGTACAGGCGATCGGAAAAGAATGGTGATATTGGAGACATTAATTTCGCTACGGTGTTTAAACAAGTGTACAGTGTTTGATAAGCAGAAATTTTGTCGAGACTATATTCTCCCTTCCAGAAGCGACGACGTGATAACCGAACATACCAGTTGCTTAAGTGTTCATCCACAAAATTCTGGATGGCGCGAGCAGCTTTTGTTGGCTCATAGTCCGCGTAAAATGAATCAACCTCTTTTGTCAAACTGTTTAATAAGGAAATAATCCAACGGTCAATTTCGGGGCGTTCTGTAACCTCTGGTTCAGAATATTTGAAATTGTCAATATTGGCATATAGAGCAAAAAATGCGTAAGTATTATATAATGTGCCGAAAAATTTGCGACGAACTTCATCCAGACCTTCCTCGTTAAATTTTAAATTATCCCAAGGTGCTGCATTGCTTATCATATACCAGCGTGTTGCATCAGCACTGTATTTTTCAATAGTACTGAAAGGATCTACTCCATTTCCTAGTCGTTTGGACATCTTGTTTCCATTCTTATCTAGTACCAGTCCATTGGACACGACATTTTTGAATGCGACTGATCCTTGAAACATCGTAGATATGGCGTGAAGTGTAAAAAACCATCCTCGAGTTTGGTCGACCCCTTCAGCAATAAAATCTGCTGGAAATGCGTCTTTATATCCATCATTAAATGGCGCATCTTCCCCTCGCGCTAATTTTTCGTGATCTAATCCCCATTGTGCATACGGCATGGCTCCTGAATCGAACCAGACATCAATGAGGTCAGGTTCGCGAAATAATTTCTGACCATTATCCGACACAAGAACGATATTGTCTACATATGGACGATGTAAATCGAATGTATCGGTGTCAAAATTAGCAAGGTACTCTTCGTTTACAGTTCGTTCTTGATCAGTCAGCTTATTTGAAGAGATTGATTGTTCAAGAAGGATCCGTAATTCGGGAAGAGATCCGATACAAACTTCTTCATTTTCATCTTCGGAGCGCCAAATTGGTAAAGGAGTGCCCCAATATCGTGATCTAGACAAGTTCCAATCAACGAGGTTTTCAAGCCAATTTCCAAAACGTCCTGATCCGGTTGCTTCGGGTTTCCAATTGATGGTTTTGTTGAGTTCTACTAATTTGTCCTTAACCGCTGTGGTGCGAATAAACCAACTGTCCAATGGATAATATAGGACAGGTTTATCTGTACGCCAACAGTGAGGATAGGTGTGTTCGTATTTCTTAACATCAAAGGCTTTGTTTTCTTCTTTTAATTTAATTGCAATTAGAACATCAGTTCCTCTAAAATCCTTCTCTTGGCGCTCTTGATCACTATAATACTCTTCCTTGACAAAACGGCCTGCAAAATCAGTGATTTCCTTCACAAAGCGACCTGTGCGATCTACTGTAGGTACATCTTTACCATTTTCATCACGAACGAGAATCGCAGGGACATTATTTTCTTTACATACTCGGAAGTCATCAGCTCCATAAGTAGGTGCCGCGTGCACAATACCCGTTCCATCCTCTGTCGTTACAAAATCACCAGGGATAACTCGAAAGGCATTTTCCCGTAATTCTTCACTCGTAATGTAAGGCAAGAGTTGTTCGTAGCGGAGACCAAGAAGTTGGTCGCCTTTAAAGCTTGCGGCCAGTTCCCATGGTATTATTTTATCTCCAACTTTAAAATCTTGAAAGGATGCGTTCTCTCCATCAGCCTTAAAATGTTTGCTAATTAGATTTTTTGCAAGTATAACGGAAACGGGTACCCCTGTATATTGATTAAAAGTTTTAATTTTTACGTATTCGATATTTTTACCGACAACGAGCGCAGTATTACTAGGCAACGTCCAAGGAGTGGTTGTCCAAGCGATAAATACTACATCTTCCGTAGCGGACTCAATGAGTGTGTCTAATATCGGGTGAATTTGAGTTTTATCTAGACGAAACTCTGCTACGATTGTGGTATCTTTTACATCCTTATATGTACCCGGTTGGTTTAGTTCGTGTGAACTTAAGCCTGTCCCTGCGGCAGGTGAATATGGTTGAATCGTGTAACCTTTATATAGTAGATTTTTTTTGTAGAGTTCTTTGAGTAAATACCAAAGGGTTTCAATATATTCGTTTTGATATGTGATGTATGGATTCGCCAGATCCACCCAATAACCCATTTTTTGGGTAAGGTCGTTCCAGACATCTGTATACTTCATCACTTCTTTTCTACAAGCGTCGTTGTATGCCTTAACACTTATCTTCTTTCCAATATCTTCTTTGGTTATACCAAGTGTTTTTTCAACAGCAAGCTCAATAGGAAGTCCATGAGTGTCCCATCCGCCTTTACGTTTTACTTGAAATCCTTTAAGCGTTTTATATCGGCAAAATATATCTTTAATGGAACGACCCATTACGTGATGAATGCCGGGCATCCCATTTGCTGAGGGTGGACCTTCATAAAATGAATATGGCTTGCTCGCAGGACGATTTGAAATACTTTTTTCGAAGATGTTATTTGCTTCCCAACGTGTTAAAATTTCTTCGCCTATTTCTGGCAGATTTAACTGCTTATATTCCTTGTACATCCGAATTCCTATGTTTTATTAAGGTCGCTAATTTAACGATTTTATCTTTAACAACGAATAGGGAAATTTGATTGATTTATTAACCTAAATTTGCTGGTTTTTGGTTATTTCAGTTGGGGAGGATGAAGGATGGTTGAACAGTGGATAAATCTCTATTTTTGAATGTAAATTGGAGATTGTTCACAGTCAAAGAAGAATTTGAGTGGGTTATTCAGTATAAAGAAGGAGTACCTGCTCCTTCTTTATACCTCATATTTGCCTATGTTGCAAATGAACTTCCACATCCGCATGTGCTCGATGCATTCGGATTGTTAAATGTGAAGCCACGTGCGTCTAACCCATTTTTGAAATCAATTTCCATACCGGCTAGATAGAGGCCATGAGCTTTATTCATGAAGAGACGGATACCATTAAGTTCATATTCGCTATCACCATCTTTCTTTTGATCAAAACCTAATATATAACTCATGCCGGAACATCCACCACCTTCAACACCGACACGTAAACCAAAATCATTGCTGATCTCTTGCTGATCAATTAATTTTTTTAGCTCGGTCACTGCACCTGTGGTTAATGTTACTGGAGCAACTGTTGTTGTGCTTTCTATACTCATCTTACTATATTTAAAACTTGTTAGATGGTACAAATTTACATTTTTTTAATGATAATATTCTTCGTGGTGTTTTTTTGACATTGGAGTGAAAAACTCAAAAAAGAATATTGGATATGGATTTTCGTGGTTCCGAGCTTACCGTTGGTGGTTCAACTAAAAAAAGTCGATTGAATTTTTATTTTGCGTATTTCGGGTATTTACTTTTTCTTAGAAATTAGGAGGGAGCGAAAGAAGTACAATTGATATCATAATGAAATTTAGTCATAATGTTAAGTGCTAAAATGATGTCTTTGATCAAAAAGATTCTATCTCACTTAATGTGTTTTTGTTTGATTTATACTATATTTGCGTCGAAATTAGAAAATTTATAGAATACACTCATTAATTATAAAATAATGGAAAGAGATCAGGTCGTTTTTAATCTAATTTCTGATGAATTAAAACGTCAGGAAGAAGGAATTGAGTTAATCGCTTCAGAGAACTTCGTGAGCAAACAGGTTATGGAAGCAGCAGGTTCTGTGTTAACCAATAAGTATGCTGAAGGCCTACCGGGGAAACGGTATTACGGTGGATGTGAAGTAGTCGATGAAATTGAAACAATTGCGATTGATCGAGCAAAAAAATTATTTGGGGCAGAATGGGTGAACGTTCAACCTCATTCTGGTGCGCAAGCGAATGCTGCGGTATTTTTGGCAATTCTAAAACCTGGTGATAAAATTTTAGGTTTTGACTTATCACATGGAGGTCACCTTACGCACGGGTCACCTGCTAATTTTTCTGGCAAATTGTACCAACCATTATTTTATGGAGTAAAAGAAGATACAGGTCTTATAGATTATGAGAAGCTTGAAGAAGTAGCGCGCCAAGAAAAACCGAAAGTTATTATTTGTGGTGCTTCTGCCTATTCTCGTGATTGGGATTACGCACGTATTCGTAAAGTTGCCGATGAAATTGGCGCTTTGGTGGTTGCCGATATATCACACCCTGCAGGTTTGATCGCACGTGGATTATTAAATGACCCACTTCCGCATTGCCATATCGTTACAACGACGACACATAAAACTTTACGTGGTCCTAGAGGAGGGATGATCATGGTAGGGAAAGATTTTGAAAATCCTTGGGGAATTAAAACACCTAAAGGGGAAATTCGTACAATTACCCAACTATTAGACCTTGCGGTATTCCCAGGTACACAGGGAGGGCCTTTAGAACATACGATAGCCGCTAAGGCAATTGCTTATGGTGAAGCGCTTTCCGATGAGTATTTGGCTTATATAAAACAAGTAAAAGCAAATGCGAGCACATTGGCTCAATTTTTTGTTGAGAAGGATTATAAGATTATTTCTGGCGGTACCGATAATCACCTAATGTTAGTGGATTTACGTAATAAGGATATTTCTGGTAAGGAAGCGGAGGCTGTTTTAGGAAAAGCGGGAATCACAACCAATAAAAACATGGTTCCGTTTGATTCTCGGTCACCTTTTGTTACTTCTGGTGTTCGCTTTGGAACAGCGGCTATTACTACGCGGGGTGTCGGTGAGGCTGAAATTCTACAAATAGGAGAGCTAATTGATGAGGCTCTGGTAAGTAGATCTGATGACGCTGCTCTTGCTAAAATTCACGATAAAGTACGAACACTTATGGCAGAGTTTCCTTTGTATAAATAGAAGGAAAAATAAAACTTTTTATGACACAGGGCCCTTCATTAATATGTTGGGCCCTGTTTCTGTAACGGGAATGTGACTAAGTGTGAATAAATGTTAAAAAACATTGCGTAAATTTGATTACTCGTAATTTTTAACGTGATTTGAGGTATTAAATCAACTAAAAGGGAACGCCTATAGAAAACTTTACTCTTAAAAATTAATTCAAACTAAATCTAGGAGATTTATTATGAAAATGCTAAAAGAAAAGAGTGATCTTGAACTAATTCAAGCTTATATAGCGGGGAATGAGAGTGGTGTTGAGGTATTGTTGAATAGATACAAATCGAAAATATATACATCCATTTACCTACAGGTAAAAGACGAATATCTTGCAGAGGATATTTTTCAAGAGACCTTTATAAAAGTTATTAAAACATTAAAAGCAGGCCGCTATAACGATGAAGGCAAGTTTCTGCCTTGGGTGATACGAATTGCTCAGAATATGGTGATAGATCATTTTCGACGAGAAAAACGAAGCCCTACCGTAGTTAGTAGTGAAGGGTATGATATTTTTGGTGTACTGGAATTCGCTGATGAAAGTCAAGAATCGAAGTTAATGATTAACCAAAGAGATATTGATCTTCGAAAGATTATCCAGCGTCTACCTGACGATCAGAAAGAAGTTTTGATAATGCGCCATTTTTGTGAGATGAGTTTTAAAGATATTGCTGATATCACAGGAGTAAGCATAAATACAGCATTGGGAAGAATGAGGTATGCGCTGAATAATTTGCGTAAAATGATAGAAGAGCATAATTTAATGTTAAACATTGGTTAGATAATGTTTATTTAAAGTATTAGCCATTCTCCATTCGAGAATGGCTTTTTTATGAAAAAATGTCAGCCCAATATGATATTTATAATTCGTGCCTGCCAAAATGGATGCAATTTAGTATCTTGAACGACAAAATAAAGCTATGGAATACAAATTGATCCTTAGTTTTTATTAGTTAGAAAGTAAAAATAATAAGACTATGTATTGGATTATATTTATTGGTATTGCGTTAGTGAGTTGGATTGTGCAAGCTCGATTTAAAAGTAAATTTAAGACTTATTCCGAAATTCCATTATCCTCAGGCTTATCCGGTGCGGAAATTGCGACGAGAATGCTTCAGGAGAATAATATTAATGATGTGGAAGTGCTGGTGGCAGACCAAGGACAACTTTCAGATCACTATAATCCCGCAAATAAGACAGTTAACCTAAGTCCCGAAGTTTACCACGGACGTAGTGTTGCCGCGGCCGCTGTTGCTGCTCATGAATGCGGACATGCTGTTCAACATGCAACAGCATACAATTGGCTTTCATTTCGTTCTGCAATGGTCCCTATTGTAAGTGTTGCATCTAAACTGACTTCATGGGTTCTACTCGCTGGGGTTATAATGATGTTTGTGGCTAATAGCCCCATATTACTTGCTATTGGTGTCGGAGCCTTGTTTTTGACAACGTTGTTCTCTTTTATTACCCTTCCTGTAGAATTTGATGCTTCAAATAGAGCATTAGCTTGGTTAAATACGGCCAAGGTCACGCATTCGGTTGAAGAACACGATGGAGCTAAAGACGCTTTAAAATGGGCGGCGATGACGTATGTAGTAGCGGCTTTATCGGCATTGGTGACGCTGTTGTATTATGCCTCGCTTCTTTTTGGTCGGAGAGACTAAATTTGTAAAAAAAATACTTATTTTATGCGACAAAGAGAACTTGTCGCATTTTTTATGGACTCAAAGGTATAGCAGCTTTCAGCTCTATTTTGTACCTTTGTCGCTTAGCATAATTTATAGACGATAACAATCATGTTTCAGAATTTACAAGATAAACTGGATAGAGCCTTCAAAGTATTAAAAGGACAAGGAAGTATCACTGAAATAAACGTCGCTGAGACGATGAAAGAGATCCGTAAGGTCCTTTTGGACGCGGACGTCAATTATAAAACAGCCAAAGCATTTACAGATGATGTGAAACAAAAAGCTTTAGGTGAAAATGTATTGACAAGCATATCGCCAGGGCAATTGCTAACGAAGATCATGAATGATGAGCTGACCCAATTGATGGGAGGGACTGTTACTGAACTCGATATTAGTAAGAACCCAACTGTTATTTTAATAGCCGGTTTGAACGGTGCGGGTAAGACCACCTTTTCAGGGAAATTAGCTAATTATCTAAGGGAAAGTAAGGGAAAAAAACCACTTTTGGTGGCGGGTGATGTGTACAGGCCAGCTGCCGTTGATCAATTACAAGTACTTGCGCAACAGGTTAATGTTCCTGTTTATGTAAATAGGGATTCTTCTGATCCTATTGCAATTGCAAAGGAAGGCGTTGAACAGGCGAAGCGTGATGGTAATAATGTCGTTATTATTGACACTGCTGGGCGTTTAGCAATTGATGAGGCTTTGATGACGGAGATTACTGCCGTTAGAGATGCAACACAACCGAATGAGATTTTGTTTGTCGTCGATTCAATGACGGGACAAGATGCGGTCAATACAGCGAAGACATTTAACGATCGTTTAGATTTTACCGGCGTGGTTTTGACTAAACTGGATGGGGATACACGTGGGGGAGCTGCTTTATCTATAAAGTCCGTTGTTAATAAACCAATTAAATTTATTGGTACCGGTGAGAAAATGGAAGCGTTGGATGTATTTCATCCTGACCGTATGGCATCCCGTATTTTAGGAATGGGTGACGTTGTCTCGCTTGTTGAACGTGCACAACAGCAATTTGACGAAAAGCAAGCTGCGGAGCTTCAGAAAAAAATTCGTAAAAATAAGTTTGATTTTAATGATTTTAAAACCCAAATTCAACAGATTAAGAAAATGGGTAATATGAAAGATTTAATGGGGATGATTCCAGGGGTTGGAAAAGCACTAAAAGATGTCGAAGTTGATGACAACGCTTTTAAACCGATTGAGGCGATTATAGATTCAATGACTCCGTTTGAACGGGAGAATCCAGATGTAATAGATACTAAGCGTCGCACTCGTATAGCTAAAGGGTCAGGAACAGATATTAATGAAGTAAACAAACTGATGAAGCAATTTGCTGATATGAGAAAGGTAATGAAGCAAATGTCCAACCCCGCAATGGCGGCGAAGATGATGCGAGGTATGCCAAAAACACCTGGTCGACCCTTCTAATTTTTTAATGATACTGACAGAAGGGAAGACTACGGTTTTCCCTTTTTTGTGTTAATTAAGTAGTGGTTTTAAACAAACTAGAGGCGACCTTGTTTTAAATCAGGTAGATAGATTGTGGTATCTTTAGTTTGACTGTTTTATTTCCAGATTATTTTATGCTTTGATTTTGATAATTATACGTATTATTTAGTAATTTTGTAAAATGGATGACCCCGCGCAGCTTTCGGAATATGGGAAAATTTTGCTTATAGCAATAGTTGGACTTCTATTGACCGTTGTTACGATCTTACTAGCAAAATTTCTATCTCCAAAAAAACCTAATCCTGGAAAATTGAGTACTTATGAATGCGGGGAGGAAACTACCGGAAGTGCTTGGATCCAAATCAACCCTCGCTTTTATGTAATTGCTCTCGTATTTCTACTATTTGATGTGGAATTAATATTTGTGTTTCCATGGGCAACGGTTTTTGGGAATACGGTTTTAAATACGGAAGATGCCCGTTGGGGCTTGTTCACTCTGATTGAGATGGGGATTTTTTTAGGTATTTTAATTGTAGGTCTAATTTACGTATGGAAGAGAGGAGATATTTCTTGGATAAAACCAACAAGCAAATCGCCTGAAGTTTTGGTTGGAATACCTAATTCGGCCTATGATATCTTGAATGAAAAGACTTACATCATTCGAGATTATCGAGAAAGCACCATAGTGTTAGATAATGTTATTGAAGAACAAAAAGTAGTGGTATCAAACACCGGATTCAAATCTAAGTTTAAAAAGACTAATTCATAAACGGATGAGTACAGGTCAACAGATGACACAGAATGGCGGAGTTATCATTGCTAAAATGGACGACTTACTTAATTGGGCTCGCCTGTCGTCGATGTGGCCGGTAAGTTTTGGTATTGCATGTTGTGCAATTGAAATGATGGGTGCAATGGCTTCCACTTACGATTTAGATCGATTAGGCGTTTTTCCTCGTCCCTCACCAAGACAGTCTGATGTTATGATCATTGCAGGCACGGTGACATTTAAAATGGCTGATCGAATCAGAAGATTGTATGATCAAATGCCGGAGCCTAAATATGTAATTTCAATGGGCTCATGTGCTAACTGCGGAGGGCCATATTGGCAACATGGATATCATGTCGTGAAAGGAGTTGATAAAATAATTCCTGTAGACGTTTACGTTCAAGGGTGTCCTCCTCGTCCGGAGGCATTAATTAGCGCATTTCTGGAATTGCAAAAAAAGATTGAATCCGAAAGTATTTTAAAGGACCAATTTTTTACACAAAAAGCTTAATATATTTTACAAACATTATGATAAAAGATTTTTATGGTGAATTGCAATTAGGGATCCTTGGAGGTGGACAATTAGGTCGTATGATTATCCAAGAAGCTATTAATTACAATGTAAATGTGCATATATTGGATTCCGATAAAAATGCACCATGCCGTAAATTATGCAATCGCTTTGAATGCGGTTCACTTAACGATTTTGATACCGTTTACAACTTCGGAAAAGATCTCGATATGATTACAATTGAGATAGAAAAAGTAAACGTTGACGCATTGGAAAAATTAGAGGATGAGGGAGTGCTTGTATATCCTCAGTCACGTGTTATACGCCTGATCCAGGACAAGGGTATGCAAAAGCAATTCTTTAAACAAAATGATATTCCAACAGCGGCATTTCAACTAATTTCAAGTAAGGAAAATCTGCAAGACACTAATATAGAATTTCCTTATATTCAGAAATTACGGAGGGATGGGTATGATGGAAAAGGTGTGCGTCGGATCAATGATATACAAGATCTTGAAAATGCTTTTAGTGAATCCTCGCTCATTGAAGAACTTGTAGATTTTGAAAAGGAGATAGCCATTATTGTCGCCAGAAATGATCGCGGAGACATAGAATCATTTCCACTAGTTGAGATGGAATTTAACCCCGATGCAAATTTGGTAGAATTTCTAATTGCACCTTCTACATTGCCTACAAGTATCCAGTCTCAAGCCGAGGATATCGCTAAAAAGATTGCAACCGATTTACAAATTGTTGGTTTGTTAGCTGTTGAAATGTTTTTAACGAAAGATGGCCATATTCTAGTCAACGAGCTGGCTCCGCGACCTCACAATAGTGGGCATCATACCATTGAGGCTAATTTGACGTCGCAATTTGCTCAACATTTACGTGCGATATTTAACTTACCGCTTGGATCAACTGCAACGACAACAAATGCCGTTATGGTCAACTTACTAGGTGAACCTGAGTACGAAGGACTAGCAAAATATGATGGGGTAGAAGAGGTGTTGGGAGTGGAGGGAGTGTATGTACATCTCTATGGTAAGAAATACATGAAGCCATTTCGTAAAATGGGACATGTATGTATTATTAATAATGATCGCGAGACGGCAATAAAAAATGCACGTTGGGTCCAAGAAACATTAAAAGTTAAAGCATGAAAGATAAAGAAACAGTGTTGGTTGGTATAATAATGGGGAGTAAATCTGATTTACCTGTTATGCGTGAGGCGATTGACATTTTGAAGAAATTTGATATCAATGTTGAGGTATCCATCGTTTCTGCTCACCGTACTCCTGAACGAATGTTTGACTATGCGAAGTCGGCAGCTGGTCGTGGAGTAAAGGTCGTCATTGCTGGTGCTGGCGGCGCCGCTCATTTGCCTGGTATGGTCGCATCAATTACCCATCTTCCAGTTATTGGGGTGCCTGTCAAGTCCTCTAATTCAATTGATGGATGGGATTCGTTGCTTTCGATATTGCAAATGCCCAATGGAATCCCAGTAGCTACCGTCGCTCTTAACGCTGCAAAGAATGCAGGTATTTTAGCTGCACAGATATTAGCAACTTCAGATCATCAACTTACACAACGTGTTTTAGATTTCAAAGAGGAACTTCGAATAGCAGTCGAAAAGAATGCTGCTGAAATTGAGGGGATGGAGTTTTAGATCTATTTGCAAATAAAGTATTGTAAAAAATAAGAGTGGTCGGGTAGGTCGCTCTTATTTTTTACAATACTAGTTCTATTGGCTATTTTGCGATATATTTTTGTACATAGTCGAAACTCTTTTTAATACTTTCAAATTTGTTCGGAATATAGATATCATCTTGCTCTACAAAAGCATATTCCAGCCCCGCCTTTTCGGCGTATTTAGCAATATTTATATAATCTATTGCTCCGGATCCGACTTCTGTATAACGTATTTCTGAGAAGATACTCTCAAATGTCGATTTATCATATGCTCCGCCTACTATTGGTGTTGTGAACTTCTTATCCATGTCTTTAAGGTGCCATAACTTAAATCGGCCTGGATATTTTTCAAAATAGGATTGTGCGCTCAATCCCGCTTTTTCGATCCAATAGATATCAAGTTCAAAGTCAACTAACTCTGGTTCGGTGAAAGCAATTAATAGATCCAGTCCTTTTGTCCCATTAGCAAAATTTCTAAATTCCCAGAAATGGTTGTGATAGGCGATTTTGATACCCGCTTTTTTTGCCATTTCACCAGCTTTGTTAAGCTGGTTCGCCGCATATTGATAATCCTCAACTTTAAGGTTGTTTAGGTCGTCCATCGGTGTCACTGGGGCAATTACATATTTTTGTCCCAATTGATGTGCTATTTCAATATATTTTTCAATATTTTCACTTTCTGTGTTTTTTGAGTTTAAGTATTTAGACATATCATAATGACCGCTGTGGGTTTTTATATTATTATCGTCTAACACCTTTTTTAATTCATTGATGGGAAGCCCCCAATAAGTACCTGCCTCCGCATCGACACCAAATGTTTCTACATGTTTATAGCCTATTTTGCTAATGGCTTTTAATGTTTCAATAGGATCTGTGTTGATTAGGTCACGAATTGAAAAAAGTTGAAGTCCTAAATTATGGAAAGGACTGTTTCCCACTTTGGATTGGCAAGAATTCAAATATGGTGTTAAGAATGCAGCGGATAACCCCAATCCTGCTTGCTTCAAGAATTTTCTTCTACTGTTTTGCATGTGTTGCTTACATTGGTAATTTACAATGTAAGTTATGGAAAAATCCGAAATGAAAAAAGGATTCTTTACAGAATCCTTTTTTCATTTCCTACTTAATTCTAAATGCTAGACGGTCATAATGTCTTTTTCTTTTAATTCGGCTAAGGTGTCAACCTTTGCTATATATGCATCCGTATGCTTTTGAACTTCAGCTTCTCCCGCTTTAATTTCGTCTTCTGATACACCATCATTTTTTAATTTTTTGATGGACTCATTGGCATCTTTTCGAATATTTCTCACGGCAACTCGCCCTTTTTCTGTCTCTTCTTTAACCTTTTTAACAAGATCACGCCGTCTTTCTTCTGTTAAAGGGGGGATTGCTAGTCGAATTATTACACCATCGTTTTGAGGGTTCAGTCCCAAATTTGAATCAATGATTGCTTTCTCAATAGCAGCTAAAGTATTTTTTTCCCAAGGTTGAATAACGATGGTTCTTGCATCTGTAGTATTGATATTACTTACTTGAGAAAGAGGGGTCATGCTACCATAATAATCTATAGCGACACCATCTAACATAGAAGGAGTTGCTTTCCCGGCTCTGATTTTCGTTAACTCAGATTCTGTGTAAGTCAATGCTTTAATCATTTTCTCTTTACAGTCATCTAGTTCTAATGAGATTAATTCATTCATATCATTTATATTTCTTGAGCAATTGTTTAACGAACGATAGTTCCGACATGGTCGCCATTCGCCAATTTTTTAAGATTTCCTGGTTTGTTCATATCGAATACTATTATTGGCAACTTGTTTTCCTGACATAAAGTAAATGCAGTCATGTCCATTACGTTTAAGCCTTTTTCGTATACTTCTTGGAACGATATTGTTTCGTAACGTTGTGCGTTTGGATCTTTTTCTGGATCGGCTGTGTAGATTCCGTCAACACGTGTACCTTTTAATACTGCATCTGCGTTGATCTCTATCGCTCGTAAAGAGGCTGCGGTATCCGTCGTAAAATATGGATTCCCCGTCCCTGCACCAAATATGACGATTCTGCCTTTTTCAAGGTGACGAACAGCTCTTCTACGAATAAAGGGTTCGCATATCTGTTCCATTTTAATTGCAGTTAATAAACGTGTTTTGATCCCAACCTTCTCTATCGCATCTTGTAATGCCATGCTGTTGATAACTGTTGCTAACATACCCATGTAGTCCGCTTGCACACGGTCCATTCCAGATTTTTCAGCACTTAATCCACGATAGATATTACCGCCGCCTATTACTATAGCAACTTCCAGACCCTGGCTATGTATTTCTTTGATGTCGTTTGCGTATTGCATCACACGATTGATGTCGATGCCGTAACTTTGATCGCCCATTAGGGCTTCACCACTGAGTTTTAGTAAGATACGTTTATATTTCATGATTGTTTTTTTGGGGCATTTCCAAAAGCCAAAGATAAAACTTTTTTTCTACGCATTAACTATAATCTAACCTTTTTTCGATGACTGTATTATTTCTTCGTAATAAGATTCATATTGTGGAAGGATATTCGCAAGATCGAACTCCTTTGCTCGTTTATACGCAGCATTTTTAAACTCGGAGAGTTTTTCACAATCCTCTAAAATTTCAAGTGCATTTTTTGACATACCATCAATATCACCTACGTTGCTTAAATAACCACTAACACCTTGTTTGTTAAGTTCAGGTAGACCGCCAACATTACTTGATACCACAGGTACATGACAAGCCATGGCTTCTAGAGCTGCTAAACCGAAGCTTTCTGAGGATGAAGGCATTAGGAATAGATCTGAAACAGATAGAATCTCTTCAATAGCATCTTGTTTTCCCAAGAAACGTACATCTTGACTAATACCGAGATGTCGAGCAAGTTCCTCTGTTTCTCGACGCTCGGGACCGTCACCGACCATAAGTAATTTACTGGGAAGTGTATCGTTTATTTTTTTAAATATACTGATCACATCCTTCGTGTTTTTTACTTTTCTGAAGTTCGAGGTGTGTGTGATAATTCTTTCATTTCCTGGTGCTATTGCTCTTTTGAAGTGCTCTTTACTCTTATTATGAAAACGCGAGAAATCGATAAAATTTGGTATAACACGAATATCTTTTTGAATGTCGAAGAACTCAAGTGTTTGCTCCTTTAAGCTTTCTGAAACGGTTGTTACACCATCGGATTGATTGATGGAAAAGGTTACTACTGGAGAAAAGCTCTTGTCTTTCCCAACAAGCGTTATGTCCGTTCCGTGTAAGGTGGTTACAACTGGTATTTTTATTCCATGTGTGGCTAGGATTTGTTTAGCTAAATATGCAACTGATGCGTGAGGTATTGCATAATGCACGTGAAGCAAATCTAGTTTTTCAAATTTGACGACGTCCACCAATTTACTTGCTAAAGCAGACTCATAAGGCGAAAAGTCAAAAAGTGGATACTGCGCAACAGCAACCTCATGGTAATATAGATTTTCAGAAAAAAAATCTAACCGTGCCGGCTGAGAATACGTGATAAAATGAATTTCATGACCATTTGACGCTAAAGCTTTTCCAAGTTCAGTAGCAACGACACCACTTCCGCCGAAGGTAGGATAACAGACGATTCCAATTTTCATATTTTTATTTTTTCTGACCTCTATGTTCACAGGTTTCTTTGTAAAGTATACGGAATACCTATTTTCGGGTCGTAAGACCCGAATATATTTTTGACCTGTTTATTAGAGTACCCATTTGTGGATCCGATATTTTTTCGGTAAATATAAGGATGCTTATATAATTGTTTTGCAATAATTTTGTTTGGATTACACTACATTTGCTGTTATGAATTTAAATAAGGATTTACTTTACCCGGAATTGCAATTTAAAACATCTCGTTCAAGCGGAGCTGGTGGGCAAAATGTTAATAAGGTCGAATCCAAAGTATCGCTTTTTTGGAATGTTTGGCAATCAGAATTTTTTTCTGAAAACGAAAAGGAAATCATAGCTCGAAGATTATCTAACCGGATTAGTAAAGAAGGTGTATTGCAATTAGATTCTTCTACGGATCGCAGCCAATTAAAAAATAAACAGATTGTAGTGAGGCGGTTTTTTAGTTTGTTGGAAGAAGCGCTTCTGCCAGATAAATTGAGAAAACCAACAAAGGTTCCGAGATCTATCATTTTGAAACGATTAGATCGTAAAAAGAGGCAATCGCATAAAAAGCAATCTAGAAGCAATCGAATTGAGTTTGATTAGGTTCGTAATCAATTTGTCCTATTAACTACCTCTTTTTAATGTCTGGATTTCTTGTTGTAAAGCCTTAATTCTAGATAGTAAATTATTTGCTACTTCGATACCCGGAAAATTCATTTCTAAATCATAGTGCCAGCATGTAAACTGTTCTAGTGGCAACAGTTCTTCTTTCAGTAGATACATTTCACCTTCATCAAACACTGGCTTAATAAGTCCGTATTCAGATAGTCGCTCGACGAAAGTGATTTCGATTTGGTGTGACGAGCAAAAATCAATTATTCGTATCATTTCTTCTTTCATTTTTCTAGTTTTTTAACCCCGCAAGCTGCTTTATTAATGCCTTTTCTTCGTCTGTAATTGCTGTTGGTAATTTTGCTTGCAGTTTAATGAATAAATCGCCGAACTGTGCCTCTGTTTTGTAGAGCGGAAATCCTTTCCCTTTTAAGCGAACTACGGTACCATTTTGAGTCTCCGGTTTTATTTTTACTTTTATCTTACCTGCAAAAGTCTCGATTAGGGTTTCTCCTCCTAATAGCATGGTGTATAAATCAATTGGTACATCGGTATATAAATCGTTGCCTTTACGTGTGTATTCTGTGCTTGGGATAATATGAATTGCTATGTAAAGATCACCGGAGGGACCGCCATTGACACCAGGGCTTCCTTGACCAGTTAGACGAATCTTTTGCCGATCTTCGATGCCTGCAGGTATTGTAATACGAATGTTTTTACCATTTATATTAAATGTTTGTTGGTGGTTAGTAAATGCTGCTTTCAGCGTTATTTCTAGTTCTGCAGTAATGTCATTACCCCGAAATTTTGTTTTACGGCCACCGCCTCGTCTATTGCCAAACATTTGCTCAAAGAAATCTGAAAATTGCTCCTCGTCATAGTTCCCAGAGTAACCGAAATCCGAAGATTCAAATGGAGAATTACTACTTCTATTTGGACGTGCTTGACTTTGTCTATAGGAGTCAGCATTCCTCCAGTGTTCTCCATATTGGTCATATTTTTTTCGTTTCTCAGCATCTGTCAGTACTTCGTTCGCTTCATTGATTTCTTGAAATTTTTGCTTAGCCACATCGTCATTTGGGTTTATATCAGGATGGTATTTTCGGGCCAATTTTCGATATGCTTTTTTAATATCTTCGGGGCTCGCTTTCTTATCGACGCCAAGTATATTATAATAATCTACGAATGCCATTGTTGAGCTGTTTTATTGAATTAACAATTATTTGTTTGGATTGTTCAGTTACCTTGATTTTGTAAATTTAAATATAGACGCAGTATCTGTGACAATGTTAATTAGGAGCAAAGGTCCATAAAAATTCATTTTTGATATACACTCCGTTTTTCGTTATAGATGAATTAGAATTATATATTCTAATAAAAAGGCTTCTTTCGTTGTTAGAAAGAAGCCTTTAAAAACCTATTTATCCTTTTTGTTTAATCTTTATTACTATCTACCACTAATCGATGATCTCTATTAGCAACATCCCAAGCGGTGTGAAAAACAAGTTTTTCTCTTTTCACCATCATCGGAAAGTCTATTTTATCTACCGTATCATCTGGGGTATGGTAGTGCGGATGTAATCCCGAAAAGTAAAATGTCACGGGTATTCCATGTTTTGCAAAGTTGTATTGATCGGAGCGGTAGTATATACGCATTGGATCTTTCGGATCATCGTACATATAGTCTAGTTCCATCTTTGTATAGGTATCATTGGCTTTTTTATTGATTGCATAGAGTTCTGAACTCAACTTGTCTGACCCAATAAGATGAATATAATTGTGGTTTCCATCAAGGTGTTTGTCATCAATTCGGCCAATCATATCAAGATTGAGGCAAGTAACTGTCTTTTCTAAGGGAAATATTGGGTTTTCAGAATAGAACTGGGAACCTAGCAGACCCTTTTCTTCAGCTGCAAAACCCATAAATAAAATGCTGCGTCGTGGACCGTTTCCATCATTTTTTGCTTGTACAAAAGCCTTTGCTAATTCTAAGACACCTACTGTTCCAGAGCCATTGTCGTCTGCTCCAGGAAATATCGTACCATCAGCCAAGATACCGTCGTGGTCGTAATGGCCGGAAATGATAACAATTTCGTCTTTTAAGTCGGTTCCGGGTAATAAACCTAACACATTGGGGTCCGAAAAGTGTTCTTTAATAACACCCATTTCTGCATTGAGCACAATATCCATTGCAAATGACTTGGGCTCCTTTTTCTGTTCGCTCAAAGATGTTTTTCCTTTTGAAAGTATCTGGTCAGCAATTTTCTCAGATATATGAACCACAGGTGCATTTAGTCTACTCGCTGGAGATTTGGTAGAACTATTATCAATTTCAAAACGACCTTCAGTCAGTTTGCTGCCAAATCGAGCAATCATCGATGCAACATTACTGGCTGTAGACAAGATTAGCTTTGGTTTTCTTTTTTCTAATTCTTGTAACCGTTTGAAACGACTTGTTACCCATTCCGACTGTTTTTGGCTACCCGTAATAACTGAATTTCCATTATCATCGATAGGCTCACCCTCGTTTATTAGTAAGACAATTTTATCCTCAATGTCTATATCTGCAAGATCATTGTATTTGTCGTCTTGAATACCATAACCGATGAAAATAATTTCTTGAGCATCAAATTTTGCAATCTTATTATCTCCTTGAACATAAAAATCAGTCCCTTGCTCATAGGCTTGATTATCTATAAATAAACTCTTAACAGTATAGGAACTACGAATTAATTTCAGTGGTTGAAAAAAACTATCATTTACAGGGGCCTGTAATCCTAATGAGTCAAAGTAATGGGCAATGTAATGAGCTGCCTTTTTTCCCCCATCTTGACCTGTGCCACGACCTTCGAATTCAGGGGAAGACAATGTTGTAAGATGTGTTTTTGCTGCTTCTTCCGTCAGTAAGTTTGCATATTTTACTTGAATAGGATCCTGAGCAATGGCACATCCATATAGAAATGGAATTAATAAAATGGATTTGACCAAATTTTTTATCATAAAAGAATTTTAAGTACATGAAATTTTATTAACACGAGTTGCATGTCGACCGCCTTCAAATTCTGTTGTTAAAAAGGTCTTAACAATTTTTTTTGCCAACTCTATATCAATGAAACGCGCGGGAATACATACTATATTTGCGTTGTTATGCTGGCGTGCTAGGGCTGATATTTCGTTTTGCCATGCGATTGCTGCTCGGATGCCTTGATGTTTATTGGCTGTGATAGCAACACCGTTTGCGCTTCCACAAACTAAAATTCCAAGTTCATTTTTTCCCCCTTCTACGCTGGAAGAAACCGGGTGTGCAAAATCTGGATAATCAACAGAATCTGCGGTTACAGGACCGAAATCATCAACAATATATCCTTCCGATTTTAAAAAGTCAGCGATTGCGACCTTATATTCAAATCCCGCGTGATCACTTCCTATTGCAATTTTCTTTGCCATTTTAATTCTGTTTATTTATTATAAAATTCTTTTTCAGCTTCTTGTTTTCTTTTTTTTACGTTTGCTGATACCATAATACTTAATTCGTATAGGATGAACATTGGAGCGCTGACAGTTAGTAAAGTAATCACGTCAGCAGTAGGCGTAATGATTGCGGCGATAATCAATATAATCACAGCAGCATAACGTCTACTCGCTCGCATAAACTCGGGTGTCATTAGACCTAATTTAGACATAATGAATACGAGAATAGGTAGTAGAAATACAATTCCACATCCCAAAGTTAACGTTGCAATCGTAGAGAGGTATGAGTCAATCGTAATTTGGTTTGTAATTTCCTCACTGAGGGAAACGTTTGCAAGAAAATTCACAGACAACGGTACGACAACATAATAACCGAACAGGGCTCCTAAGATAAAAAGGATTGTTGCGTATAATACAAATCCACGTGCTGAACGGCGTTCGATATCCGTAAGCGCTGGTTTTATGAATAACCAAACCTCGAATAGGAGATAGGGAAATCCTAATGCTACTGCCATTAATAAGCAAGAATTGATTTGCAACATGAATTGCCCAGCCAATTCCGTATTAATTATATTAAAAGGAATTCGATCTACACAAAAGCCTTCTAGGCTTAATAGATCACCGACTTTACACATTATACGATATGTCCAAAAATCAAGATTTTTTGGACCCATAATAATTTGGTTGAATACAAAATCGTAGAAAGTAAAAGATAGTACCGCAAAAATGACTATTGCAATTACGGACCGGATGATGTGCCATCGAAGTACCTCTAAATGATCAAAAAAAGACATTTCAGCCTCGATTGATTTCCCCTTATCTTTTATAGCTTGAATTAGTTCGTTGGATTTAGACATTTTAATTTTTTATTTCCGGACAGAAACAAAAATACCATTCTTATCGTTAAGAATGGTATTTTATACCTATGTAAAAGAATTTTTTCAATTTTCTTCTTCAGGATACTCCGTGAGGTCGAATGACTCCATGAATTTTGTTGTAAAGTTTCCTGCTCTGAAGTTAGGATCGCTTAATAAACGTAAGTGCAATGGTATGGTTGTTTTAACACCTTCAATTACAAATTCACTTAGTGCGCGCTCCATTGTATTTATAGCCTCTTCTCTAGTTTGAGCAGCGCAAATTAATTTAGCGATCATAGAGTCGTAATTCGGTGGTATTGTATATCCCGCGTAGACATGCGTATCTACCCGTACACCGTGTCCACCCGGTGAATGGAAATTTGTAATTTTTCCTGGTGAAGGACGGAAATTATTGAAAGGATCTTCTGCATTAATTCTGCATTCAATAGCATGCATGGTGGGTTCGTAACTTTTGCCAGAAATAGGAATACCCGCAGCAACTTTAATCTGTTCCTTGATTAGATCGAAATTTATTACCTCTTCAGTCACTGGATGTTCTACCTGTATACGAGTATTCATTTCCATGAAGTAGAAATTACGATGTTTGTCGACTAAAAATTCGATCGTACCAGCGCCTTCATAATTAACAGCTTTTGCACCTTTAATCGCTGCTTCACCCATTCGCTCGCGTAATTCAGGCGTAATAAATGGAGAAGGCGCCTCCTCTACTAATTTTTGATGTCGGCGTTGAATGGAACAATCGCGTTCAGAAAGATGACACACTTTTCCATATTGATCGCCAATAACTTGAATCTCGATGTGGCGGGGCTCTTCCACGTATTTTTCAAGATATATTCCGTCATTACCAAATGCAGCTGCAGATTCTTGACGTGCAGAGTCCCAGTTATGTTCAAAATCTTCATCTTTCCAAATAATTCGCATTCCACGGCCACCACCACCAGCGGTTGCTTTGATTATAACGGGGTAGCCAATTTCATTTGCAAGTTTGATACCTGTTTTAACATCAGGAATTAAGCCTTGTGAGCCAGGAACAGTAGGAACACCGGCGGCTTTCATTGTTTCTTTTGCAGATGCTTTATCACCCATTCTTTCGATTTGATCTGCGGTTGCTCCAATGAATTTGATACCATAATCAGCACAAATTGCCGAAAATTTTGCATTTTCAGAAAGAAAACCGTAGCCTGGATGAATAGCGTCCGCATTGGTTAATTCAGCTGCTGAAATTATATTTGGGATGCTTAAATATGAGTCTTTACTGGCAGGTGGACCGATGCAAACTGCTTCATCGGCAAATCTTACGTGAAGGCTATCTCGGTCCGCAGTTGAATAAACAGCCACGCTCTTAATTCCCATTTCACGACATGTGCGTATGATGCGTAAAGCGATTTCACCTCTATTTGCTATTAGTATTTTTTTAAACATAGATAATTAATGATGTTACTTGCGATTGCTCACGGTGTATTATGGTTGCCAGTTATGGATTAGGTTTCGTGTGAAACCTAAATAACAGATGACGCCCAATTCTAGCTTGGATCGACTAAAAATAATGGTTGATCGAACTCTACAGGTTGTGCATCATTCACTAATATTTTTACTATTTTACCTGACACATCAGATTCGATCTCATTAAATAGTTTCATTGCTTCGATTATACAAAGAACCTTACCCGGTGTTATTTCATCACCAATATTTGCAAAATTCGGTTTTTCAGGACCGGCAGCACGATAAAATGTACCTATCATTGGTGATTTGATAGTTATTAAATTTGATGACTCGACGCTTGGTGTCGCGGAGACAGGTGTTTCTATTACCGGAGCTGCCGTAGAGGTAGCAACAGGTTGTTGAGCAGGTAGACTAACTGGCGTAGGGATAGTCGCGGTAACATATGTAGGTTCCTGATTTGTCTTTATTGTGATTTTAAAGTCCTTTTCTTCAATGGCCACTTCATTAACTCCTGATTTGGCAATGAATTTAATAAGGTCTTGTATTTGTTTAATATCCATACTCATATCTAGTATATTTTATTTTATTTTTTGTTTTTGATGAATCGATAAAGTTAAGGAAATATTATGATTTTGTATACGCCCACTTTATGTAAATAGATCCCCAAGTGAATCCTCCGCCGAAAGCAGCTAAAATTAGGTTGTCACCCTTTTTTAATTTGTCTTCCCATTCCCAGAGACATATGGGAATCGTTCCACTTGTGGTGTTACCGTATTTATGAATGTTAACCATTACTTTTTCTTCAGGTAGTCCAGCTCGCTCTGCCGTTGCGTCAATTATACGTTTGTTCGCTTGGTGCGGAACTAACCAATTAACATCATTGGCAGTTAAATTGTTTCTTTCCATAACTTCAACAGCGACATTAGCCATATTAGTTACCGCAAATTTAAAGACCGTACGACCTTCTTGATAGGCATAATGTAAACCAGCATCTACAGTAGCGTGGCTTGCAGGATTCAGAGAACCTCCTCCTTTAATATTTAGGTATGGCCCCCCAGACCCGTCAGTTTTTAGAACAGAATCCATTAGTCCGTTACCTTCTTCGTTAGGTTCCAAAAGAACACACCCGCAACCATCGCCGAATAGGATACATGTATTACGATCTGCGTAATTTACAACCGAAGACATTTTGTCAGCACCGATAACTAATACTTTCTTATGTTTTCCCGATTCTATAAACTGAGCTGCTGTTGTTAAACCAAATAAAAATCCTGAGCACGCGGCTTGTAAATCGTATCCCCAGGCATTCGTGGCACCGATTTTTTCTGCCAATATATTTGCAGTTGCAGGAAACAACATATCAGGAGTACTTGTACAAAAGATGATTAATTCGATCTCTTTAGCGGAGATACCTCGTTTTTGTAATAGGCCTTTTACAGCAGGAACTGCTAGATCGGAGGTTGCTTTGCCTTCTTCCTTAAGAATTCTTCTTTCTTTTATTCCGGTGCGACTAACAATCCATTCATCATTGGTCTCGACCATTGTCTCCAATTCCTGATTTGTTAGGATATAATCTGGTACATATCCGTTTACTGCGGTAATTGCAGCATGTATTTTTGACATAAGTTATTAGTTGAATACGGACTTGATTTTATCGATGAATTTTGACTCTATCATGTCCTTTGATTGTAAAACCATGTTTTTGATAGCCTCTGGTGTGGAGATTCCGTGACCAATAATAACTGGTGCATTTACACCTAATATCGGCGTTCCTCCATAGCGCTCATAGTTGAACCTATCAAAAAACTCATCCTTGAAACCCTTTTTTAATGTTGTTACATAAAATGATTCGGCAAGTTTTAGAACAACATTGCCAGTGAAACCATCGCAAACAAACACGTCAGCGTGATCCGTGAATAAATCACGACCTTCAACATTGCCAACAAAGTTAATTTTTGTATTTTCTTTTAGGAGGGGATAGGTTGAGATTGTTAAGTTATTTCCTTTTTCTTGTTCTTCACCTATATTTAATAGGCCAATTTTTGGTTTTTCAATACCGTAAATGTATTCTGCATATATACTACCTAGAACGGCAAATTGGTTTAGCATTTCAGGTTTACATTCTGAATTTGCGCCAACATCTAAAAGTATTCCAAAGCCACTTTTTAGTTTGGGAACATTTGTCGCAATAGCTGGGCGTAATACACCAGGAATTGTCTTTACACTGAAAACTGATCCTACCAACATTGCTCCTGTGTTTCCTGCGGATGCGAAGGAATCAATTTCTCCGTTTTTAAGGAGATCGAACCCAATAGCAATGCTGGAATTAGGCTTTTGTGCGATCGCTTTTGTCGGATGATCATGCATGCTTATTACCTCGGGAGCGTGTATAAAGTCAAATTTATCAAGATCAGCTCCTGCATGCTTTAATCTTTCGGTCGCATCGTTTTGATCGCCGATCAAGACGATTCTTTGATCGTCGTTTAGTATTTTCTGAGCTTCAATAGCTCCAGTTATCGTAGCGTCAGGGGCGTAATCACCGCCAAGAACGTCTAAACCAATCTTCATTCGTTATTATTTTTATAATCAATAATACGCAAAAACATCCCAAATTAAAGTATAAAAAATGACTTTTATACCTATTTGGGATGTTTAATTTCTTAGAATGACGTCGTTAGACAGCAGCTGTGTTTTCAATAATCAACTTTCCGTTGTAGTATAAATTACCATCTACTGAATATGCACGGTGAGGAGTATGAACTGCTCCAGTTTCTGTACAAACAGTTAAAGTAGGTTTTTCTGCTTTATAATGTGTTCTTCTTTTGTCTCTTCTTGATTTCGAAGTCTTACGCTTTGGATGTGCCATCTCGTATTTTTGTTTTAGTTATTTTTAATTTTCTTTAATATATCCCACCGTGGGTCAATCTTCTTTTCTTCGTTGGTCTCAGAGGTATCGTCTGAGGAGTTATCAGTGCTTATTTTTGAAAGCATTTCAGGGTCGCACTTGATATTAATCCCTTGCTCTGCACATTTGCTATAATATGGTACGCGAACATTAATGTACTCATATAACAAAGTTGCGATGTCGAATTCGTAGTCTGTTTTTGATAATGTAATAACTTCTTCAGTATCATTTTCCCAGTCGTCTTCCGTAAACTTGACTAATACTCTTTCGTTAAAATTAAGAGGTGAATCAAATTCTGAAAGACAAATATCACAAGTCAACTGTATAGTTCCTGTAATCTCAAAGATTACGATTAACATATTTTCTTGCTTTTGTAATTCTACTTCAGCTTTTAATTTTCCCTTCTTAACGAGAGAATGTTCAAAACAGTCAAAGAACTTATCGTCAATATCAAATTCAAACTTGTGCTTCCCTGACACGAGTCCTGAGAATGGAATTCTATATTGCTTTAGATATTTTAAAATCTGCATTTGAGCCTGCAAAATTAATTATTATTTCAGTAAAACGGAAACTTTTTGTTAAATTATTCTTGTTCGTCTCCGTAGTAATATTTTCCTAATTCTATTTTATCTCTATTGTTAGCCATTCGCCATCGATTAGTATCGCGTAGAGAGTAAGCACAACCACAGTATTCTTGCATATAGAAGCGTTCCTTCTTACTAATTTCCAGCATTCGCGAGGATCCTCCTTTTTTGCGCCAATTGTATGTCCAGTACTCCATTCCAGGATAACGAGAGGACGCGCGAAGCCCGCAATCGTTTATTTGATTCATATTTTTCCAACGAGAAATGCCTAGTGAACTGGAAATCACATCGAATCCATTTTTTGCGGCATATTCAGCTGTTTTCTCGAATCGCATATCGAAACACATTGTGCAACGGCTCCCACGCTCGGGTTCATTTTCCATGCCCTTTGCTAATTCAAACCAGTGATCAACATCGTAATCTGCATCGACAAAAGGAATATTATGTTTTTTTGCAAAACGAATGTTTTCCTCCTTGCGTAAATCATATTCTTTGCGTGGGTGGATATTCGGGTTGTAAAAATAAATAGTAAACTGAATATCTGATGCTATTAATGCTTCCATGACTTCTCCCGCACATGGTGCACAGCATGAATGTAATAGAAGTTTTTTCCCCTCGTTAGGTAATTCTAGTTTTTCTCTTTGTAATCCTGTGTTTTCCATATTAAATATTAAGTAGGAAACGAAATTGCGTTACTGTGTAAATTATTAATACACGTTTAGGCATTATTGTAATTGAATAGTTTACCGAGTCCCTGCACCAGATTGTCTCGAACGGACTGCAAAATTACTATCATTTCGAATAACTTTACCGTGCCCTTTACACTATTTCTGATGCAATTTTACGGAAATTGTCCCATTTAACAAAAAACCGAGCGACCTTGTAGCTTGAATATAATTAAGCTCGTTTTATTTATTACTTTTGTAACACAACTCAAAGATTATGTTTAAGGTTAATATTGTATATAAGGTCGTTACGGTAATTGCATTATTGGTTGGTTTTTACGCGTGCGAAGAAGATGATGCAGAGCCTATTTTAGAGGTTAAGAAATTTTCTAGATTGTACGTGTCTTTTGAAGCGTTTAATAGTTCTAATTCTGGAGTTTCCGATACGAATGTTCGGATTATCTATCCTGCTGACTCTTCTGAATTTAAGTACTCGTTAGGAAGTGTTTCTGAAGCAAAAGGAGGGGGAGCTATTTATTTTAATCCCTTTCTGAAAGGTTTGTTTCAGGCGAGCGGAAATTTACCGGGTTTAAATGATACGGCTGTGTATATAATGAATGTGGGGGAGAAGACGGGAGTTTTGTCTAATACTGGTGCGATTCGATATAAATTACTTACGAATGTGCGGGGATTAGCATATAATAGAAGTTATGATGAAATGTACATCGTTAATTCTACAGGGGCTAATTCAGGAATTTACGTTGTGGATCGCCCAAAAACCAGAAGTCAGCCCCAAACTAGGCCTCTTAAAAAGTTATATGCTCCTGGGATTAACATGTGGGGTGCGGCGTATAATAGTGGGGAAGATAGGCTTTTTACTTCGAAGCTTAATGCGGAAGATGGTGCAATATATGTGTTTAAAGGGTTAAGTACAATCGATGTTTCTTCGTCCCCAGATTCTAGCGCAAGAATACAGCCTTTCCAAACATTATCTATTGCGGATGCCTCTAATCTACGGGGATTATTTTTTGATTCGGTGAAAAATGTTTTAGCTGTTGCTGATTATGCCGATGGAACAACAGAAGGAAGTGGGCGTATTCTTGTTTTTGATAATTTCACTAGTACCATCGGAACGGCGGGTGGTCCTTCGGAAATTACTCCTTCTCGTATTATTACTGGCCTTGCAACTGGGCTGACGCAGCCTGTTGATGTGGCGATTGATACGCGAGAAACTGGCGTTTATTTGTATGCAGCTGATCGGCAAGCGAGGAAGATTTTTCGATT
>JAALOO010000442.1_pt1 | contig 37388 bp, 35 predicted proteins | sample 7257641 | NCBI WGS metagenome assembly JAALOO01 (sample SAMN14085613, study PRJNA598686) | mite metagenome | biome: ENVO:01001000; feature: ENVO:01001002; material: ENVO:01001226; isolation source: single female mite from University of Michigan culture on fish food culture... ...
ATTCGCTAGCAACGGCAGGCTGTTTCTCGCTCTGTACCCTTGGTAATGCATTATTCACACAGAGAAAAAAGTTCCATTTTAAAATGGAAAAGTGTGATTTTCCATTTGTAAATGGAAAACTTTCCATTTGAGTATGGAAAATCAATTTTCCATACTCAAATGGAACACTTCCATACTGAAATGGAAAATCTTCCATTTACAAATGGAAAATATAATTATTAAAAATAATTTTTCAAAACTTCCATTTTGATATGGAAATTTTAGAGTTCCATTCTGACATGGAATTTTTTTCCATTCTATAAAGGAAGTCTATCTTTGTTCCAAACAGATATGGAAATTGCAAAACTTCCAAATAGGTATGGAAATTTAACTTAGAACATAAAACTTAGAAAAAATTAAAAACACAAAGTAAAATTAAACAACAAAATTTAAATATTTTATTTTGGTTACAAAATCCATTCTAACAAATATTGTTTTGAATTGTGATGAAAAATAAAATCGTTGCTGTAATGGAGATCAGTGAACTTGATGTATTTGTTTGTGTACAACTCTTCAAGTTCAAACAAGTTGTCGTTAAGCATTGCGCCTTGCTTTTTCCTTAGAACACTTCCATGACAGTAAATTGATTTGTTTTCTTCTTCTTCAAGGAATTCGGTTGTTAGAAAGTAGAGGTATCGCCTCGAATCGATTTTGCGAAGAATGTTCTTTTTGGTTGAATACGGGTGATTAGAAGATGGCAACTTGACACAGTTTTGTGGCTCGTTAGTAAAGACTGGGTTTGGATTATTTTCTGGCACTTCAAAAAGATTGGTGTTTTTGAAGTGGCTTCTATCCAAATACTCTGCACGTTCTTTTTGGTGTTTCTTGTTGATGGTCACCGCCAGGTTTATGAAGTTTTTCGAGGATCTCATCACTCTTTTTCCAAATTGATGAATTCTCTCGTACCTAAAAGTACTGTAAAGGTAGAGTGGCCCGAAAAGATTTGTTAAATCACCATAATGACACAGATGATGAAGTTTGCAGTAAATTGATATTTCCGGTTGAATAGTTCTGCACAAGGCCATGATTTCGTGAGCTAAAGTAACAAACTTTCTTATATCGGGTGAAGTAGGATTTTGAGCAAAAGCCAATAGAACAAACTCTCTGAGTGCTTTGTACAAACGGTATTCTGGCCACTGATAGTTGAGTATGTCAATGAAAATTGCCTCCATCTTAAGAAAAGCTTCAGTTTTTTGAAGTGCTGATCCGCTTAACTTAAACCCGTTTTTGCCAGGCAATGAAACCCATTTCAAAGTTGGTTGGCCTTCAAAATAAGAAAAACTCTCAAATGAATCGATAATTATGTTGCGGTTGATAGATAAGCGAATTCGATTTAAGGAAGGATCGAGCTGATATTTTGTAGAAATGCTTGTAACAATCAACTCAAAAATAGCAGGGACAACTCCTTCTGAAAGGTCGTGCATTATGTCAGGAGGCGCAATGTTCCATCGATCGATTTCACAAAAACCATCAAAAACAAAAAAGGAACGGTTGATTAGATTGTTGTCATCGCTGTTCAGCGGGCGTTGAATGCAAAGCTCTTGGATGCTATCACTGCCTTCTCTTGACCGCCCTCTTGCCAAACAAAATCGACAAGTAAAACTGTACGGATTAAATGAGCCAGAGAATCCAAGTAGAGGGTAGATAGCAAGGTTGTCGCCAACAATTGACATAAGGGTCACTTCAATGTTAAAAGTAATATCGGTTGAATAGGAAACTCGAAAACCGCCACTACGATTGATGTTCTCAATTTCACTGCGCATTGGGTGAAAAACAGCATAATTGGTGTCTTTGAGATTTAAATCATCAAACTTAGTCTTGTTGATGAGCATGTAAATGTCGATCGAGTTCCGTTTGGTTCTTAGATGAAAAGGAATGTCTGCTAGAGAAACGTAAACGCACGTGAACTTTTGCGTTTTGTTCATGCAACTAGGAGAATACTGAGTGTCGTCAATATAAACCTCTAGCTTAAGTTTTCCTTTAACTCTATTTGTTATCAAAGGATTTGGTAAAGAAACGGTTGATAGAAATGAACTCGAGTTTTGGTGTTGCTCTTTGTAAAGGTGATCCACAAGAGATTGGTTTTGTAGGGCTCTGCTAATGATCGATTTGAGAGGAGTCATCGAGTATTTAAAATCGTACATTTGACCATCAATGTCTTGAATTTTGTCAAGAGAAAGTGGCTCAATGTAGCATGGATTGGTTTTCTCAATGTAGACTTCTTGCAGATGTTCAGACAAAGCAATTTTTTGATAATCTTTAAAACTGGAGCTGTTCGGTTGAATAGACTGGTGCAAAAGAAGGAAATCATTTGCAAACGAGTTGACCACTGAGGCTGCTATGCCTTGCCCAAACTTGTACTTGTTGATGATCTTCATCATCCCCTGAAATAAAAATGTTTGTACAATTGATCACTTTAGTATTAAAAACATACTTTTAGATACTCGTCTTTAAGGTGTTTATCAACAAAAGAGCTTGTAGAATTATAGATGATACTATCTTCGACTCTAATGCCAAAGTCACTTGTGGTCTCTTCATTTTCCATTTCAAAATCATCGATTGAACTTGATGTTTGTGTTGTTGCGGATGAAGTAGATTGCGACCTTAAACAAAAAAACTTTTGTTGGTATTTAAAAATAAACAAACAGTAAATCATACGTTGTGTAGTCTCTTTGGTGGCGCCTATCTTCAGGATGATCTCTTTCAATGTGACAATACAGTTGTTTTTTGAGAAAAAGCTGAACTTGACAATCTTTTTTAGGACAAACAACCGGAATGGAATTAGGATTGTTGCCTAACGAAACAAGTTGAGAAATAACTTGAGAGTACTCTGTATTTTGATAACTCCATCTTACAGAACGAGAACTTTTTTGGCTCGCCATACTGGCAAAAAGATTGAACTTAAGCAACTTTTGAACAAAAATAAAATACGGTTGATTAGAGACAGAACTTTGAGCTAAATCTTGACCAAAACTTGTTTGTCTTGCTGCAGTGATAGGATGCCACGCTGGATTTTCTAGACAGTGTCCTGCTAAGAAGCATCAAGGAATCCTGAGGCAAAAAATGTTTCCGACAATAAACAAATGTGGAAACTATTTTCACTAAGCTAGCTGTGGTGTTGAAATAGTTTCCGCTCACTGAAAAACACGCTGTAAACATTGGCAGCCGACGAGAGCACACGTTGCCTGACTCTCTTCGGAAATTGTTTGCGCGGTCTTCACACCTCCCTGGTCCGACGGGATATCGACTTGGCTGCTAAGTTCATCGTTGCCGGCGCTGCTACCATCTACGTGGCTCTGGAGCCGGTATTGGATCTGTCTTTGGTGGCCTGGTCAGCTATTCCTGCAACACTTTGCTCAGGCAGCAGCTTTTCTCTTACATCATTCTCGGCTTCTTGATCTAATCAACCGTCTCTCTCTCTCTCTCTTTTCTAACAAGTATTCTTTCTTTCAAGAATCTTCTAGCTGTTACCTTTATTCTCGTCGTGTGGTCATTGAAGGGTTTGTCTTTTTTCTGTTTGCCGTATTCACCTGACTCATCATTCTTTTTGGATTTTGTTTGTGATGTTTTGATTCCTATCAACCGTATCACTCTTGTTTAATTTGCATTCATTCAAGAATTGTCTAACTAGTAATTTACTTTGAAGAAGATTTCGTTTTAGTGACTGCTGTGAACTTTACCTTTTGTTTTCACTTGAACCATCACTATGAAACGCCGTGGAAAGCGATTGTCAAAGAAGGCAAAGGATTTATCGCCTTTACACACCAAAGAATTTTTCCAGGGCAAAGTTGTGAACTCTGATGAGAATATCCTAACAACCGTAAACGATAATATTGTCAAGTTACCTCCTCCATTGACTACTACTATTGATGAAATTGAAAGCGGAGAAGATTCAATCAGTTTAAATGGTATCAAGCTGTTTATGTATTGTTTTGTGTTTCTAAGTTTTTATTTATTTTAGACAGTGCAACTGTGGAAGAAAATGTTGTGTCACCAAATGAAGACACTGTCACAATTCCATTGTCAACTCCGCCTCCAGAGTATCTCCGCAAAGATCCAATCTCTAGCAAGTTTGTGTTTGACTTTGGTAAATTTAACTATTCAACCGAAATCACCAAGTTTAAGTTAGACGAAAAAGATTACGTCAAGTATCTATCGTGGAAAGAGTTCAACAAAAACCTAAGCAAGCTGATGGGCTCGTACTACTCTTCTCTTTCGCTTTACTACAAGTACGGACTAAGCGCAAAATTGCAGCGAGATTTTTGTCTTGTTGTTGCTATGAATTTGCCTTTGTGTGAGAGAAAGTATAGAAAGATACGAAAGCAATCAGCCAAAGGACTTTTGTCTCCAGATTTGAGTGACACTGTCAAAAAACAGTTTTCGCTTAGTGTAAGTATTTGGTTTTGATTTAAATTTTGTCTAACTTTAATTTTTAGGATCTACTATTCACCCGACTTCATCAAAACTCAAGAGTTCATGTAAAGAATGCTGCAAAAGAAAATGGACACAAGTTAAAAGTAAACAAACGGATTTCAGAAGCAGTTGCTAAAAGCAATCGAAAACGTAAAACTCTGCGTTTGGAGGCTAATTCATCCGTCCACTCACACTAGTTATCAGCTACTTTTATAATTTGCAAAATTTTTCTTTCTGTATTTATTGCTCAAATATTTATTGTTTTCATTTTTGTACCAAATGAGTTATTCAAAATAAAATGATTTACTTTTCTCAAATCTATTTAAAAACAAAAATTTCCAAACAGATATGGAATTCCTAAAAGCATTTTTCATTAGCCTATTTTCCATTTTGGTATGGAAAAATCTTCCATTTCAGTATGGAAAAATCTTCCATTTCAGAATGGAAAATATTTCCATTTTAAAATGGAAAGGAACTAAATTCCATTTCAAAATGGAACTTTTTTCTCTGTGTGTTTTCGGGTTCCTGGATCTCGGTCCCCGTTGGTCGTACAACTCTAATTCTTTCACCTGAATTTTTGTTAGAATTAATGTGATTTTTGTGCCAAATTTGAGCAAAATCGGATAATGGGAAGTATTAAAGGGTTTCACACACGAGGACACGGGACGGACAAACGAGTAAGATTATAAGCGGGCTTTTTTTAAAAAAAAAATCTCGCTAAAAGAAAGTGGCTGTCACACTTGGCTGGAAAGAACGCTAACACAGAAACACATCTTTGTACAGCAAAATAAACGACGACTTTAATTCACAGAAAGGTAGTAAATGCCTGCAAGGTGCTTTGTACTGAAAGTCGGGACTTGGGAAAGGAAAATATATAATGTAAATATAAATATATCGTTAAATTAAAATATCTCAAAAAGATCAACAATAAACTGGGATTAGTCAATAATAAAGACGAAGTGAAGGGAAAGATGTGAGTGTGTGAGTGAACTAAGACCACTTGTAGACAGCGGCAGTCTAGTGAGTGTGTGAATAAGCTGACAATTTCAGGCACCGTACGACGTAGTAGCAGAAGTGGTAGCAGGGGTGGTGGTGGTACTGGGCACGTGCTGGCTGAGCAGCGACTGCTCGTGCAGCACAAGGCACCGGTTGCAGACGCGGACGGGTTTTGCGTAGCCGAAGCACTTCAGCGACACAAAGTTGTTTGAACATTGGTGACAGAAGATGTTACCGCAGCGGCGACAGTGATGCCGCCGCCGAATGAGGTTGAAGAGTTGAGCACAGAGGGAACAGGTGTTGACCAGCTCGTCGGGAATCCACGTGGGGGGCAGTAGGAGGTTCCGCGTGGCGTTAGAGGAAGGGCCCGAGGAAGGTGAGGCGCCCTCAGAGACGCTCTCAGGAATAGGCATCATCGAGTGAGCAAAGTATGAAGTGGAATTGAAGGAGGCATCAGAGTGCGCCGGCAAAAAGAATGTGGGCATGTGCTGGTGACCCTCGAAGCGTTCGTCAATGGTGGTCGTTGTTGAGGAGGTGAAGTTTGACTGGGAAACACTGTGTGAGGAGGAGAGGGAGCTGTTTGAGCCTGTCGTAGACCGATTCGAGAGAGCACTTTGGTGCCCTCCGTGGACCAAACCGGGCGAGCTTCGATCCAGCAGGGAGGGCAAGCTCTGACTGCAGGCCTTCGAGGAGCAGCACGGAGCAGCGGCTGTGCTTGCCACCGGAGCAGGCTCAAGGCTGGAAGACGGGGTCGCAGTGGTGTCAGTGGCGGTGTCCTTAATAGATGGGTAACTGGATGAAATGAAAGTACCGCTTCGCTGAGCATCTCGTGAGGAGCCGTCTAGTGATGACTTTCTATTTGATCGCCCCTCATCAAGTGAACTGCTGCGAACTGCTGCGGCAGTAGGCGAGACAGTGGTGGCCAATGCAATATCAGAGCACACTTCGATGACTGATGCTTCTTCTTCGGCCACATTTGCACCAGCGACTGAGGTATCACATGTGTCGCAGGTGTTCAGCGTCTGCTGCTGTTCAAGTTCATTAGTCTGACTAGTTTGACTGGAGGATGTGGCACTGGCACTGACAATGATGTCCACAGGTCCCATCAGAAACTCATTCGCATCAATGCCCTCCTCGACAATGTCCAAGTCGATATTGTCGCTGCTGTAATGTGCCAGCTGTACGTCCACTGGCTGCACAAAGGATGCCTGCATTTTGGCGACCTCTTCTGCGTCTTCAATCTCCTGAAGTAGAAATACTGTTCTTAAGATGTTACGAAGTTCGCTGGCGTAGTTGGTTTGAAACTTGTCGGCAATTTCTACAAAGAAAACAAGTTGAGTTAAAGTTAAAGTTGAAAAACAAAAACAATGCACTTACTTGAAAGCATCACAAAAACTTGATGCAGAATTTTTCTTTTGCAAATGGTCACCTGAGTTAGCTCATCAAAGTGAATTGAATCTAAAATGAGAAAGCCGTTTAGCAAGAGAAAATCATCCTCATTGTGATTAGCAGAAAGCCTACCTAAGTCAATGTGAATAGAGTTGCTGGAGAGTGCAGTCGAGGCAACCGGCGTCACTGCTGACTGGTTGTGAGCAAAACTGTGTCCCGGCGGCGCTCCCTGCTCCAAGCGAACACCTGTCGTCGTCATGGAGCGCTGGTTCAAGTTATCAACTGCAGTGCCCGTGTAGTTGGCCGAAGTTGGAGGGCAGTTACTGCTGAATGGCCGTACATTGGCATTGGACGATCGATGCTTGGCTATGCTAGAGCGATGGCTTCTTTTCAGAATCTCCTTGAACTGGTTGTAAAAGTCCACCTCATTGGACAGAGAGGAAGCCGAAGAAGACGACGTGGTGATCAGGGAAAAGTTAGGGTAAGAGTTTGACGAGGAGGAAGAGGAAGCGGAGGAGGCGGCCGACTCTATAGAAGAGTTCGTTGAGGCATAGGTGCTGGAAGAAGAGGACGAGGACGGAGTTGTGTTGCTTTTTCCAGTCACAAAATGTGTCGTTCCCTTTCCTTCCTTGTTGTTGTTATTGCTACTGACGACAGTCTGCTTCGGATTTTCTGACTTGGCTACAAAGTTTATATTGGGCACTGAAAAGCTCCTAAAGAGCGTAGTCTTCTGTGGTTTGCATATTGGACTGTACCGCACAAAGCCGCAATGATTTCCTCCCTGCTGATTGGTGGTGGTGACAGTAGTCGCATCGTCCGTCTTGTTGATTAGCAGTAAGTCAACTGAGGAGGAGATGTACTTGTTCAGTGATGCCTTTGAGTACTTTACGCGACCGCTGTTCAGGTGGTTTTGGTGGTGATACTTCTTTGCATACTTCATAAACTTGTTGTAGTAGCTTAGAAGGTTGTTCTGATCACTGTAGTCGTTCGGGTTGATGTTTGCATTGTCCGTAACGCAGAGAAAGTCATCATTGTTCAGAGTCAAATCGTTGTCTGTGTAGTTGTTAGAGAGAAGCTGCTCGAGAAAGTCGATTTCCTCTTCGTTCAAGTTGATGAGAAACTCGTGAAATTGTAACAGTAAGCTATAAACAAAAAAGAAAACTCTTATTAAAACAAAGAGACTACATAAAAAGATTAAAATTACCTATGATAAGGTCTCAAGATGGAGGAAAGGTCGTCGACATTGAGCTTGCAAACTACAGAGCCATAGCCGTGGAGAAGGCCGCGAACAATCGACAGTCGCGGCAGGGCAATCATCACACTCGGTTGGCATCCTTCAACGTCGTCCTTTAAAATGAGCTGCTTCCGAAGAGAATAGGTCAACGTCTCACTGAACAGAAACGTCAGCTCCTGCAGACTTTCAATGTCTTCCGCTGACTTGATGGGAAGCATTGCCTTGACGTAGTCGTACTCGAATGAAGTGAAGAGGCGATCAAAGCTTTCCAGTCGTCGAATAAGGTCGCGCGATATTTTGGGTCTGGAGAAAGAGGGGGGGGGGAAAGGGTAAAAACAGAGTTTAGAAAAAATGAACCTCTCGCCTCACAGCATTACTGTACCTTTTGGGCAGGTAATCACAGCAACTTCGCAAGTCGTATCGAACTTGTTCAAGGGTGGCCGTCAGGTTATTGGCAATTGGACGGAGAAAGTTTGACTCTGCCTGGTTGTTGGTGATGGTCGAGCCAGCCGCCAGGCATTCCGCTCCAAACCAGATCTGACTGTTCAGCGATTCGATGCCCTCTCCGGCGAGAAGCTCGTCGGGAAACTTCAAGCGGTACTCTCTGGTGGCCCGTTCGCAGCCAATCTCGTCCATGATGCGAAAGATTAGCGTTATCACCCGATCCTGAGCCAGCTTCAGACTGTTGACCAGTGCCGAGCACCGATCAGTGTCCTTGCGTCCGTCGAATGTGTCCAACTCCGATGAGATGTAGTTAAGTTCTTCATTCGCATAGTAGTAGGAGTACATGTCCACTATCAGGTACTTATCGTTCAGGTGACTGGTTGACTTGTTGGGTGAAAGTGACTGGTAGTGGCTGTATATGCTGCTAAAGTACGACTGCTCACTGGCAGAGGGGTCGCGATCGACGTACTCCCCCGACGGCTGACCAGCAATTGAACTGTTTGTCCCTCCGCCAGGTGTAGAGCTTCTGGAGAGGGAGCGAAGGAAAGACAGACCATTTTCGGCCATTGAAGCATTCGCCTGGCCGTTTGCAGCACCATCACCTGCAGCACCGCCACTTCCTGTGCCTGCAGACAACGGTGGGAACATTTTGGAGGCAATCCACTTGCGTATAGAGGACATGCTGCTGCTGCTGCTGCTGCAAGGGCGTCCTTCTGGAATCAGGAATCTGGTTATGCAGCTGAACCAGTGATATCACACACGAGAGTTTGTACTCTGGTAGAAAGTAGCAGGTGTAGAGAGCCAGATCTGCCCGACACTTTGGGGCTACAGCATCACTCAGTAGAGATGAATGTTGTTGGTTGCGTCAATGCGTAAAGGTGGGCACCGTTAGCTTCAAGTGCAATATTGGCAGTGGTGCTCAAGACGGGTAGCCACTCGCACCGTACGACCAATGGCTCTTCTCTCTCCTGGTAGAGACACACTGACTCACTCACTCGCCTAAACCCCTTACTGGTGAAGCTTCGTTACAGTGACATTGTTGACGGTGCTGCTGTACGGGAATACGTCACTGGCGAGGACGATGAAGTGCTGTGTTTGCTGGGAAGTGATTAGGAGGAGAGTAGACTGATCTCACTGCGATAAAATGCTTCTACTGGCAGCGCCTACTGTTATTCATTTGTAGTTGTCTCATTTGGCGATATACAGCGGTGCTGTAGATGCTGGTGTTCTAAATAAAGAGGCTGAGCAGGACAGCAAGGCGTCCAGTCGTTGAAGAGTTGCCCAAGAAGGCCAAACGGGGGCCTTGATGGGTGCGAAGGCGAAAGGAGGAGGAGGAGGAGTTGAGAGGAATGAGTTGAGAGGGCCCACTTTGGAGGCTTTCAGGCGTCACTTGCAGGAGTCTATGAGCTGAAGAGAAAAGTCCCTCTTCGACTGATAAGCAGATAAAGGGAGATTGCAAATGCGTCTTGGGCGAAATGTACAAGTATGCACACTCTGCAGTTGTTGTTGAACATGGCGCACTGATTTCTCTAGGGTCAAAACAATTCGCTCGCCAGCTGAGAAGTGGACTGATTTTTTAGCGGAATTTTAAAAATGTTATGCTTTTTTTGTGGTCCCTTGTTTCGCGAGGTAGATTCGAGGAACGGAGTTTTTCCTAACGTTTACAGCAGTGTGCTCTCCTCAGCACAGTGACAGCGCAGCATAAGTTTTTGCAAATCCAGGCAAAAAGTTACTCTCCGGGAGATAAAAGGCAACACAAGAGTGGAAACAGGTGAGCAACTGCGATTTGGGTGCAATTAGATTCGGCATGCTGCTTTCCAAATCAAATGAACATGTGGCACGTTTGATTACATCTAACCAGGAAACCGAATCATAAAGTAGAGTAGAAAAAGGAATAAAAAGACTGCATAAAATCCAAAGATGTTATTATTTATTTATATAAAAATGGATTTTTCTTTCACAATCGCGCGATCACTTCTCCAGATGTCCCAACTCTTTGGCTTTGGCCTTCTCGAGTTTCGTGACCTTAGCGCGCGATTTGTTGCTCATGACACCACCGCCCCAGTGCTTTCGGATCTCGTCGAATCGGTCGTTGAAGTTGGTTCGCACCGTCTCGACGAGGCTAGTCAGAGCGGCCTTGTCCTCGGGGTTGACGCCCGTCAGAGCAAGCGCAGCCACCGACTTGAGTCCGGCGACCTGGCCCAGACGAGATCGGCCACCACGCACGATGCAGTACGGGACGCCCATCTTTCGGCACAGGCTGGGAAGATGGATCACCACTTCAATTGGGTCGCAGTCGGCAGCAATGCACACCAGCTGGGCCTTCTTCTTCTCCACAGCGGTGGTCACAGCGTTGGAACCTATTAAAAACAATAACAAATATTACTTGGGTGTTCTAAGGGCAAGCTGATATAAAGCTCTTAAGAAAGAAACACTCACCGACTTTGACGACAAGAGGACGCTTGCCAGGAGCGGCCTCCTTGCCGTCGGCCTTAGCCTGAGCCTTGGCACGCAGACGTTCCAGCTTGGCCTTCTTCGACTCAGGGCGGTACTTGTCCAGAAGACGGAACATCTGGGTGGCGGTCTGGCGATCGAGAAGGTTGCTTCGGAACTGGTTGATGGTCGGTGGCACCTTCAGACGCTGGTAAAGGATCGCTCGACGACGCTGGATGCGAACGTAACGTGGCCATTTGAAGAAGCGAGTCAGATCGCGCTTCGGCTGGATGTTGCCACCTGATAATGTCAGTGTTAGTTGATGAGTTCAGAAAATGTGGAAGATCAGAATGAAAATAACGTACCGATGGAGAAGTTCTTGGGCTTCTTCTGGATCAGCGGGTCGACAACCTTCTTGTCCTTTTGGGTCTTCTGCGCGATAGCAGCAGGCAGGGGCGCCGCCCTCTTCTTGACGACCTTCTACAGAAGAGATAATTGAGGCGTTTAGAGGGAGGTGTGACCGGGGGCGAGGTGGGGGACAAGGGAAATCTTACCTTCTTGACGACCATGGTGATGATTTTGTTGAGAGCGACAGAGGAAAAGAAAGCGGAGAGCTAAAGGAAGTGTGCAGAAAAGCAACGTGCAGAGCGGTGGCGCTGCGTCTCCCGGCTCTTGCCGAAACTATTCTTTCAGTTGAGCACTTCGTGTTACGGAAACATTTTTATTCTTTTTCAAAATAAACTTTTGCCGGCAATGAATTACTGGCCGATTCTTTCCGATATTAAATTAGATAGAGATAAAGTAAAAGAGTAGCAAAATATACAGGTTAAATTGGTCCATTAGCCACCTTTTTGAAGGAAAAGACAAGGTACAGCGTGACAGCTTCCCACTCGGACTTGGACAGTGTACCAAAGGTTGTGAATTTTTTTGAACTTTCATCGCGGGCTAAGAATTCTCGAACGTGACGGTAGTCATCGCCGCTGGTGCCACTCATTTTCTCGTTCACCTTTGGTGGGTACTTTTCCAGGGCGTCCATGTAATTCATCAGAGCAAAGTTATCCTTGTCGGTCTTGTAATTCTCAGTGAAGAACTCGTCGAAACGTTTGCACAAGAGGAGCTGAAGGCCGAAGCTCCGACAAATTTCGACAAAGACGGGAAAGTAGACGAGAAACTCGGGACAGTCGACCACCTCGTCAAGGTGAAAGTCGTACTTGGCGCCAAAGAGTGGTATGCCATCCTTCACCAGCTCCTCGTACGGTTTGGGAAACGAGATCGAGTAGACGTCATTTCCATAAGTGTTTGTGCCTGAATTCTTCAGACGCTTCATTATTTCCAGAGAATCAGGAATAGTGCCGCAGAAGATGCCACCTATCTTCAGCGATTCTGCAGCATTCTGCACCATCATGCGCGCCTGTTCGTACGACTCAAAGCAGTAGTGAAAGGAAAACTGGCAACTAGTCATGTCAATTAGTCGATCTGGATCGGTAAGCTTGTCGCGAATGCGATTGCGTGTTGCATCAAGATTGATAAACTCTGCAGTGTAGTTTTTGGTGTTCATACTTGTGAAACGGTCTTTACAGTGCTCGATAGAGATGCTGGCAATGTCTGCAAAAATGCTCAAAGTTATTATAAAAATTCATAACAATTTACCAACTTACCGCAGCAAACCAAGTGTGTAATAGAACTCTTCTGGAATTTAATCAGATCACCTCCTTTACCACAGCCTAGATCAAGCACAACAAATGGCATGGCCTTCTTTTGCTCTTCAGTCATATTGGGATTATGATCTGCACGCAGATAAGCAATGGTGTCTCCTGTCAAATTGATGGCAATACTTTAGTTTGACTTTTGAAAACTAAACAAAAATCCCCTTACGAATAATGATGCTTTTGATCCAGTTGTTAAAGTTTCTCATGTGATAAATACGGCTCTTTGCTCGTTCGGAAATGTCCTTGTTGTTGATGCTGTTGTAGTGATTAGCCACTATGGTCGCGATACCGGAATCGTCTTCGGGCTGTTTTCGCTTCTGGTTGTAGTGGTGACCGCCACCGCCACCGTGCCCACGGTCACGTCGGTAGTTGGAGTCCATTTTTGTCTTTTTCTCGAAAATGCCAGCAATGGCACCAACAGAGGACTTGAAGAAGATAACTGAAAAAAAGTAAAATGATACCACTCAATGTTTTTTATCGCATGACAAAAATAAAAATAAAAATTGTTTATTATTTTCGCAGGAGACAATCGCAGAGGACGAGTCACTGTGGTGATTTGTTTCTTTTGCACATGGTCGAGAAAGTATCTGGCGTGCCATCATCGCCGGCCTAGATCTTTGAAAATGTTCCAATCACCTGTAACTAGTTTGTTTCGTCTACTGGGGCCGAACACCTTCAAACATGGGCTCCAGCGCTCCCTTGTCCACCTGGCTTCTGTCTCAAACCTCCACTCACCGAACCGACCTTGTTTGCCACTTGTGCCAAACAATCTGATTCCTCATTGTAAACAGCCCTTACAGCTGAGCCATTTAAATATCCAGCAGGTAAAAACGGGTACTTTTATCTACTTTGTAAACTGAAAGTCTTCCTTTTCGTTTTCTAGCGGTTTGTTTCCCAATCAACAAACGCTGACAAACAAGTTGGCAAATCAACAGACGCAGCCAATGTAGCATCCGCCGAAAACGAGGAGGCTGAGGACGATATTCTCTATAAACGATTACAAATTGAAGCCCGCTGTGCTGACCGAGCTGTTTTGGAGAGCTACGAAAAGTTTGTCTCCATGTCGGCAAACTATCTCGGAATTAACATCTCACGAGTGTAAGCGATCGTTTTACAGTTTTGTCAAGAACATGTCATCATCATGGCACTAATGTTTTTGGCGTTGTTTATTCTTTAGATGGGAACCATTTCGCACTATCAAACGGCGAACTCTGCTGCGTGCTTCCTTTGTCAAGAAGAAGTACCGAGTCCAGTATGAATGGAGAACGTACTATCGCTGTATGGAGTTTAAGCATTTGACTGGCTCGACGGCGGACACCTTTCTCGAGTACATTGAACGCAATTTACCCGAAAGTGTTGCCCTAAAAGTGACTCGCGAGCGAATTGAAAAGATACCCTCACATCTTGTTCCGCCGGCACAAAGTTAGAAACAAAACATTGTAAAAATTCTCTCAAAAAGTCCAGATTTATTATTCACACTTTACAATAAAGAAACAATAGCTCAGCAATTTAACTTGATTTTGATTATCTACTTTAATTTGGTTTTATCAAACTTGGTAATTCAGGGCAGTTTATCATTTCCGATAAAAGTCCTAAAAAGAAGTTTTGAAAAATTCAAAAACTGTTTTAGATTAGAGAGTCAAAGCGCATGCGCGTGCCAAAAAACACTCAAACTTGCTCAAAATCAGTTCCAGATGTGTTTTGTTTTCAGCATTTGTCCGATCTTTAACAAGGAAATTGCTAAACAAAAAGATGACAGCGATGGAAGATAAGCTTTTTGAGTTAGGTTCAAGTAAGTAGAATGCAAAAGTTGTGACCTGTCAAAGCAAATCACATACTGAATCTTAACATTTCCCCAAATTAGATGGCGACCCACAGAAGCACTTTTGCACCTATTGTATGAACTCAATCAATGATGTCGTCTTTTCTTGCGCCGATTGTACAGATGAAATTTTCCTTTGCATGCAATGCTACGTCTCTGGCGCCGAAATTGGGTCTCATAAAAAGATACATGCTGTTAAGATGATAGTAAGTATTTTCTGCTTAGCAGAGGCCAGTATATTGAACTTCTAAGAAACCAAAAGTACTGACACTTGCCATTTTCTTCTAACAACTTGTAGGATTTGGGCACATTCCCGGTGTTTGGGAAGAGAAGGAAACCCAAAAAGCCTGATCGGAAATCAGCTGCTTCAACGTCTTCAGACAGCCACAACAAGGGTCGATCTCATAAATGCAAAGACTCTTCATGTCGACTGTACGCCAGCGGTGGCGAGGCAAGCGACTCGGAGGAAGATGTCCGGAAGAAACGGCAGCCGGTAAAACGTGCTTCCTTTCACTACGAACTAGACAGGGGAGTGCTGGTGAAGAAGTTTGACGCCGATCCGAGCACATCGAAGAAGAATCGAGTTTGGCGAGCTCTTGACGAACTAGAACTTCTGGACGCCATTCAACGCTACGGGTACGGAAATTGGAAGGACATAGCCTCTACGCTCTCCTCCGGAATGCCTGGCATCACGCCGGAAGAGGTGGCTGACCACTACGCGATCCACTACATTCTCACCGACATCGGCGACTACACTTGGGACTGGAAGACTGACTGTCCGCGAATAATGGACATTTACGCTGCTAATGAGGAGCGCAAAAATACTCCAAAGGACCCCCTGAGCACCTTTGATGATATTTCGCAGTTTGAGCTGGACGCCCTTGGCTTCATGCCCAAGCGAAACGATTTTGAGCGTGAATTCGACAACGAAGCAGAGTCGCTCATCTCCAATCTCACTGTGAACCCGGGGGAAGAGGATGAAATTGAACGGAAGTTCAAGTCGACTCAAATTGAAATGTACCAGCAACGACTGGTGGAGCGGTTTCGCAAGAAGGCCGCTGTGCAAAAGTTTGGCTTGGTGAGGAAGTTTTTGCAAGCCAACAACCTGAAAGGAGAATATGACCAGCCGAATCGACATGAGCACCGTTCTAGCGGCAGTTCACGCAATACCGAACTGTCATCCGTCTTCAGTCCGTTCATACGTTTTAGTTCAGCAGAAACGATGCAAAATCTGTACTTGGATCTGCAAAAGGAGTTCCTTCTAAAGATAATCATTCGCAAGCTGCTCAAGTATAAAAAGCGAGGCCTGACTAAAATGAGTGAAATCAGGGACTTTGAAGATTTGCGCAAATCAAAGACTTTTAGAGGTAAGTTTTTTAATGACAAAGTCAAATAGTCATTTTTTATTAAAATACTTTTTGGACAGATAAAACCAAGCAGTTGCTGCTAAAAAGTCAGCGAGCCGGAACCAGCACTGACGCTGCTGGTGGCGCACTGTCAGACATGAGCGATTCTGATGACGAAGAGTACGGTCTCTCTTTGAACACGGCCAACTTTGAGAAAATAATGGCGCCAATTCCCACTGACAAGCTGAAGGATCTTGTCAACTCTTTGGCAGCTGAGTGTGCAGCAGATGTCAAAACTGAAGTGAAAGAAGAGGATGACGAGGAGATGAAGTCACTGGCGAGCACTAGCCGGGCGACACTGGCTCGAAAAAGCCGTCGAAAAAGTCAGCCGAAGCCGGAGCCAAAAGTAAAAGTCGAAGCGGCACCCACAGCACATCGATCGTGTCGAAAACTGGGCGCTGCGGACAAGAAATTTTGCTCCGACAACCAACTACCATCAAGCCTCTTTCTGAAGCTCAAAGCAATTTCCGTTCGGGTTAGTCGTGTATAGTGTGCCCGTAATTCAATTTTCGTTGCTCACATACAGTTTTTTCCCTTTACAGGAGCTCAACAGCAAAAACTTTGCAAAGGGTCGTCGATTTTCCATTCCCTTTGTCATGGAGAACGAGCCATCGTCGCTACAGGCGGAACTGCTGGCCGCCTACGGTCCGAATACGTCCAACGTTGAGGTGGACCGGCTGATGAACAAACTGGCACACCATTTAGTCGCCACCGGAGATGTTCCTAACAGTATTCTGTAATAGCTCACAGCTGATTCAGGTGTGCACCACACCACTATCACGTTGACTCATTGCTGTACTAGGGTCGTCCTCGTCGTCGTCATCAGTGTAAACAATCGTTGACCAAACAGTGTTTTTTCCCACATGTGTAAACCGCATCAAGCATCAAATATTATTTACTAGTTCAAGTAGGCAAATAATAAAAAACAAAAAGTGACCAAGACGACACAAACAAACAAAGAGTGAGACAGACAGAAAGAGAGACAATCACACAGTCGCACCACCCTGACTGGAAACAACTTGGGATTTTACCACTTGCGAAGAACAAACAAACAAGTGTGTTGGAAGGAGAGTAAGCAATCAGTCGGAGTTGAGCTGGTGGAAGTTGGAGAAGAAGAAGAAAACGCGCGAGCACGTCTGCAGCCAGAAGATGGTCCACTTATCAGCACGTACAGTGAAGTGGCGGGCAAATGCTGATAAGATTTGCCACGGCCACGGCCGAGGGGAAAGCAGTGGTGTGTGCTAAGTGCTGTGCTCTCTTAGCTGGTGATTATCGGGTCCGCGTGATGCATGAGCACTGTCTGCCAGTCAGGGCTGGTTGGAGAGAGATGCACTGCTGTGTCATCGAGTGGCTGAACTGGAGCGACCAATATCAGTGCAAATGCGCGCCCTCACTGATAAGCAGAGTAGTGCCCAGACAATGAACCAGTGGCCTTAGCGCCGCCGCCGCCGTCGTTGTCAACAAGTTCATATAATGGTGATCTGTGTGCCCCTCCCCTCTCTTCCTCTGATCAAAGGCCACAGACAGCATTCGGTGCTGTCGCACCGTGTACCACTCATGCACTCACCATCATCGGCGGAAGACATCACCACCACCATCCTCATCATCCTCATCATCAGCAGTGGTTGCATGTTATCGCCGATAAACATCTCTCTCACTCTCTCTCTCCCTAACCCTCGACTGCACTCACGTACAGCAACTCTCTCTTTCTCCCACACCTCTCCATCACTGACGACTGATCATCCTTAGACGGAGTTTCTTAGCCAGTGTGTGCACAGTTGTCAGCACAACTTGTCGGGAACAGAGCCTGCAATGATGGAACACAAACGGGAGAAACGACGGCGCGAGTCCTACGAATGCCTGTACGGTCTGCGCTTTCCCAACGCCAGCGTCTTCGATGCCGACAATGAGGACGCCAGTCTTTTTAACAGTGACAGCGGCTCCAATAAGAATGTCCTCACTGGTAAATCATCTTTTTGATAGAACTCTTTCACTTCCACTTCATACATTGTCATCACACTTCTTTCCCTTTCAGATCTTTCAGTGTTCATCGAACAGGAAGAGCCAACGGTGGCGGAGTGCTGCGCCTGGACGCGGAGGCGGTTCTTCACGAAGCGCAAACTGTACCGCCTTCTGCCGCCGCTCGCCTGGCTGCCCAACTACTCTCTGGAGGACCTGAAGGGGGACATCATCTCCGGCATCTCCGTCGCCTTCACCATCGTCCCCCAGGGCCTGGCACTGGCCAGTCTGGCGGGTCTGCCCCCTCAGTACGGCCTCTACACCTCCTTCATGGGCTGCTTCGTGTACGCACTGCTGGGCAGCTGCAAGGACATGGCCGTCGGGCCGACGTCCATCCTCGCCATGATCGTCCTGCCGTACGCCCTGGCCGGCGGCCCGCAGTACTCCATTCTGCTGGCCTTTCTCGGCGGCTGCCTCCAGCTGCTGGCCGGCATTCTCAACCTCGGCTTCGTCGTCGACTTCATCTCCTTCCCCGTCATCTCTGCATTTTCGCTGGCGGCGGCCATCACCATCGCCTCCTCCCAGCTGAAGGGCTTCTTTGGGCTGCACTACTCCGCCAGTCGCGTCATAGAGATATGGAGCAAGTTTTTCGCCAACATCTCACAGGTGAACGCCTGGGACATCAGCCTGGGCTGCGCCTGTCTGCTCTTTCTCATTCCACTGCAGGTCTTCAAAGACCGCAAACTGGATGTGGGCGCTGTTCCGGAGCACCGCAGGACAAAGCGGGCCATGTACAAAATGCTTAACGTTCTTTGGAACCTGCTCATCATTGGTCGGAACGCCATCGCCGTCATCATCGGCGGCTGGATCGCCCTCACCTACGGTCAGGTGCCCAGTGAGGACGACCCTGGCAGTATGGGCAATGTCTTTACGCTGTCGAGGAAGATCACCCCCGGACTGCCTGCTATTCAACCGCCGCAGTTTTCAGTGGTCGACGCAGATGGCGTGGTCACTAAGAGCTTCTCGGTAAGTGATTTCGAAAGTTTGTGTCACACAGTCAGCTCACAGTTTTCTTTTTTAGGAAGTGTACAGTGACATTAGCACTGGCATCTTTGCGGTGGCACTGCTGGGACTGACTGAGTCGGTGGCCGTAGCGAATGCCTTCAAAACGGCCAACTCGGGCAAACTGGACGCCTCCCAGGAGATGATCGCCCTCGGGGTGAGCAACATTCTGGGCTCATTTGTGGGCGCCTTTCCCGCCACGGCCAGCTTCTCTCGCTCGGCGGTGAACCACAACAGCGGCGTGAGAACTCCGCTGGGCGGCGTCGTTACCGGCGGCCTGGTCCTGGCGGCACTGTCCGCACTGAGCACCTACTTCGGCTACATTCCAGAGACGGTGCTCGCGACGATCATCATCACCTCGGTGCTCTTCATGGCCAACCCCGCCGATGTGCTGATCATCTGGCGGACGAACCCCATTGACCTGCTGCCCTACGTCATCACCTTCGCCTCCTCCCTCCTCATTGGCCTGGAGGTGGGCATCCTCATTGGCATCGGCGTCTCCATAATGATCCTCCTCTATCACATGGCGCGGCCGCACATCTTTGCAGTGGTGAAGATCACCCCGGCGAACCACCCCTTTCTCTACGTAAAGCCCGATCGCAGCATCTTCTTCTCCTCCATTGACTACATGAAGATCAAGGTAAGTGGCTACAAAGCAGATCATATCATTTACCCGTTTTTCCCCTTTTCACAGATTGACCAGAACCTGAAGGAGCTGAAGCAGTACATTGTGACGCGCAGTGAAGGCCAACGCCGGTACATTGTGGTCGTCGATGGAGAGCACATGTTTCGCACCGATTCCACCTTTGCACTGGTATGTTTTCTTTTTAGGGGTCTTCAACCACACCCACTCACTCCTCTACCATTTATTTCGCAGGGCCTGAAGAACATGGTGAGCACGCTGAAGGAGCGCAACATCTCGGTGATCTTCTACCGAATGCGCCGCGGCGTCTTTCGCGTCATTCTGGGCGTGTCACTGCACCCGACACTGCTGCACAACTGCCGCAACGAGGAGGAGGTGTACAAGGTGATCAACTCGCTGAATGAGTCCCGCTACCTGAAGCACTCCACCTCGCTCTGTGTGGCGGAGATGCAGAGGAGTCACTCGAACTCTGCCAATGCCGCCTTTCGCAATGAACTGGGCACCCGCTACCACTGGCTGAGTCAGTCGGCAGACCACGCTGGCTACGGCGAATGACATTCACTGGCTGCTCTCACTTCGTCCATTCGTTTCATCCCTATCCTCTTTCTCCTCTCACTTTCCGACTTTAATCTAAGACAATATCGATCTTTTACTACTGCGTTTTTAAAACCAAACTATGATTTGTGGCATCTTAAAAGATAAGTGGCGTTCACTCGGTCATAATTTACGGCAATCAGGAAATTTGTACTTCATTGTTGCTAGGATCATCACACAAAATTGCTGTTTGATGGAGGGCGCATACACAATTTTGTGACGTTTGAAAAGGAAGGAAGAAAGAATAACAGTGAACTAATATATGGGTGAATACTCGACTTGGCGAAACAGCGTAATCCTCAGGGAAGGGGCCAAAGTGGTTGGTGAAGAAGACAGTGTAAAGTGGTAACCTAACAATTTAGAAGATGGTCCTAGAGATCTAGACAGGCTAGAGTTTCTTTAAAAGTGTGTAAATAGAAAATAGTGTTTGTACTTGAGGAGGCTTGGAAAAAAACGAACTGCCTGCTTATCTTGGAGTAGCTGGAGTGCTGGTCATCGTCTTCATATCACCTACTCCAAGCCAAGCAGCTCGACGTCAAAAGTCAGCGTAGCGTTGGGTGGAATAATGCCAGGGTGGCCACGGGCGCCGTAAGCGTAGTCGGGCGAGCAGACCAGCTTCGCTCTCTCGCCGACGCTCATCTGTTTGGGTTCAATGATAAGGAGAAAATGCTTATCGTGAGATACTGCCCATCACACTGATAGCTGAACACGTACCTGGGCGACTCCCTCATCCCATCCTCGAATCACCTCGCCCTTGCCGATCTTGAACTTGAATGGCTTGCCACGGTCGCGGCTCGAGTCAAATCGGGTGCCATTGGCGAGGGTGCCTGTGAAGTCAAGGTCAAAGAAGTGTCAGAGAAGGTGCATAGACACAGGAGCCGAGCCCTGGTATATAGAGGTACAGACAGCAGTACTTACCGGTATAGTGCACTACCACCGTCTGGCCGGTCTTCGGATAGGTGGAACCTAAGGGGGGAAATATGACAGACGGGAGTTTTAGAGGGGCGGTGTCGCTTGTCAGTCTGGCCAATTACCATCTCCAGGTGAGATTGACTGAACTTCGACACCCATCTTGGCGGTGGTGGTGATGCAGTAATTGGATCCGCGTTGGCTAGACAGACACACACAAAGAGTAAAGTGAAAGTGAGTGAGAGAGTGAGCGAAAGAGCAAGTGAGTGTGGCTCGCAGCCGCTCGCACTGGAAACTTTTTTTCTACTGCCGGTGGGAGACTGTCGCTAGGCGGCGCACAGTCCTCCTCCGTCAGTCAGTCTGTCGGCTGTGCACGTGCACCGCAGGCGTCTGTGCTTGATACTAGTGGCACAGTAACTTCTCAAGTATCCTCAATCCTTTCCTTTCCTTGGACATCATGGCTGGCAGTATTATAAGACGCCGGTTCATCGACATCGGCGCCAACCTAACTGGTAGTGCAATCTGAGGAGACTTACCTGTCACGACAAAGCATTACGAGATTTTCTTCTTCCAGATCCAATGTACCAGGGACTGTACAATGGAAAACAGTGCCATGCAGCTGACTTGAAAACCGTCCTATCAAGGGCTATTCAATTCGGTCTTGAGAAGGTTAGTGAAAGCGAAAAAGTTGAATGAATAACTTTACAAGTGCTGACTTTACTGTTTATTAGATCATCATCACAGGAGGCAGTTTGGAGGACAGCGAAAAGGCACTGAAGGTAGCGAAGAGCGATCCGATGCTGTACTCCACCGTGGGCTGCCATCCCACCAGGTGCCTGGAGCTGGAGGATGATGCCCAGCAGTATATTGACTCCATGGTGAAGCTGACAAAGGACAATGCCGATAAGGTGGTTGCCGTGGGCGAGTTTGGCCTCGATTACGACCGACTGCACTTTTGTCCCAAGGAGGCGCAGATCAAGTAATGATGCTCAAACGTTATAGCAGTTTCCCAAAACTAACACCTTCTATCTCTAGAAACTTTGCACTTCAATTCGAAGTAGCCGAAAAGACAAAACTGCCACTGTTTTTACACTGTCGCAATGCTGCGACTGACTTGCTGGAGATTCTCAATCGACACCGAGACAGCTACACTTCCGGCGTGGTGCACTCATTCGACGGAACCTACAAAGAGGCAAAGTCATTCCTCGATTTGGGTCTGTACATTGGCCTCAATGGCTGCTCACTAAAGACCGATGCAAATCTTGAAGTGGTACAAAAACTGCCCATTGACAGGCTACTCATTGAAACTGGTAAGTGGGAATGTTTATTTACAGCAAGTTTCATTTTTGAGTTCAACACATTCGCAACCCTTTTCAGACTGTCCTTGGTGTGAAATCAAAGCATCTCATGCGAGCTCCGAGCACGTTCAGACAAAGTTCGAGTCGGTGAAGAAGGAAAAGTGGAGTGAAGCTAAGCAAGTCAAAGGTCGTAACGAGCCAGCAAACATTGTTCAGGTTTTTGAGGTAATCTCCAAGCTCAAAGCCGACATTGACGCGGACACTTTGGCGCAGACCATCTATGAAAATACTCAAAAAGTATTCTTTCCAAACTCCTGAACTGTCGGTGGGACATGCATTTAATTTATTGGCTCACCCTTTACAACGAGCTTTTTACAATAAAATAAACGAGTGGACCAGCACTAAGGGAGCTAACTGAAATCCTATTCCTATTTACAGTTTACACGAGTAAATATGAAGATGGGTGAATAATATAAAGGAGAAGAGTTTCCTGTCAAGCTATATAGAGAATACCTATTCTGTGGGTGAAAGTGATAAGCAGAGTACATAAGAGATGGAAAATAAATACAAGAATCACTGCATGGCTACACAAGCAAAAGTTCACTGTATAAATATAAATGTGATTAATAAAAAATAATTAGTAAGAAAAAAGGAAAAGAATGTACACTCCAATGGACACTGAATAGTGGTGGAATGAAAAAGTGCGCTTGGTCCTCCTTACACGCCTCTCAAGGACTCATATTTAGACAATTAGCTTTTGAACCTGAGTCGATACCCACTGAAAGGTGTCGGTCGCAGTTTTTTGAGTGATGGTTACAAAGCGAACAAAAGCTTTTTGCATTTCCTCTTGAGGCAATTTGCTGTTTAGAAAATATAATAGTATAAAGCATTGGTTACGGCACATCTTTGCACTACGCAGGCAGAAACACTAGGCAACGTACGTCCAAACATTTTTGCTGAGCCAGTTGCTAGCGATGAGGGTTTGCTCAGAAGCTGCAGAGTACACTCGGTTGAAGTATGTCTGTAGAACACTGCCGTAGTGCGAGTAGTAGCCCTTGGCAACGGGAATAACGGTGGTGTCAACCTAATTACGTTTTAAAGATCAATTAGAAGCTGACAAAATACAACAAGAGCACAAAACACTTACGTAGTCCACCAAAGAAACCGTGTTCTTCTGAATCCATTTGGTGGCGTGGTTCTTGTACTTGAGAACGTTTGTCTGAACAGTCGAAAAATGAGGCCGGAGGAAGCGAATGAGAGCGTTCCAGTTGGGGAGAAAGTACAGCTTGTAGAACCTTGAAAATAAAAGATTCATTTAGATATTTCCTTTTACACTAGAAAGGACGTGCACTTACTTGGACGTCTTAATCGTGGCGATCGATTTGTTGATGTAAGGCGTTGCACCAACTTTGTTCAAGTACTTTGCCGTTGTCGATTCTATTTAGTTGAGTGGATAAAATGATTAGCCAATCGCAGAATAACAAAATTACAAAACAATGCTTACTTTCGTAAATGTCACTTTGGTTTATGTCGAGAACGACAAACGTGACAATGGCCAAGAATGTAATGAGCAAAAAATTGGATGTGAAAGAACCCATCTTTTCAATTTTTGTCGTCGATGTAGTGAAACGAAACAGGTCTTGGTAGTAGTAGTGGTGGTGGTTAGTTCAGCGCGATTTGAACAGCAAGATGACGTGTACTAATCTAAACAAGTAATTGTACATTCAAGATTAGAACGCGAGCGAGAGGGCAATGCATGGGCAAAGTGGGAGCGCTCAGCGGTGATGTGGGGTGTTATCAGCAGCAGCGGCGGTGGCGGCGGTGTTGGCACGCAATGTGACAAGATAGAAGAACTCGTCGACGGGATGTGTCACTTTGTTGTATTACCTGTATTACGCCAAAACTGGCCGGTGTGCTCGCAATGAATGGTGGTGGTGCTGTCACACACACTGGTCCTCGGGGTCGGAGGTGCTGTGACGATGTTGCGAGAAGACTGTCGAAGAGACCACGATTTCCGTTTGGTGTTGAGGCCAACTCGAATAGGGCAGAAAGGAAGGACGGGAAAGTGAGAGCGCGAGGCTAGGGCCAGCGGAGAAGAGACTGAGCGCGTAAAGATATTGGAGAATGGTGCGCCTCTTGTGCAGTGCTGTACTGGTCGCAAAGTGCCACTGACTGTTGTGCAAAGCTCGTTGAACTGACTGGCGCACCGAAGCGCCACTCTCTGCCGAAGCGTGGCAAAGTGCCCAAACGGTGCCTCCTCTGCCCACCACTAGGTAGCGCTCGCAAGTTCTCTGGCAGAAAATTGGTGTGAAGAACTAGCATAACTTTTAATTGTATCCTCGGATTAAAAAGTATCACAAGAAAAGGTGTTATTACAGTAAGTAAGCATGCTCTACCGATGTGGGCTAAGTGTAGAACAGTATCTCTGGAATTTGGCCATCCTCCACTGAGGTGCCGTTGTTGCAGCCGGCTGCGTAGCTAAACTGAAATGTCACCGTCCCCTTGGCGTCACCTTTGCCCAGATTGACAGTCACCGTGCGACATCCATTGGTGCCGTAGTACGAGTCGACGCCCTAAAAGGGTGAATTAGCAATTAGTCAATTGATGAACATTTCTATTCTTTTTAGTTTTACCTTTAAAGTAGCACAGGCAGTGTAGTTGGTGTTTTGCGTAATCTCCACCGGGTACTTGAACATGACGCGAAACATCGAATCAGTGCCATCAGAGACGAAAGAGGTCGTATTGGTGGCGATCACCTTTCCCGATCCAGTGTGGATCACCTCGATGTTTGCCTCATACTCGGAGGGACCGTGAATTGAACCAAAGAGGCCAAAGCCGGTGACAAAGATGGGACTGTCGGTGAGGAAGCGAATGCGGTCACTCGTGCCCGAGTAGCCCCATCGAGCTTGCGGCCGATTGCGAAAGCGATTGACCGAACACTCTTCCCCTGTGATGCAGCACCGAGGCTCAAGGGAGAAGGGCAACGAGGGCTTTGAGCTGACGGTAAAGAAGAGAAAGAGATTGACCACCTCCTTGTCGGTGAGCAACTCAGACTGGGCGACATTGTGAGCAAACTCCTCGATGGTCATCAGCGGAAAGCGAATCATGTAGAGCGCATCACCGAGAACCTTTCGCTTGTTCTCCGTGGTCAGCTCCCAGGAGCGACGGGTGCACTCGAGCTCGGCCCAGCGAATGGCGGCAATGAAGAGCGACACTTCTCGAACCCGAAGAGAGTCACGATTGAGGACTAGCTTGAGGGTGTCCAGGTCGATGTCGTAGAAGGAGTCAGAGAAGAGCGAGTCCATGGCGTTCTTGTCGATTGTCTCCAGACACAGGTCGGTCAAGGTGCCCTCATCAAAGAGGCGCGCCTGTGTGAGCATCATAAAGGCATTGTCAGGGTTCAGGTTCGCTTTGAGAAAGTCCACACAGGCCATCTCCAGTGCGGTCACTTCGTACTTCTTGGCCGCGTACAGCGTCGCCATCACCGTCTCGGCGTCAATCTGCACCTCGTCCAGGTAGAGAAATCGAAGCAACGCCATGAACGCCTCTGGCTCCACGTCTGGAAGCTCAATTTCAGTGTCATCGCCGGACGTGTTTGGCACTGCCTCCCCCAGTTTACTTCGTTCGTCACTCTGCGCCGCCCGGGTCAGCGGTCCGTTGAACATGGCGTCAAAGACGGCGCTGCCAATTGAAAGCAAAAACCTTGAAAATGAAAAATTCATTTAGATAATTATTTTCACATTAGAAATCAACAAGCACAAACTTGTGAGCGGGAATTCGTGTATTGCTCTTTCCCACGATAAAGTGAACATCAGCGAGAAGCTCGTGATTGAATACGGTCGCCATGCGATCCTTGAGCGTAGGCATAAACGCCTGCCAGTTGTAGGAACCAGTGCGAGCGGAGAGATTCGGTGACTCCATGACGGTCAACGCTGACACCGGCAGTCCCGATATGGAGGAGGCCGTCAGCTTGGTGATGGCCGCTGCATTGGAAGCACTGGAGTTGTTCTCCGTATTGCAGTGACTACTGATGATGGAGGTCGCCTCGATGGAGCTCATGCCCAGCTGCTCAAACGGATTCTTCTGATTGCCGACGCACTGTGGACTTCTCATTGACGCCATTGGTATCATCGAGTCCAGGCGGTGGCTGTCGTAGTGATGATGGTGATGACGAAAGTGACAACAATGAGATGATGATGGATTGTACGAAGTGGAATGCAACAGACGGTGACTGGGAACGTAGTTGGAGCTGCTCATCAGATCATTGCTGGAAATAGAGCCTCGGTGGACGTGACAGTTCCGCAGAGGCAGAACACTGCTGGTATTGCGAATTGATTTTCCCACATTCAACAGGCCCCTTTTGTTGGACTGCTCGCCAACTTTGTGGACTTGAGAAGACTGGGGAGAAGGTAAAGACTGATTTACGGGCTGATTGCTGTTCATCTGTTTGTTTTGGTACTAAAATATGCACAATTAGTTATCATAAATTGTAGTAAACAAAAGAATTACAAAACTTACCAGCGATGAAGACACAAGATCATCTAATTTGGAAACCGAAAATCTCGATCTGGCAGATTTGTCTATAGAAAAAAACAAAGTTGAAAATTTTCGCACAAATGTACCCAAAACTTACTTGAGGCAGAGTCATCCGAATCATTAGCAATATTGCATTTGTTGTCTTCGAGTAGGCAAAGTTCATCAAAGTTGTCATCATCTGAGCTGTTGCTGATGGTATCAGCCAAACGGAGAATTAAATTTGGTGAAGGACTAGATTGAATTCGTTCTTTAAAAGTGTCGCAGATGTTTGAGTGGCTACAACCGGGAAGACTGGATGACACAGATCCGAAGAGTGCACTTGTGGAGTGCGCATCTGGTTCAGCTGAAGTGGAGGCACCTGCTTCAGATACAGCTCCACTGTTCGTTTTGCTTGACCCATTGCTCAGCTGAACACCTCCAAGTCGCTTGGACAACTTATTAATAACCGACTCGCTTTCCTGCTTAGAACTTGAAGGTGTGCTTTCTAGAGAATGTTTAGGAACAGTTAAAGATCGAGCCGTTTTGACTGCGGGTGCTTTCAGGTGGTTAGTATTAGGTTTGCTTAGCATGCCATAGCGTGAAATTTTAGCAATGGAAGTTAGTGGAATTGAGTTAGTTGACAGAGGAAAGTGTGAGGAGTAAAGGTTAGAGAAGCTGTTAGTCTTTTTTATTGGACTGCCAGTGGTTGAGTGGTGGCTCGAGACGGCGGCCGTACGGTTAGATCGAAGCGAGTTGGAATAAGTTAAGGAGGAAGAGGAAGAGGAAGCATTTCGGAAAGACTGATAGCGAGAACTGGGCGATAGAAGGTGGGCCGAGGTGCTAGTCGAAGACAGAGAATGGGGCTTACGGTTCGGCGGCTGCTGCTGCTGTTGGCTGCCAGTGGACGGACCCGCCGTTGACCAGCTGGTCGTCGTCGGGGTGCCTTCCGTGCTGCTCTTCTTTGTTGCTGACATCGTCGTCGCAGGAGACGATTCTGAAAAGAGGTGAAAAGAGAATCTCCCGCCTAGGACACCATCAATCAAGGAGAGTTCAGGTGGGATCGGCTGGTTCTACGGTAACAGAGTAACAGTTCGTCGCAGTTTGCTCTCTTTCGAAGACAACAAATTGTGTGTTCGGTGGGCAGCTCGGAACGGCCACGCTGCTCCTCAGCACCCAAGTAACGCTCTCTACTGTCAGTGGGCGCTGCCGCCCTCTCAGGCTACTCACAAACACTTTTCCACGTGTCAAAAGAAGATTCGCTTGTGTTTATTGATTGTTTTCCCTCTACCTCCCGATCTCCAGCCGACCTTCTCTGAACTCAGCCCCGATGGACGGTCGATCGCAATCCACCGGCTCAAGGTCGGCTTCGGCCGTCCGAGCTGACGTCTTTGATGTGCAGACCGTATCAATCGTGGTGGCTTTTGCTGTGATTCTTATCTCCATCAGTACGTAGTCCTGGCATTTTTTACCGGTTTCGGAACAGTTGGGAGTAACCGAATCTGTTTTTTGTAGTTTTGTACCTTCTTGGGCGTAGAAATACGCGAACGTCTATTCTTCTAGTTGGCCTATCTGATGCTGGAAAGACGGCTCTGTTCACTCAGGTAAGTCAAATTAAACGTAAGTTTGAGATTTGTAACTTTACTTTTTTCCTCTAGTTGGCCCACAACACTTTCACTGAAACGGTCACATCAATGAAGGAGAACGAGGAGGAGATTCGGACAAATGGTAGTCGCCGACTTGTTTCACTGATCGACGTGCCCGGTTTTGAACGTCTGCGTAACCAGTTTTGGGAAAAAATCAAGTTTCGCGCTTTGGGTGTCGTTTACGTGATTGACAGCGTTACTTTCATGTCGAATCTGCACAATGTTGCCGATTTACTGTACCAATATCTGAGTGATGATTTTGTCATCTCGAAGCGCATTCCATTCTTGGTCGCTTGTACTAAACAAGATGAGACACGCGCTAAAACCGCCAAAGCCATATTCACACAGCTTGAGAAGGAATTGTGAGTTTTTGTAAATTGTTTTATTTCAGTATTTCTTATTTTAGTTTTTTTGTTTGAATAGCAACACGATACGAGAAACTCGTCTTGGTGCACTCGACACTACTTCTGGCGACGGAGAGGTGCCTAAAATTTTGGGCAATCCAAATCGCGAGTTTTCATTTGCTGACATCAGCAACAACATTGAGTTCATTGACTGCAGCTCATCTCCAAAATCTAGCAGCACCGAAGCGATTATCAAATGGATTGATACCACTGTTTAACTGATTCTACTTTATTCAAATCCTCAAACTTTTTACAAGAATAATTAAAGCAAAATGGCATCAACCAGAGTGCCGTCCTCTAGAAACTGTCCAGCGCTTTCACTTCCCGAACGAAATAGAATTAGCGCATTGGCGTCTTTGACATTCAACAGACGACTGCTGATTTGATTATTTTCAGTTAATCGAGCCGTTGGAAAGTACTCCAGTGGATTTGCCTCCGCTGTAGAAGTCGCCATTAAAGTGCTCATTCTTGGAAATGAAACAACAGCGCGAGCAAACTCAGGACGTGGATCAAGCTTGTAGGGCTTTTCTAGCTTCAGGCGACACTTGACCGTCTTGTGCATCGCCAGCAGTCCCTGGGAGCGATTGTTTTCAGACAAGGCAAACAACTTTCCTGAGAGCAGGTCCAGCGTGGGCTTGACAAAGACCTGGTACGTGACAAAGCAGCTGACCGGGTTGCCGGGCAGGGCAAAGATGAACTTGCTCTTTCCAGTGTGCGTACAGCTGGCAAAGGTGGTCGGCTTGCCCGGCTTCAAGTTGACCCTGCCAAAGTGGATGGTCGCATTGAAGTCCTCCTTCAGAACCTGCTTCACCAGGTCGCGCTCGCCCATGGAGACGCCCCCGGTGCTGATGAGCACGTCGGCGACTGCCAGGGCACGGTCCACTGCTCGGAAGGTCTCATCGACTCGGTCAGGGATGATGCCCAGGTCGATGAGGCGGTAGTGCGGCTGCAGCAGTGACATGAGCACGGCTCGATTCGAGTCCCAGATGCAGTGCGGCGGGCGGTGGTCGCCAGGCAGGACCACCTCGTCACCGGTGGACATGACGGCCACTGTTGGACGGCGGTACAGCCTCACCGAGGGCACTCCAGTGGAGGCGAGCAGACCCAACTCAATGGCCGTCAGTGGAGTGTGTCGAGGCAGCAGAGGCCGTTCCCCGTCGGCGGCAATGTCCGAACCGATGGGTCGTATGTCCTGGCCCACTCTGGGCACGGTGCTCAGCCGAATGACCGCCTCTTCGCCGTCCTCAGTGCGCTCCACCAGTTCAGTGTCCTCCACCTGGACGACGGCATTGGCGCCCTCCGGCACTGCGGCGCCGGTGTTGATGCGCACACAATACTCGGGCAGGCCGGTCAATCTGGCCACTGAACTCCCGCCGGCCAGTGAGGTGGCCATCGTCTTTGGCAGCAGCTTTCGAATGCCGTCTCCCTGTTCGGCAATGACCGCATAGCCGTCCTTGATGGAGGCATTGAAAGGAGGAAGTGGCACTGAGGCAACGACATCCTCTGCGAGAATGTACCCCGAGTATTGATGCAAATCTTTGGCGCTGACTACTGTCGTCAGGTTTTCTCTTTCCTCCTGCTTGAAGTACGCCTCTATCTGCTGGAGAACTTTGGCAAAAGCGTCGTCCATGGACAGCATTTCATAAGGTGAATGGCGGTGCCGGTCGGCCACTGCAATCAGCTTAACTTTGCCTAAATGAGAGAAACATCAGGATCAAAACGAAAAGCAAAGAGCCAAGTAAACACTCACTTTTTGGCAGATTGACAGCAAGTTGCTCAGAATGCGTCATATCAATTTGTCCTCGGTCCTCTCTCAACTGGTCAATAGCATGCTTCAGAAGGGGCTTCAGAACGTCAAAGCACTCTCGACAGGCCTTCTTACTTCCCGGAAAGTTGACAATGAGCGTTCGATTGCAAATGCCGGCAGTCAGTCGGGACAGCGCTGCCATGGGCGTCGCCTTCAGTGATGCCGCCATCAGGGCGTGCACCAGACCCGGGGCTTCCTTCTGCAGCACCGCCTTTGTCGCCTCCGGAGTGACATCTCGGGCAGTGAATCCAGTGCCGCCGGTGGTGATGACGCAGTCAATATCATTTCGAAGAGTGCACCACTCTCTCAGTACTGCTTCAATTGTCAGTCGGTCGTCGGGCACCGTTCTCTTCTCAGCCACCGAGTACAGCTCGCCACAGTCGACGATGGAGGACTCAAGCAGTGGACCACTCTCGTCCTGAGCCAGTCCGGCGCTGCATCGATCACTCGAGGTGAGAACTGCCAATCGGTAGGGAGCCATAGGGTTTGGATGTGTTTTGTGCAGTGCAATCACGCGCCAGTCACCTTGCAGGCAAAAAGAAAAAGAAAGAGAGGAGCAGACAAACAGCAAAGCATGTGACTGCGATTTCTTGTTATCAAAACAAAGTATCGCCGATCAAAGTGCCATCTCATGAAGAATACGCATACACTGAGCTAGAGTCCCAGTGTTATTATTTTATTGTCATTATAAAGTGAAAAAAGTAAAACAAAAGATTGCAAAATATAAAGTGCACCAGAAGTGGAATTGTAAATGCCATCAGAGTTGACTGATTTGATTAGGAAAATAGTGACAGACGCAACATTTTTGTGAAGATGCCAGTCTATGTTGGTTTGTGTTTGATTAGTGGCCGGTGTTAGCTACCGTTGTGTGTTGACTTTGAATGTTGAAAAACAGAGAAAGAGAGATTGCGTGGAACACTTCAAGATTGTGAAGATAGTATGGGGTAGCTATGTACAGGAAAGGGGAACTACTCTTAGACACATGTTAAATAATAATATTGTAGGAAAAGGAGAGGGGCGGGTGAAGTTCAGATTTCCAACTAGATTCGATATCACATTTCATTTGCGAGGGTTAAGTCTGCAGTGAAGAGAAAGAGTGGGTGTGGGAGTGAGAGGAAAGGGAAATGGGAGGGAGAAAGTTGTCAGCATTTGTGTCTTCATATTTCAATAAAGAAGCCACCGCCGCTGGTTCGACTGTTAGTAGGCGGCGATTCAGGCGGCGATTGTGAGGCAAATCGGCTCAGGTTCGCCGGTGCTGGTCGGTGCGAGTGCTGCTGCTGTCCAACTAGTGCATTGGCAACCACGGCATTTGTCCTCGCCACTGCCATTCGGGTTGAGGAGGAGGAGGGTGCTGCATATGCTGAGTGGTGTCCGTGACTGGTAGACTGCAGTCCGTCACTGGCACTGTCACTGTCACTGGCATGCGTCACAATGGCATTGCAGTGGGCAGTGCCGCTGCTCGCCACTGACACCTGGTCACTAGAAACCTCCTGAACGCTCATACCGGGCTCCAGTAGCATGTTAAAGACTGAGAAATGAGAAAGCATTGTTGGGTTAGAAAATGGTCAGGTTTTATTGCACACTATTAGTTACCTTCAAAAATTTGCTCAACCTTCTTCAGATTCTTGAGAATGTTCGACAGGTCTCGGCTGATGTTGGACGGCTCATGGCTGTAGGCGTTCTTCGGCTGGCCTGATCGACTGTCCATGCCAATGGCCGAGGGGCCCACCTGTGGAAGAATCTCCTCAATGAGGACGCGCGTCTCCGAGCCGATGGAGTTGTTGGAGCGCTCTCGTTCAAGAAGGTCTCGCATTCGAGTGCGAAGCTTAAAGGAGAGCTGGTTGATGGCGGAGATGACCAGAGAGTCAAGCGGAGAAATGGAGAAGATGCGAGCGTTGATGCCGCCGCAGGAGCTGATTGGGGGCGTCAGTGTGGTCGAGGCAGAGGCGGTGGATGGCTGATCTACTCGAGGGCTGCCCAGACTGTCGGCGACGGCATTGCTCGCTCCGGGAGAGGTGGAAAGGACGTGACGACTGAGCAGAGACTCGGTGGCAGAGTGGGTCATCAGATTCGGATCGGACGTGAGCTTCTTGCTGTGACCGCTGCTGTGAGGCTGGTGCTGGTGCTGTTGTTGCTGGTGCTGTCCATTCGCCTGATGTCCATTGGCGGCGGCCGACGAGCACCGGGCTACTGCGCTGAAGTCTCGATCAAATTGTGCCATTTGATGGGGCTTGGTGGAGAAGAAACGCTTGCCCATTTGAAAGCTCGGAATGGAGCGGACGCACTCAGAGGGCTGAACTGCCTCCGATTGAGTGCACATATCACCTGACTCGGCTAGGCCAAAAGCATTGTGGGCACTGCGACCACTCGAATGATAATTCTTTGCAGCTGGAGCATTTGAAGAAAAGGAGGAACTCTTTTGCAGTGAGGAACTAAAAACCGATGAAGGCTGCTGCGGCTGTTGTTGCTGGTGCGGATGAACCGCAGTGGAGATTCGTTGTTTGGAATAGTTGACTGTATAAGGAAATAAAGTTAGAAAATGGACGGATCAGGGAAAAAGCTAAACACTGACCTTCTCGACTGGCATTCAACGACTGCAACCATGGCGTGCTGCTAGTGGCAGGCTGCGATCGAAGCGAAGAACGGCCGAAACGGGTGAAGAGTGGCTGTGGCTCCTCACCACACGAAGACTCGCCGTCATTGAGGACAATCTCATTGTCAGAGTGGGCCGCCTTGGGAACAGACACTGCCGAACTGACAACCGTAGTTGAGGAGCGAAGCTTGCGAATCGTCCGCGGACTAGGACTGGTCATCTTTGAGGAGAAGCCAGCGATGTTCTCTGATGAAGAGCAGACAGAGGCAGAGGCAGAGTAGGAGCCAGTTCGAGGCTTTGTGGGCGCCTTCACCGGTATGGACTTTACGGTAGAAACTGGAACGGCAACTGATGCGGGAGAGGGCTTGGCCTTCACTGGACCTGTCGACGACGTTCTGGTGGAGGGTGTGGTCACTGGTGACTGCTTAGCCATGAAAGGCTGACGAGTTCGTGTAGTGCCGGAAGCCCTTGCAGTTGCACTGGGCGCTCGAAGGCTAAACCGTCCGCCGTCGTTGCGCCTGAAAGCCGCCGGCTGAGGCTTCGGCTTTGGAGACGCCTTAGCCTGCGCCTCCTTTGCCTTGTTCGCCGCCGATTCGGAGATCTCCACGCCACAGGTGTCCATGCCCAGACGGGCCCGACGCAGTGCAAAGGCTCGATTGAAGCGCATGCTGCTGTTGGTGTTGCTGTTGGCCGAGCTGTTGTTAGAGGCTGCTGAGTTCACCGATTCACTGCGTCCTCGGGCAACTGGCTGAATGTACGTCTCAGTGCTCAGTGCCGATGACTGGTCGTCAAAATCGTCCACCGAACTGGCCGAGGTGACGGTGGAGTTCTTGCGACTGAACACTCGAGCAGCTGCAGGCTTGGCTGCCGTTGGAATGGCCTTGCTGTAGCGGAAGCTCTTGCGGTTTTCTGACAGCAACGGCGTCGCCGGTGCCGAGTGAGTTTTGCCCACTTTCGGCGCTGCAGTTTGTGACTGGTTTGTGTATCTCAAAGGTGCAGAAGGAATGCCCCGCTTCTTAGGCTCCTCCACTGGCGGCGAGTTCATTTTGCCCAGCTTGACAGTTCGCTCCAGTTTGGAGTTGATCTTCTTCAGTGCAGTCATTAGCTCGGTGCTGATGCGCTTCTTTGAGAATGCACTTCTCTCCTTGACTGCAGCCTCATAGTGAGCTGACAGTGGCAGGCACTCATCGCTGGTCGCAGATGTCGTGGCCGCCGTCTCCTCCTCATCCTCATCAGTGGACAAGGCCGAGGTACGTGAGCGTCGTTTAGGCCGAGTGAAGGTAGAATTGTTCGTCGAATTGTTGCCTGAAGCAATCGGCTCCATCGACCCCTTGCTCTTCTGACTACTGTACACATTGAACAGTTCGTCAATCTTTCTGCGGGCAATCTCCAGTTGATCTTCTTCCTCCTCCTCCTCTTCCTCTTCATTGTCCTCTACCTCACAGTCGGCATCCTCCTCGTAGTCCTCTGTCGCTGAAACAACTGGTTCGGCAATGGTAGAGCAGCTATCCTCCTCAAAGTGTCCCTCTCGCCTGACTGAGCTGTCTTCCACGGCAGCCGTCAGCTCATCTTCCTCACTGGGCGTCTTCTTGCGGTGCTTTGAGCCGTCGATCTGATCAATCTCGACAGTGTACGTGCCCGCCTCGCTGATGTCATCATCATCAGCTATCAAATCGCCGTCTTCGTCAATAGCCGAGTCGACTTGCTTCTCCAGTGTTGACTGCTGCGAGGAGCTGGGCGATGGAGACTGGTGCGAGACAACCGTCGTGGCAAGTGACTGCGGCAGACCTGACGACGATCGCACCCGTTGGCCACTGTGGTGGTCTGAGTTGGTGGTCGAGTGCAGTGAAGAGAGCGACTCGTCGTACTCCATTCGAGTGGACGCAGTGCAGATCGAAGAGTTGCAGATGTACGGCGAGGAGGCGTGCAAATGCTGATTCGGTTGCTGTTGTTGTTGGTGTTGATGATGCGGATGATGATGATGATGTTGTTGATTGGCGGAGTAGGGCGATGCAGATCGAGGAGAGGAGGAGAGTGACGCGTAGATGTGCTCGTGTTCGCCATACTCATGCTGATGCTGTTGATGCTGCTCTTCACTCCCGTCCGCTGTTGACTGTTGCTTTCCACACTGGTACCGGTGGTAGTCACTGTCCTCAAACATGCGATTGATCAAGTACACGGCGGACTCACTCAGCTGGCCACCACCAGGTCGAGGGTTGTGGCTGCTGCTTCGACTGCTTCGAGATGAGGTGTTGCTGGTGGTGGCCCTAGTGCTCAGGATCGGTGGACCGCCATCCTTGTCTCGCACATCGGCGGCACCGAACGATGCTCTGCTCTGCTTCTTCATCGTGCCAACACCACCTCCGCCAGCGCTGCTGTTGCGACTGGCACTGCGAGTGACTGTGTCCTCTCTGCTGCCTCGCACTGCTGTCTCCACTTCACCCGTTAACGGTTCCCGTGTATCAGCAGCAGCAGCACCTTCGACGCCACCACAACTGTGACTTGACGACAGTTCGGTAGCACTCAGTCGAGCTTTAGTATTTCTGTCCTCAGCACCAGCAGCACTGTCACGATTCCTGCCTACAGAATTGCAGACACTCACTTTTCCGTGATCACTGGCATTGTTCACCTCGACAGTTGCTCGCTTGTTGGCAGTTGTCTCGGTAGTTGCCGTCGTCGTCGTCGGCGGTGATGCCGTCGTCGTTGTCACATTTCTCGATCGTCGCCAGCTCGACTGACGTGCCAGGCGCCCACCACCAACTGGCTCAGCTGTCACCGGTGCCGTCGAGGAGGCCTTTGTGCTGTTCTGCTGAAACCGACGGTGGTGACCAGCACTGAGCGCCGCCTTGCTGCTACCGGTGGTGCCAGTGCACTGACCCTCTTCGTCCTGGTCAAAGTTGATGACAAAGGCCATGCCGCCAATGGCACGCTTCTTCTCCTCGTTCTTCACCCTACACTCGCCGTTTACCTCCCGAGAAGGCGACGACTCCTGCGGCTGCTGGTGATGCTGCTCCTCACTGCCGTACTGCCAATAGATTTCCATCGAAACTGGAGACTGAGTGGTGGCACGGCTGTCTGTCATCATCTGCTGCTCACTACCCGCACTGACAGGCGGACAAGGCACTGTCGTTGATGAGACATTCGTCGCCGTTCCCTGTTGATGTGAATGCCTGCGAAGATGGCCGATATCGTCAATGTCGTACTCGCATTCATTCGCCTCTTTAGGCGATTCTGCCTCCTCCTCTTCCCCCGACCAAGAACCATTAGCGGCAGTGGGGGAAACAGCAGCAACCGTCGAAGATCGTTTCAGTGGCAGGCTGTTGCTTTGTAGGTCACAGTTTGCAGTGTTGCTCAAGGCCTGATCAGAGGACATGAGTTGATGCTGACGTGAGATTGATTTGTTATTGTAGTCGGCGAGGGAAAAGCATGGCTCTGGTCGGTGGTGGTGCTGATGATGATGGTGATGGCTGCCGTAGTGACTGCTCGGAGGAAACACCAGTCCGCCAGCAGCCGATTCGGAGAGTTCAATCATGGAGGACACTATTGAATCCTTGGGTGGCAATCCTTGGCTTGCCGATGTCGGCAAGTCAGCCTCTGTCTCTTCCAGAGGGCGACTTTCCGTTTCACTTAGTGATGGTTCATCATCCACCGAGGCACTGAGCAGTTGAAAGTCTGAATGAACGATGAGATGGAATTGCCGAAGAGGGAGAGGGATAGGGAAGGAAGGATATAAAAAATAAAAACAAAACACAATCAATGGAGATGTGGATGATAGAGTGAGAAGAGAGTGAAGGCAGAAGGCTGTAAGTGTAGGTGCAGAGTGGCGACCAGTAAACGGCAACAACTGCTATATGAGCAACCTGGAAGCACACAGAGCAACACCGACAGAGTCAGTCAATCAATATGACTGCAAAGCTACTGGTGGCAATCGCAAAGCACATTAATTGCCAACTAGCTGAGGTACAGGCCGCCGACTGACTAGCTCAACTTGCAACGATTAACTGTGAGCAGATAACGGTGGTCACTGAGAGAGAGAGAGAGAGAGAGAGAGAGAGAGAGAGAGAGAGAGAGAGAGA
>JAALOO010000206.1_pt2 | contig 37360 bp, 43 predicted proteins | sample 7257641 | NCBI WGS metagenome assembly JAALOO01 (sample SAMN14085613, study PRJNA598686) | mite metagenome | biome: ENVO:01001000; feature: ENVO:01001002; material: ENVO:01001226; isolation source: single female mite from University of Michigan culture on fish food culture... ...
ATCCATCTGCGGCCATATCCGTCTTGTAAACAGCAAACAGGCTCTGTGGTTGGTAGTTTTTCTTCTATATAAAGGTCACCGGGAAGAAAGGTCGCTTCTCCGACGGACGAGGACTGGGGGCATTAAGGCATTAGTCAGTGGCGAGCGGTGCCGTTACCGCACATCGCTAGCGGACTCATCTTTTGCTGAGCATCGATTGTGTCTTGCTTTAGTCTGCGTGTCTATGTGTGCTTTTGCCCTCATCGGTGGATTATATTTAGCTGCATTGCTGCGGGTTGCTGTTGCTGCAGTTGCCCCAAAACTGCAAACAAGCTCTTCTGATTGAGAAAGCAAGAGACCTTTCGATCGTCGTTCTTTTGCCAGCTAGCACCGTTCGACACCGTACGCCGACTTGTCCTCTGCTCACTTTTTCCCTCTCTTTTTCTCTCTTTCTCTCCCTTGCCCTGGTGCTTGTCAGATTAACAGTTAGCCTAGGTGACTAACCTTATTTGGACTTGCTCGCTCTGCTACCACAGCTGTTGTGCACTTTGTGCACTTTTTGCCTTGCTGCGGGCGACAGAGAGACTCTGGAGTCAACGAGTCAGCTCTTGATGAACACTTCATTCCGCTTTGATTTCCCTGGGCGCCAGCGACAGGAACATGAACATCTCTCGTTCACCTGTAGCTGATGGCGGTCATTTGCCCTGTTCAATTCCAATTTAAATAGACAAACACTGATTTGATTGCCCATCAGCTATTAACAGATGATTGTCTAAGTGAAACAGTCATCCTCCAGTCACCTCTTTTGTAACCGCTTTGTGACCTCAGTTAGACCTGCTGAGTGGGAGAGTGCTCCTCGAAGTCCAGCCTCACTCAGCTACCAATCAATCAATCAACCTGCCGTTGATGGTCATTGACATTTGATCACTTGAGAAAGGATGCACTCACAGCTCCTCTCATCGGCCGTTGCACTTTTAAATGTGTCAATTATGGCGGCACTTTGTAGGTCTTTGCTTTATCTGGCGGTGCTTTATGCGTCGCCAGTAATTATTAGCTAATAGATAAGTTGTTATTGTTGTTGTGGTTAGTGTTGATGCCAAAGCGAGCACCTTTACCGTCGTTGAGAGTGAAACGCTATCCCACGTGCCTTTTATGATGATGTTCACTGACGGTGGAGTTGCTGTTGTTGTTGCTGTTGTTGTAGTCTTTGTCACTAAGAAGACACTCTGTGTTTGTCCCATGTGAAGATCGCATCACTTGATGAATGACAAACGGCCTCTGCGACTAGCACACATTAGCGGTGACACATGATTCGGGCACACAACGAGAGAACGAAAAAACAGAGATAGAAAAAGGGAGAAGAGAGAGAGAGAGTGGGACACTGCAGCAACTGCCATTTGGCGTACTAAGAGGGCAGTCTGGCGAGGTGAGATGTCTAATGAGGTTCGATTAGCGCAAGATGACATCCGCTGATTACTCACCTGGCCTCGCCCTACTCTTGCCACTGTGAAAATGGTCACTATCTTCTCAGCGCACTGGGTGAGCTCATTGTGCGAACGTCTGATGAGCGTCTAACGGCGCGGATGTTGTTGTTGTTGGCGTCTGACGGCCATTCACTGAGCTCCAACAATTGCTCTTACTCACACACTCACTCACTCACGCATTCTCTTTCTAATGCATTGAATCGAAAGTTTGCCTCAATTGTTTGCCGAAAACCGCCATTGATTGAAAATATTCACCTTTTGATTACTTTATTCAACAGCCGCAGCAGTCAATCGATCAACTCGCCACAACCAAAGCAGCCACGGTGTTGGGCATTATTATTAATGCTACCCTTACCGGCAAAATGTGACTCGTCAGTTCGGCCACTTTGCCCCCTTTCTCCCAAACAACTCATCTGAAAGAATGAACCATCTAGTGAGTTCTCGCCATAGCACAGTGCGACTGTCGCTGATTATCCGCACAAGTGTCACCATTGCCATCAGCATCATTTTTGTCATCCTTCTTTTGGTGGATGCGACCACTTCAGCTACTGCCACCAGCACCACCACCACCAGCACAAACAGTAGCATCAGACAAGAGGAGGGCTGTCCACTGACGTCCTCACTACAGCTGTCCCGTCCGCCACCGAACAACGTCACCACCACCACCACCACGCTCGCTGGACACGGCCAGGCGAATGTCTTCTTCACGGTACTGCTGCCGCAATTGGACTGCCAGAGTGATGCCCTCCAAAGACGGGACACTTTAATCTACCTGAACGCCATCAGTTACGCGCTTGATCTCCTCAATGGCGAGCAGCCGCATGGCAGTGATGGGCACTCCTCGATTAAGCAGTACTTGCCGCTGCTGCACCGACAGCCGACGGTGTGGTCAGCCGGACAGCTGCCGCTCAGGTTCGGCGCCAAGCTGGTGACAGTGCCGAGGTCAGCTGGTGACGGCGCCGCCGCCGCCGTCGCTTCTAGTCCCACTACACTGGTTAGTACAGTCGATACGATCCACTGGGCGATTTGATCGGCCGCTGATCACTGGAGGAGATCGTTCTGATGATACTCACCTGACACCTGACAATTGCTCTTGTTCTTCCTTCTTTGCTCCCTTCTCTTGCCCTCCTCTCCCTTTCTGACAGACGTGTACGCCCAAAGACTCCGCCGGTGATGCCATTCACGATCTGGCCTTTCTCGACGCTGCGCATCTGTTTGACAAACACGCAAACAATGCACTTCTTGAGCAAATTCCAATTATTTCGCTATCCTCAAAGGAATCAATTCTGACGACTTCATTCAAAGCCAACTTGATCGTCAATCTACTGGACACGCTCAATTGGAAGCATTTTGCCATTATTACCACCCGACACGAGGACTCGCTTTACATTGTAAGTGTAACATCTGAAAGGGACTGCTCCTTCCTAACAATTGCATTTGCGGTCAGGTTAAAATACTGGGTCAAATTGCTCACTCGGGCCACGTTTGTATCTCCGATATTTTTGAGTGGACCAAAGGAGGCGATGGTCTGAACAGCGGTGATGATGATGGCGATGAGCATCTTGCCGCAGAGAAGGTGAACACCGAAGAACGATTGGGCCACTTTCTCAAATCAGTTTATCGAGCCAATACAAAAATACCCATTTTGATTGTAAGCAATGACGAAACGCAGGTTTCTCAACTGGTGCAGATGCTCTACAAAAGCTTCCCAAGTGAAATTGCTAATCACCAGCTCTTCTTTTCTCTGGTGCCTTCACCTGAACTGCTAACTCAACTGCAACTGCTCTCCAATTGGGGAAAAGTTTTTACCCTAACTTCACATTTACCCGTCATTCCTCAAGCTAGTAGCAATCTTTTATCCAATCTTGAGGTAATTTGTTGTTTTGTTACTTTTGAATGCTAAGAAAACACTGTTTTTGTTGTAGGCTTGTAAAGCAGTTGATGAAGCGAGTGAGGCAATTGCAAACAGTGACATGTGGAGAAAATGGCTCTCGTTTTTGCCCATTCGATCGATGCTTTCGCTGGCAATGGCACTCGACAATGCTGTGAGGAACACCTGCGGTAATGTTGCTGTCGCTGCCACCACTAATAGCGCACATAATGACAACAGCTCAAGAAGCGGACAAAAACAAACGCCCTGGTGCGCCGATTTGGGAAAACTTGACCGAAAAGTGTTTTTCGAGTACCTCAGCGAACTTGAAGATAAGATCGAGTCAACTTGGATGACTGTCGGCGCCATCGACACTACGGGACGGTTTAATGACCTGCTGCTGTACAATGGCGATGAGTTTCGCGTGATGAAGAGTAATTATTCCGTGGAGGAGAGTACCTGCGTCAGCAGCGACTGCAACTCGTGCATTAAGTTCAGGCAATCTCGAAACGATGACCAGGACGAGCATGGTGGCAATTTAAATGAGAATAACGTGCGTCACCTGTACGGCATCAACAAACTGTTTGCTGATAGAGAAGCTGCAGGTGGACATGACGGACACAATAACCTCCACATTCTCCTCAATGAGGAGGAAAGCAGCGCAGTTCCAGTGGAAGAGGCGGATGAGGAGAGTGCTGTTCTGCACGTGGAAACACATGAAATTAACCTCGGACTGCTGCTGCCACTGCACCAAAATGGCGCCTCTATTCTCGAGTGCTCTACCGAGTTAAATCTGCCTGCCTATTACATCTACGAGGCGGCTCGTTGGATAATTGACAAGATTAACCAGAACAATTACCTCATTCCTGGCATTGAAATTAAACTAGAACTCATCGACACTTGCTCGTCGCCCTTTTATGCCACCCAAGAGCTGGCCCACCTCACTAGCTCTGATGCAAAGGTGCAGCCAATTGCCTTTGTTTCTTCTCTGCCGCGTGACCACTACAAACAGGTATGAACGGCATAAGAAAGATAAGCTAGTTTTGCAAATATAACAATTGTTTTGCGCCTTTTTGCAGGTGGTTGATTTCGTTTCCTCCATTAACTACACGCTCATTGCAACCCAGGACATTTCCTTTATGGACCTCAAATTTGGATCTCGATTCGGCATTTTGCAGACTTCTGCCACCAGTCAAAACTTGATTCGCGTTTTAGTTGAGCAGCTAAAGTACTTTGGCTGGCGGTACATTTCAGTCGTTGTCGATCCAAATGATCTGTACTCCATGTCGATGCTACATTATTTAAATGAGCTGACAAACAGTGAGAAGATTTGCTTTGCCTCAGTCGAAGAGCTGTCTGATCCGCATGTTAACGTCACAATGATGCATTTGCTCGAAAACTACAAGAACGGCGCAAATGTGGTTGTTCTGCTCACCAGCTATGAATCATCTGCCAATTTGATGGCGTACTACCAATCAACTGTAAAACTTGGAGTTTTAAAGAGTGAAAACTTGCACTTTGTTGCAATTCGTGATCAAAATCTAGAGATGGTTCATGGATTTGAGGAGGAGTACCTTGGCTCGATCTTCATACGCGAATCGATTGGCAGGATGAATCACTTTGATAATCACTTTTTGGATTTGCTGGCCAATCCAAAGAAGGAACAGCTGTTGTATCAGTTTATCAACCAGTGTGGCTCCAACAGTGCTCAATGTCTGCGACTGATCAACTCTTTTGACCGAACAGTGGCCGCCAACACGATGCAGGCCATCTTGGCAATTGTCGGAGGTGAGTGTTGAGTTGGGCAAGCTCACAATCAAAACCTAATTATTATTTTTTTGTAGGGTTTGCTCGAATGAGAAACGAAACTTGTGCCGATGAGCAGGGCATCTGTAACAAGATGCTCGAATCTAATTTTCATCGTAGTCTGCTGTCGTACATTCTCAACACACGCTCAATGCGCATTGACTCACAGTCTGATCGGCGGTTCAAAAGCGACAACTATGATGTGTTTGAGTTTAGTCCTGATGGCTCCTCAGGAAGAGACGTAGAGATACTGAACTTTAAACATGACTTCACCAACGGCCTTTTTCGATTTGACACTGTGGCACTGTATGTGCACAATACCAAAACGTTGATGAGGAATCCCAATGTACGCTACATCTTCTACAAGTACAACGGGGTGGTCAATGGTCACAAGGAGTACAATGAAACTGAACTGATCACCTCAGACTGTGTTAATCTAAAGAAGTGCTCGCAGTGTCAACCGCAAACGCCCGAGTTCATTTACATGCCATCCTGGGACAATCTAATTCTGACAGGCATTTTCAATGTACACTTGCATTCTGAGCAGAATCCACTCATTTGCCAGAAAAACTTTACCCTCGTTGAGAGTGTACAAAATGTAGAAGCATTTCTCTGGACAATTGACCTAATCAACAATGATCCACACGTTCTCCCGGGCGTCCACCTGGGCGCTCTCATTTTTGACTCCTGCAACAGCTATCAGAAAATTTACCGTGACATTTCCAACTTTCTAAGCAACTCTCTTCTGCTCGGCGATAGTAACGTTCAGATTCCAATGGCCGATTCGGTGATGGGTTTTGTTGTGGATGGCAAGAACACTAAAATTGTTGATTCCATACTCGACCTGACAGCGCCGCTGAAAATTTCCGTACTGACGACGGAAGCCAGAGAAAGCAAATATAATGATCTAAAGCACTACCCTCAGTTTCTCGGGTTTTCGCTGCCCAACAAGTTTCACGTCGATGCCATTTTCAACATTTTGCGCAACTATTCGTGGACATTTGTCTCTGCCGTTTATGAAAACAACCTCAACGAGCAGCAATATTCAGACGCTTTCGAGTACTTTAGCAGCAGTGCAGAAAAACATGGCGTTCGTTTGGCGGTACAAGAGCTGTTTGATGAGAGCAATTTAGTGGAAAGTGTTGCCAATCTCAAGTCAATGGCTACCCTTGGAGCACGAGTAGTTGTGCTCTTTTTGTCACCGGAAAACTTGCGAAACTTTCTCTATTTTAACGAAATGGTCAAAAGTGGTGACCAAAACAAACTGTTGCCATCCGATGTACTCTACATTGTCATTGACTCGCAGAACGTTTTGCAAATATTTTCACATCTAAACATCAGTGCCATCAGCGTGTCACAAGACAGAAAAATTGTGCCCGAGTTTCAGGAGCACTTTCTCGACCTGTCACTGCAGACTAATGTAAAGAATCCGTGGTTCACCAGACTGTGGGAGAAGGTATACGGTTGCGAAGGCTTTGGCTGCTACCGAACAAGTGGCAGTTTGCGACAGCGTAATGTCACCATCAACGAGAAAACGGGCGCCATCATCAACTCTGTCTACACACTGGCCCATTCACTTGAGCTGACCAGACAGAACCTCTGTCCAAACACCTTCAACGGCTTGTGCCGAAACTTTGTGTCACACTTGAGGCAAGTCTCCAAAATGGAACACGACGCCGTAAAGGAGAATGAGTTTGTAGGCCTTGATGGCAGTCGCATTGCCTTTGATCACGACTCAAACTACATCACCGGTCACTTGAATGTCCTCAACTGGCAACAGGTGGACAAGTCAGGCACCCGTACCTGGGTTCAAGTGGGACACTTTGATGCGGAAAACGGACTGCTCATGGCTAGCTCAAAGACGAGAGCTTACCTTGCCCACGGCTCAGCGGCAAGTGGAGTCACCTTCTCTAAAGTGGTCTCACAGTGTCAGGCGTCCAACAGCAAGTGCTCAAAGGTCAACGGCGAAAATGGCGGCAGTGCTGGGCCAATTTTGCCGCCTTTTATGGGCGCCACTGAAGAGTCGCGTGCAAACATTGCCCTGGTAGTGCCGCTGCATGAAACGGACGGCAATTCAAAGTGCGGCCCCATCAACTCGGAAATGTTTGAAAAGTTGATGGCTTTTCAGTTTGCCCTCGACCAGTCGCCAGTTCACTTGGGAGTCATTGTGCTGGACAGTTGCAGCTACAGTAAACAACACCTGCAACAATTGGCCTCGGCGCACAACTACAAGTTGCTGCCTAAAATAGTGTCCATAGTCAACTTGCTCGAAGCAAATCACCTCAATTTGACCATCAGCAATCAACTGTTCAACATGATCGGCGACTACAGTCCACTGGTGTACAATTTGTTTAAAGCCAAGGCGGCTCAAGAAGCAGACCGGCAGAGCTTCTTCTTCAACGAAAAGTCAACAGCAAACGAAAATGCGAATCACATTTTGCGCTCCATCGTCGACCTTTGCAGTCGCAGCAAGTGGCCAGTAGTTAATTTGGTGTACTCTAATGAGTTTAGCAAAAACTACTTTCTATTTGAAGCAAACCAGAACAATATTTGTGTTGACAAGACCATGTCTGTAACTTTGAAAGACATTGCCAAACCACAGTTTAGAAGTGATTGGACGACTTTTACCGCATCACTTGACTCTCAGATTACTGTTGTGCTCACCAACGCCGACCTAATTGAATACTTGATCAAGTACTCGGACAAAGAAACATTAGACCGCATTGTGTGGGTTGGGGATAAGAACCTCAAAACGGGTGCAGATAATGTTCGTAAAAGTTTGAAAAAGAGTTTTCAAAATATGGTTACTGTGAAGAAGGTAGCCACTTCGATTGATTCAATGCCAGTGGCCTCGGTCATTGATGGTCTGTCGAGCTACTTTGACGTGAACAACGCCAATGCACGCTCTCGCAGCAAGGCAGTAACAAACTGGCTTTACGAGTACTGGCATCGCAAGTTTAACTGTCTGCTCAATGCAAAGAAACAAGAAAAGGCTTGTTTTGAAGTGAAAAATGCCCGAAAAGCTCTGAGCAATACACAAGAACTGAAACACGTCATTGATTTTGCACAAGGTATGACTTCTTTTTATTGTTTAATGCAAAATTATTACAACATTTTTTATCTAGTTTTATCCAAATCAATTTCCAAGTTTGTTACTGGAAAGTGCAACAGCAGCTCTGATGATTGCATCTACAATGTTCAACTGCGAAATGAACTGAAGAACAGTTTAATTGATGATCTAAATAAGAACAACTACCTGAATGACATTCGGAAGGTCAATGCTGAATCGAACTATCAGGTGGAGGTAGCCTCCAACCACGGTGCCACACTGAACACCTTTACCTCTTTCAATCTGATGAATGTCTCCAGTTTGGTGGCCACAAATCTCAGTGATGGCCAGAGTGTGCTGGTCAGTGCTGTTTGCCGCTCTAGCTGTGACTACTGTCGTACACAGCTGTTGCAGAGCAGAAATCGAAGCAACCACCTACTTTCGTCAGGTTTGTTTGTTACCGTTTGAGAAAATTGTTTGCAGTTTAATTTGTTTTTATTTGCCTCTACAGATAGCTTACAATCTCCACTGACGAGCAACATGTCCGCCCACCGAACCTGGGCAATTGCTGCCTCCATTTTCTCAACCCTTGGTCTCATTGTGGTGCTCATCTGTGTCCTCTACTTTATTCTCATTTTTCCCATTGCCCTTGGAACCACTATTATTGGTTACCAAATTTTGGTCGGCCTTTTTCTTTGTTACTTGGCCAACTTTGCCTATCTACTGCCAAGCACCAATAGCTTGTGTTGGGTTCGAGAGTTTGGTATGTTGGGCTGCAAATGTTGCTTTTATGCAAACTTACTAATTGAACAATTCTTTTAGGTTTGCCAATAGCTTACTGCGTCATTTTGAGTGGACTGTTTGTGAAGGTGTACAATTACTGGTGCCAAGTGCTGATGAAGAAAAGCACCAAGCCGTTGGCCTACAACTCGCCCATGACTCTACTCTCCATTTCCTTTCTTTTTGTGGTCATTCAGGTGTCTCTAATTGCATTCCTCACGTACAAGTACCCAGGCAATTACAGTGCCTTTGCCAACACTCTGTTGTGCAGTTCCAATACCAAGTTTGCTCTCCTTCGACCTGAAACCGTCCTGCCTCTGCTTCTCCTGGCATTGCTATTTGTTCTGACACTCTTCTTTTCTGTTAAGACCATTGATAACCTTGAATCAAGGTGGATCCTCATCTGCTCTGCGCTTAGCGCACTCACCTGGCTTGCTTGGATTGGTTTTGATACCTTATGTAAGTTGTCAATATTCAACTCTTTTCAAGTTAAGGTTTAATGTTTTATTTATCTATAGATCGCGATGCAAAGCCGATATCTATTGTAGTAGCGAACATCATTGTGGCTACTCTTTATATTGTTCTGCTGTACATTCGCAAGTTGTATCTTTTTTCAAAGATATCGAGAAAAATACTGAAGGAACGACGAGTGAACATGGACGCCAATTTACAGTACGAACCATTTGCCGAGTACCAGCAGCAACAACAATATGGAGGTAATTTTAACGTTTAAAGTGAACACTTGTCCATTGTTTGCTAATATGTCATTGTTTCCCTGACAGCATTTCGAAGTTGCACTGAAAACATATCTTGGAGTAATATTCAAGACAAAGCCAACTATCGAAATGCTACTCGATCACCGTTTGAAGGTGACACTGAGGGTGACAACGTAAGCTCGTGTGGTTCAGTCAAGTCGAATGGCTCATCGCAAGTGCAGTGCCAAGAACTGTACCCAATGGAGGTGTACGACAATGCTGGGCAAAACCAACTGGTCAACCAACAGTCGAATGCTCGGGTTGGCCAAAGTACTCGCTCCATCTATGATATTATCGATGATGCCAGCTTCAAGTAGCCAAATACGCTGCATCCTCTCTGGTCTTTGTTTTTTCTGGTCATCTTTTGTTATTGCCATGTTCAATACTGTTGTGATATATTTTGACAATAAACCAAATATTTTTTTACAATGTGACATTAAAAAGTTAGAACGCGTGTCAAGTCTAATGCAAATAAAATACAAACTGATAAAAACAATAAAAAACGGCCAATTGGTGAGATGTGCATCAAAACAAGTGAACACCAAAGCGAGCCGTGCTTTAGGTGAATCCAAGAAAATTGGCCACTGTGCTGGCTATTCCAGGAGTCAGCCATTTGTTTTCGAGCACTTGTGCGGCTTTGGGGCGGTGGGAGGCACGCGACTGTAGCATCGCCTCAATCAATCCACGGCACTCGCCTGGCAGCTGCACTCTATAGTGAATGTCAGGCATCACCGGCCTGACGCCATTCAGCATTTCATAGAGACTGACCCCCATTGCGTAAACGTCCACAGCCTTTGAGTCGTATGGACGACCGGCGGTCAGCTCGGGCGCCATGTACCCAGAAGTGCCGCAAATTGAGTTGCGCATCATCTCAGTGAGCACAGTGTGCGTTTGAGTGGCAGAAACGGCAAAGCCTATAGTCGAATGTGTATGATTATCTAAATATCTAAATAATGCGACCATTGCACTGCATTAGAACGTACCAAAGTCGCTGATCACCGGTCGGTCATCTTCGAGGAAGAGGAGAAAGTTTTCTAACTTCAAGTCGCGATGAGCAATATTTTGTGAGTGCATGTAAGCTAGGCCGTCCATCAACGGGCGGAAATACTTGCGAGTTTCTTCTTCACTGTACGCCTCCTTCTGTCTAGTCATCTTTGCGCCCAGGTCGCCACCATCAGCCAGTTTCATTACGATATATCCATTACGCTGGGTCTTGAACACTTCATAAGTTGTGATTATGTTCTTGTGTTGGAGGTTCTTTGCTATGAGCATTTCTCGCTTGAGACAGTTGATGATCCAGCTTTGATGACTTTCATCAGTAAGGTCAAAAACCTTGATCGCTACCAGTTCCCCTAACTCCATAGAGCGAGTGCACTTTTTTGCACGCCCTTTGTAGACACTGTTTGAACAAAGAAATTTGAGTAAGAAGAAAAGAAATTCACTGAGCACTCACATTGCAAAACCACCCTGACCCAGTTCTTTGATGACGTGGTAACCACGATTCTCCAAAAAACTTTTTGGATCCTGAATGCCTCTTGTCGAGACGGTAGAGAGTGCTGGCAAATCTTTGGTGGTCATCATGCTTATTTTTGAGCCGACAGTGTCGATGCTCTGTCTGCTGCGTCGTTGAGTGAGAGCAGTGCCACTGCCACTAGCAGCATTGTCTCGGTTCCTTGAAGTTGAGCCATGCTTCGTTACGACAAACTTGGACTTGCTCACCTTCTTTGGCGAATTGCTGTTGGGCATTCTTGAAAAGCAGTAATACAAGTTATGATTGTAGTGGAAAACAACGGTAAGCTCAACCGCAAAAAATGAATATTTTAGCTAAGCCACAGCACTTTAATTATTCTTATTTTATTCGAAATTATTGCATTATCACAAAATAAGAATTTAGAGCATTAAATTAGTTTTTTAATTAATTAGATACACGTTTTAAGGGTTTTTGCTAGTAAAAACGTTTGATGGGACAAAAAAAGTAATTTATTTCCATTTGTTATTTTCCTAAACTCCCCAGGCGTTTAAAATTTATTTGTATCAAACAGTGTCAGCTACCATGAGCTTATGAGGATCTACACTTAAATGAACATAAAAACTTCCTTCATACAAAATTGACTTCTCACTTACGCCACACTTTCTGTTTGCTGATGCAAAAAATCTCCCAATCAATAGAGACTTTGTCAGTTTATGCAAGCGAAAGTGCCTTCGTTGTTCGACTGAGCTACTGATAAATCTTTCATTGGTAAATGTCGTGTCTTGATTCGTCTGCCTGATAAGAGATTGCTCAACAAATGGCTATCACAGATTCTCACGCCAAATACTTTATACTGAGTTTTAATGACACATTTTTCAACAGTGATTTCTCCAGCAGTCTGACAGCAACCAAAAGTGATTAGTAAGCTTTAGACTACACGTTTATGAAAACTCGACATGGTAGTAGACATGTACCTTGAACTATCAATAATTCTCCTTTCAATCATTGCCGTATTGGTTGTTCTTATACTCTACATTGTTCGCCAGACGCTGGCGTTGAATCGAGAATATGATGTTCAGATGAAGAGAAAAGTGGACGAGGAAAATCTTTGGATCGATCGTCGTGAATCAGACAACAACATTCTTGGAATTTCGTAAGCTGCTTTTCTATTTTTTAACAGTTTAATAAAACTTTTAAATTATCTCAGAAATAAATTAAAGAACGGAAAAGTAGAAGGAGATGAAGCTGCCAACACCGAACAGATGGTCACCTTCACAAAGAGAACCGAAAGCGCGGAAAGTGTGATACATGTGACCGAAAATGAACATCACGATCACATTCATTTGCACAACCATGGCCACTTTCATCATGTTCACCACGTGCACCACGATCCTTCAGAAGAGGAGCATTTCTACGAGAACACCACTAGTGACGTAAACGAGTACAGCGAGTACTGTGTGCCCAACTGCGAGCCACCCAATAACCAGTAATTAGTGCGTTCACTGTCTTTACGTGCAATTAACCAGTTTTTATTTATTAAATAACATGTGAAAATGTGTAATAAAGTTATCAAGTACAATTATGACTGGAAGGTATATAGTGTTATAATACAAACAAGAATGAAATAAAAAAGAGAGATAAGAAATCAAGGGCTAATTTAGAAATTGGCAAAAAGTTGGCCAGATGAAATGTGATGGAAGATGTTTACAAGAATAAACAATATGGCAATTGGTCAAAAAATAAACTCATGTTAGATTGTTGGACTAGGCAGAAAAATAGTATTCTATAGAAAACCAATGTGTTGGTAGCTGCTCAAAAAGCTGCTGCTCTCCTCAAGTAGTGGTTTTCAGCAGTTGGCGTCTCTCTCAGTGGCTCAGCTCTTCAAGCATCCGTCTGGCGTTTCGACTACAGAAGAAGGCAAAAAATGTTTAGAAAAAGTGCGCAATTAGTTATTCAAGTGAAGTCGGGCGACCGAGCTTTGAAATTGTTTATGATTTAAAGAAGCTCTCGGCTCTGAGAAGCAGCGGTTAGTAGTGTTGGCGTTAGGTGTGCGTTAAGAGACGTCACGAGACAGGAAGAGTGACACGAGTAGACAGAGGGTTAAGGAGTAGACAAACAGTTGATTACACAAAGTGAGAAGAGCAGTTAAGCAATCTCATTTAAATACCTCCAAATGATGACTATGCCCAGGGCAATGCAGAGGAGGATGGCGACCACCAGGAGGAAGATGACAATTGCCTTGAAGGTGCCCTTTGAGTCGGCCTTGTTCACCACTTCAGGGCCACTTTCGTTTTCGGTGCTCTCCGACTCATTGACGATGATGGCAGTGTACGTCGATGGCTTTGGATTCTCGGTCATCTTTAGCTCGTATGCATCTTCCCCCTTGGCGGAGATGCACTGGTGATCCAGATCAGGGTAGAAGCCCTTCAAGCATTGGCAAAGCGAAGTGCGAACATCGCAGTACTGGTTCTCGCCACATTGCTGCGTCTTGTTGGCATATATGTCGACGCATTTGTGATTCAGTTTGGGCGCTAATGAGGAGGAAAGTACATGAAAGGCGTAAGTAAGTGTTACATGCAGCAATGAGCAATGAAAGTGTCTAGAAATATATTCAGAACGCCCACTAAAGAACAATGCAATGTCTCGCCATAGCGCACTTCATGTCAATTCTCATGTTCACTTTTACCGCTACTGCAGCTCAAAAAGGCAAACTTGTGGCGCGTAGCAACGTTGAGTAAAACATTTGCAAAATTCCAACTGGTATTTGTATATAGCTGGGCAATGTGTAAACAACCTTCGCTGTGAATTGGTAGCCCATCTATCCTTTCGTTCTCTCTTTTTTAACCAGTGACACAAAACAAAGCCAGCTTCCGGGTTGTGCGTGTGTGCGTGAGAAAGATCAAAGTGCGTAAGTTAGCTCAATGACTGCTATCCATATAAGTGCATGCAAAGTGCCGTTAACTGCAACTGCAAAGTGTACACGTTCTTTGCTTTCAATGTTGTACGTTTGGCGTTTTTTGTAAATAAAACAAGCACCAGTACAAAACAATGGGAGTGATTGCTCACAGTGAGTGAACTTACCCTGAACGACTGTGATATAGCCGGAGTCCCAGCAGTCCAGTGGATACCGGTCAAGCCAATCTCGGTTGCAGACGTGTCTGTCGTCCACCTGGCACACTGCCTCCACGAGGTAGGTTGGCTTGTTGTAGTAGGTGAAGTTCATCTTGTCCTCCAAACAGGACAGATCCTGGTTAAACTCGGCCCAGCAGCTGGTTCGCTGTGGGTCGTGGCAGTGAAGGAAACTCTGAATTTGATCGAGTGGAATCAAGAGCCGAGGCACGGTCATAAAGGTGAGCACCATTCGACTGTTGGTCGTGAAGGAGATCGATTTCGACTGATTGAGGTGACTCTTCAAGTCGACCTTGCAGGTGATGGTCAGGTTGCGATTGTTCAGAGCGGTAAAGTTTTTGTGGGAGATTCTCACTATGCCTTTCGAGGCTTCATCGTAGTAGCCGTCGCAGGTGCCCGGTTGCGGAGCATACAGAAGAAAGAAGTACACGAGAGTGCAAAGAAGAAGTGGTAGCAGATGCGGCGACACACGCCACCGTCTACTGCTTCTGCTTCTCTTTGTGTTGCTGCTGCTGGTGATGCCGGGGTTGATGGTGTTGATGGTGGTGGCGCCGGTGGGCATCGAGGCAAGTCGAAGAGGCAACGGGTCGCAAAGGGCCATGATGGTGGTGCTTAACTGGCACAGCTCGGTGACACAGTGCACGGAGGCAGCCAAAAGTCGACGACGACGACGACGACTACGACAGTGTGTGCACTCTGCCAGACACTGACACCGAAAAAGTTGAGTGATGAGCAGCACTGGTGACAGAGATGGCAGCGAAGACAGGAAAAGAAAAGGAAAAGTAAAGGGATCGAAACAATTGGCCGTTGCGGCAATGCTCAAATCATTGTACTGTGCGCCAGAACCGGCGACGCTGGCGGCAGCGGCAACAGTGAGTCTCACTCCGAACACGACCTTTCTGACCGAGTGATTGATCGAATCAAGCGTGACGTGTGCTGGTGCTGGTGCCCGTCTCAGTGGATCAGAAGAAGCACTGCAGAATGAACCACCAGTCAGTTGTCAACCAAAGAGAGAAGAGAGAAAGAAGAGAGACGAGGGAGAAAAGGAAACGAACGACGACAGCGTGTACAGCTAAAGCACTTGGAAAGATCTGAATTCGATCGAGCTGGCAACGAAGGCGGCGGAGGTCATTGCTGATGATGGTGATGGTGATGAGCAACAGCAGCAGATAGAGAACAATGCGAGATAAGGTAGAAGAGTGGGAACGTGATGTTGCTGCAGCCAGTGACTGCTGGCGTCTGTCGGAGTGTGCAGAGTGTTGCTCGTCGAGCCAAGCGGAGACCAGACCAATCGATGAATGGATGTCTTTGGTGGAAATCAAGGCAGTAAAGTGTAGTCACACTCTGCTGGCACTAGGCAATTTCACCGCTAAAACTGAAGCTGGCTGTGATCGACTACACTCGCACCAGCATGACACTGAATCACCACAAGTTGGTTGCCCTCGCACTGAGACAGGCTCTTCTGTTTTTTCATCTGAATCTGTTCGATCACTTGCGCACTTTACTCGAACTTTCACTTGACAGAAGTGTGCAAGATCAGTAAATCATTGGGGAGCTAAATGTAAACAAACAAATGACGGGAGGGAAAACAATGGACGACAAGTGGTGGTGTTGCCCACTACTGGTGATCAGCGATGGTACTGCCGTTAAAGTTTTGAAAGCTGTTTGCAGCAGTTTTCGTTCTCTTGCTCTCTCTCCCCTACACTCAGGACTTCTCGATAAGGACTTGCCGGTCTGTCTGGTAAGTATCGTTGTTTTGCTGCTTTAGTTGTAGCTACTTACTGCCAACTAATAAAGACTATCAGAGAACAAGATGGGGAGATGAAGAACAAGAGGGAGGGAGAAGGGTCGAAGCGACAGTGTCACCGAGAGCAGCTGACTAATCTAACCTACATTTGAGCAAGTGAAGAAAAAGAGGAAGTGGGGCTTGCTAAGCAGGGTTGATTTGAAGTGTACTTGCTGCTGCTGCTGCTGTCGCTGCTGAACTGTTAATGGAAAGCATTCTCTAGTTGTCCCGTCTGGTGATGCAAACGCAAGAAGAGACGTAAGTACACTTTACCCACTCTTCCTTTTGCTTTAGGTCTCTCTCTTTTCAACAGAACCCAACGCCCAATTACCAAGCCAAGAGCTTTGTTTACCTTCACGTCTGTTCACGGTCGCGGTGTTTGGTTGCGAGCGGCAACAACAGAAACCCGCTGCCTTTTGATGTACATTTATCAGCTCTGGCAATTTACCCGAAAAAAAATATGAGCAGTTACTTTAGCACCTTTGCATCGTGCTAATAAATAGGCTTTATATTAGAGGAAGGAGGGGGAGAAGCAGAAGATCATCAAGAGCACTGCCATCACAATTGATGACAGCATCGGTGGTGCCTCTCTCTCTGCATATGAATGACTGTGTGTGTGAGCTAATCGAGATGATCGATTCACAGGGCTCGAGTACAAGGTTGCGCGGATAATTGAGGCACTTTATGGAGCAGATGACGGGCCATTTCACCGGAATGGCCATTAGTGCTCACAAAATGGCGGCAGTGTCGCTAGCTCTGAACATCTGAAGCTGTTCGTTTGGCAATTTGCTCAGGCAACAACTGCACAACAACTGGGTGCTCTACTGCCTACTAAAGTAAACCAACTCAATGGAGACGCTTGTTGCCTGCAGTGCAGGGCAATACAGATTGCACCCACGCTGTGACTAACGACTCGTACATTTTCGAATCATATTTTCATAGTGATAATAGATGGAGCACATCATACGGATGCCTGTCGCTTCCTCGCTGCCTGTCTTTTAGCTCAGAACGTCTTTATCTGCAAAACGCTTCTGCAGAGGGGAAATTAATTATAGTTACGACAGTTGCTCAGCTGGTACGCGTACTCTTTCCTTTCCCCTCTATTCTCTTATTGAACTTGCAAGTGAAAGTTGTCAGTGCAAATAGAGCAAACACTAAAAATAGAGGAGCGAGAGTGAGAACTTCTACCGAAACAGAACGGTGAAAAAAGGGCAATTCACACAGAGCCAACAAGTGACTGCAAATGATGCTTCGAGTGGCTTCAAAGAGACTTCGACACAATTGACGGCAGTCAAGTCAGCTGGCCACCAGTGCTCACAACTGCTCAGTCAGGCAGTTGGACTGAGTGCCTGCCCGACCACGGAACTAAAGAGCGAAGCCTCCTGCCTGCCAAAGTTGCTCTTGTACAGAAGAGGAAAGAGCAACAGTTCCATCAACAGTGACACAGTCCAGCGCTTGAACAACCAACTTCGGCATGGCCAAGTTGACCTCTCTGTTTTCCATTCTCCGCTGGTCACTCATCCTAACCTTAATTCTGGTCATCATCTTTGCCCTAGCACCGGTCGCATTTCCCAAGTACTTTTCCCGAGTTGACACAACTCGGAATTTGTTTTTCATCAACTGTGTCGTCATTGTTGGCTTGTCAGTATTTGGCCTCTTCTCCATCTGCTGCTACTACTTTTACTTGACGCTACTCTTCGCCATCATTCTCACCGTCTACATAATCGCCGAACTAATTCTGCTAAATCTGAATAACGCAGGAATCTGGTTGCCGATGATTGGCATCGACATTTGCTCCTTCACTTACTGTGCTGCTATGAGGCGTCTTAGGTAACTTTGGTTTAATACAAAAAGTTTAGTAGTAAAGTAACATTGACTCTAATTTCAGAAGAGAGGCTCTTTACGGACCATAAAATAAACGCACAGTTTGTGGCCTGTGCTTGTGGCGATGTTATTGCCTCCTCCTCCTCCTCCTTCTCCTCCTCCTTTAAGCCACTCTCCCTCTTCCTTTCCTCACACTTGAGTTGTAAATATTTAATTTCGAGCAATTTGTTTGTATTCTTTTTTGTTGATTTTCTTTTCTCTCTTTTGTACCTGACCTCAAACCAAGTTTGAAGTGCCATACATTCTCACACAGACACACACATCGATACTTTCAAATGGCCCCACACTGCCGCATTGCCCAATAAACGTCACTCGTTAGTGGCAGTTATACTCTTTTATGGACGCCGTTCTGTTTACCCATACTTTCAGTGTGCGGGCTGTTTCATTTTGCTGGTATGCTTCAAGCTTCAGCTTGATCGTTACCACAGTGCAGCCTTTATTAGCACTTTGAACTTCAAGTTTGCTAAGCAAACTGCCAACAGCACCCATCACAACATGTCGTAGGAAGTAAAGCTAAAGATGCTTGAGCGCCAATGCTGCTCATTGCGATTAGATTAGAAAACATCTACACTGAGTAAACTGATCACTACTTCGAGCGGACTGGCAGCCAGCAGACAAAAACGTCTGATTTTTTGTTCAGTGCACTACTTTTAACAACGACAAGTTTATTGTTTTAGTTGTTCGGACACACCTACATTCTCTGAGCATGCCAAAAGTATACAAAACACTCGATTTTTACACCAACTCTCGAGTGAGTCAGGGTTTTGACTCGGTCATTCGATGTGCTCTCAAGTATGTTCTGCTTCTTTGCAACGTCTTGATCATTGCCGACGCCATCTTCTTACTCATTCACGAAAAGGACCACTACCAGGGAAACTTTATCGACGATGGTCGCCATCCGATATCAAAGCTCATTCTGCTGATGCTCTTTCTTGACGTGCAATCTTTCATCATGATTCTGATTGGCGTTTTTGGCGTCATCGGTAGGTGCTTTGTCGCAGATGGAGAGTTAATGTTCTGAATGAAGTTACGTTGCCTAACTTGCCTTACCGTTTTTACAGGCACCCGAAACAAGAGCCCCGTGCAGCTTGCCATCTACGCCAGTGTCATGGCTCTGGTCGGCGTTGCCTCGTATCCCGATTTAGACGCATCCTTCACTGAGTGGGCCATTTCGCTGATATCCTTTGTCTACATGTTGATGCTGAAGCAGAAGAGACAGGCAAACAAGCCCTACACCGAGCTGATCGCCACCATTGCCTGAGCAGCCGTTGATGACAGGGCATCTGCAACATCTGCCGTTCGATGAGAGGCGCAGTGCATCGCATCTACCGGCGCCCAACCAGCACTGTCAGCACCTCAACAGTCTGCTGGATCGCACAGACACACAAACACAATCTCTCACTGACTGTCTCAAAATGACGCAGTAGTTTCCAATATATAGCCAGAGAGTGGAGAGAAGCTAAAGAGTGAGAAAAAGGCAGTGAACAACATGTACACCGAGTTCTTGTTTAGAATAAAAGCACTTCCTATTCTATAGCACTTTTACCCGAAGTAGGTCAAACAGTCTATAAAAAGAATATTTGCAATTGCCTGTGCGAATGCTCTTTCTGGTTGTTGACTGCAGTGGTAGTTGGTCTGTCGCGGTCTCACTACCGCAACCCAACACAGTACACTAAAGCTTCACTGAAGTCACTTCTTTGCTAATCTGCAAATCTGCACCCTTATCTCACCATAGGGAACATACACACTGTCGGGCCTAATGAGTAAGATTATTTCGAGCATTTGTATTTTTCCCTATGTATTGACAACATCATTACCAACTCATTTTAGGGCCCTCATCATCTCTGGTGGGTGGTGTGGCGCCACCACCAAAAAGATGATCATTGGAAGCTGGGCTTGGGTTTGGTGGGCGGTCAACGACGTCCAGGTGTTGTCGCTGGAGATTTTTTCGCTGAAACCTAAATGTGAAAATGTGGAGACCGCCGAAGGTGTGCCACTGTGCGTCACTGGAATTGCACAATGCAAAATCATGACTCAGAGGGAGTTTTTAACACTGGCTGCTGAACAATTTCTTGGCATGAGCATTAAACAGGTGAAAGCCGTCCTCTTAGAGACACTGGAGGGCCACCTTCGAGCAATTCTAGGTAACTTTAGTTTAGTACAAAAAAATCAGTGAAGTAACATTGACTTTAATTTCAGGCACGCTGACAGTTGAAGAAATTTACCGGGATCGTGATAAGTTTGCACAACTAGTGCGTGAAGTTTCATCGCCTGATTTGGGTCGCATGGGTTTGTATCACTCCAGATACTTAGTAAATTTACTGACAAAAGTTTGCCTACCAGGAATTGAAGTGATCTCTTTTACCATCAAGGATATTTATGATACAGTAAGAACGTTTGTCTCTCAACTTAATGTGGTTTAACCATTGCTTTCATTGACAACAGGTAGAGTATTTGGCTTCCCTTGGCAGAGCTAGAGTTGCAGAGGTAACTACTTTACTCTTTTTACTTTACTTTACTCTACTTACACTTTTACTATAATTTTTACCAAGGTGAAACGTGATGCTCAAATGGGAGTGTCTCTCGCCGAAAGAGATGCTGGCATTCAAGAGGCAATGTGCAAGAAGGAATCAATGGACATCAGGTACTCCACTAATGCAAACACTGAAGATGCAAAACGAAACTACCAAATGCAGAAATCACACTTTGATTCAGAGGTATGTTTTGCAGGAGATGGTTGTTAACTTTTGTAACACATTTTTTTGTAGGTGAACACACAAAAAGCGGAGACACAGGCAAGTTTCAGAATATCAATGTGTTTTTGTTGTAAAACTAATTTGAATGTTTGATTTTTAGCTTGCCTACGAGCTGCAGTCAACAAAGATTCAGCAAATGATTCGCAATGAACAGAAGCAGGTTGAACTGGTTGAACGTCGAAAACTGATTGAGATTCAAGAAAGTGAAATTCAACGAAAGGAAAAAGATCTTTTTTGCGCTGTCAATCTTCCCACAGGTAAGCACTATTGGTTGACTATCAAATCATGTTGACAACAATTGTGCTTTTAAGAATCGGAAGCTTATCAACTTCAAATGGAGGCATTGGGCCATAAAAACGCAAAAATTGCAATGGCTGAAGCAGAAGCGTTGCGCATTCGAATGATTGGAGAAGCTGAGGTAACAATTAAAAACTTTTTAAACTGGAGAAAACTGCCACTATCATTTTCTTAAAAACAGTCAAAACGAATTGAAATGATTGGTGCGGCTGACGCTGAGGCGATGAAGATCCGAGCACAAGCGCTCTCTCAGTTTAACGATGCAGCAGTTCTCTCACAAGTGCTGGAAGTGATGCCCGAGTTTGCCCGACTGGTGGCTCAGCCACTGTCCCGAACTTCGGAGATCATCATCAACTCGAGCACCAATGAAGCCACTGTGGCAAATGGCATCAACAGCTTCCTAGCACAGGTGCCCGCCTCTGTGAAGGCGCTCAGTGGCATTGATCTCAACGCGTTCATGTCCGGCAAGATGGCCCCTTCTGATGCTCCAGTTAAGGTATCTGTCTGAATTGCTGGAAACTTTGGCCATCTGGCCGCCTGCACTGCCACTGTGTCTACGCTGCACTGGACGAGTCTAACTGACGTTGCATGGGCACAACATTCTGGTGCTACACCGTTCACCACTACCACTGAGCTGGCACAATGCTGCTTAATTTTACTTTGAAGATTAGCAACTGTGAACTTCCCCTACACAATAAATGCTTCACCTCTATACATAATGCACTGTGAAAACTGTTTCCAAACAGGTCAACTTGTCATACTGCTTTACAGCGCGACCAAATATTTAAAATGCTTTTATCTAGTTCTGATAATTTTTATTTTTAATGTTGTGGCTTTTTGTTTTCAAAACTACTCTCTAATCTATTTTTTCTTGAATTAAAAATACCATTAGCGTTTTGACAAAGGGTTTTTGTGCGTTCAAAGTGCATCGGTAGCCAGGCAGTCTCCGTTTACGGCCAGACAATGTTGAGCACATTCGGTTTTAAACAGTAGATGCCGCCAAAATGCATGGCTTGCAATATTTTTTCTCTTATTTTTGACAGCTGTGGTGTGTGCGTGGCTTGAGCGTTCCAAAATGTCACTACCTCCTCGGTGATCCAAAGAATGATAAGTACGTCATTTCCAATGTGCAATTCAGTGCAATTCCACTTGCCGGTCTCATTCTGAAACAGACATTCTTCGCTCTTCTGTAAATCTGTTCTACATTCTAGTCACCCTGAACCATTTGAACTCAAAACCAAAAAAGGTGCATTTCAGCTAGTCTTCGTACTTACCATTCTGCATTCCTATTTTAGAAGTGACTACTCTGAGATTGCATTTCATTTTATTAGTACTCCAAACAACAATCAGATCTGAATAAGGCTTTACTGAAATTATATGTTTTATCTTCATAAATGTAGTGGTACACAAGCAGATAATTATTTGTTTACATTTAATGTTGATTGTCTGACTACCTCTGCGCGCTTTAAGATTTTGGCAATTTGCCCTTGATGCCACTTTTGAAACAGTCATCAGCAAGATGATCTACTTAAGCGATCAGGCAAAAGGAATCTCCTCAGTGATTGGAGGCTTTCTCATTCACTTAATTCTTGGAACCTTCTACACACTCGGAAATGTAAACACATACCTGACATCGTATCTACGGAAAAATGTCGATCCTGAAATTACTTACGCTTCATCCATCTGGTTGAATGCTGCATTTATGCTGGGACAAGGCACTCTGATGAGTGTTGGCGGAATTATGGAGAATCGATGCGGACCCAGGTACCAATTTTATTTATTGCTTGCTCTGTATTTTATAACAGCCTTTCTTTTTAGATTGACTTGTTTGGTTGGGTCGTTAATATTTTGGTATGACTTGAGGCATTTCTTTTGAGGTTCAACGGCTGACATGACTTTCTTTTTAGCATTTCCATTGGACTGACGTACTTCACGATCCAAATAAACTTCCTCATGGTTGTCTTGACTTATGGCTTCATGTCCAGCTTGGGAGTTGGCTTGGCTTACGTAGCTCCACTGGCTGCAGGAATGAAGGTGAGACCAGCCGCTTAAGAAGAGGATGCTTTATACATTTTTGTTTCACTTTTTTAGTGGTTTCCAAAACGGAAAGGGCTGGTCAACGGAATAACAGTTGCAGGCTACGGCCTGGGCTCTCTTATTTTTACACACGTCCAGGTATTTTATAGAAATGTCCTTCTGTTTGAGGTCTCATATTCACTCATATCCAGACGGCTTATCTGAATCCACTGAACTTGTCGCCTGATACTGATGGCTACTTTTACAACGATCTGGTCCTCTCTCGCGTCCCCTCTCTTTTCGTGCTCCTCTTCGGTCTCTACCTGACCATGCAACTCATCGGTTGTTGTCTCATTTTCACGCCGCCTAGGCAGCCAAATGAAATCATCTTTGATGAGGGTCGCTTTCTACTTGTTCGCTCTCCCACTGACCAGGAAGCGATTACCTTTGAGTCTCCCATTGGCAGTTCACCAAATGACCAGGCAGGTGGCTACAGCAGTTGCGATGACCAGGACGCCAATCTCCAACTGCCACCTCAAATCGATCTCACCTATCGTCAGGCTGTAAAAACCAGAGAGTTTTTCCTGGTGAGCTACATTCCATTTGAAATCATTTGTTTTTGTACTAACTTTTTTTCATCACCTCTAGTTATGGTTAATGTTTGCATTTAGCACCCAGTCTACGCAGTTTATCAACACAATGTACAAAGCGTTTGGGCAAACCTTTATTCGCGGTAATATTAGCCTTTAATCATAATGAAAACTAAGTTTTAAAAGTAACGTACTATCTGTTGCAGATGACCACTTTCTCGCGTTTGTTGGCTCCATTTCTTCCATCTTTAACGCAGGTGGTCGTCTTTTCTGGGGAAACCTTTTTGACAAAACCTCATTTCGTGTGTGCGTCAATATTCTCTGCGGTCTTTTGTCCATCCTCATGTTCACCTTTGAGCTGACTGAAGTGTACCAGAGCAAACTTCTCTTCTTCATCTGGGTTGTGTCCATCTTCTTTACTTTCTCTGGTATCTTTGTGATCTTCCCCACTGCTTGCGCACAAGTGTTTGGTCGAATGCACGCAGGAACCATCTACGGCATTCTTTTCACTGCTCCGGTAAGATGAAATTACTTTCTAAAGCAGACACAATAACAAGGTTTTCTTTTCTTGCAGGCTTTGGTCTCTTTGTTTGGCGCACTTATTATTCAAATTATTCTAAAGAATCTCGGTTGGTTCGGATCTTTCTCTACCATTGGACTGTTTTCTTCAGTTGGTAATAAGCTGTTTTTGCTGTTTGCTTTCTACTATTATGTATGCTGATACTTTTCTATTTTTAGTGTTGTTCCTGATGGCATACTTTCCAAAGGACATCAGCCATCTACGAAACCGTGTCAACTTTAACTGATTGCATTTGCCAAAAGTGATCAACAGATCTAGTCTTTGATATTTTCATTTCAAAAAGTTTATTATTATTATTATCAATTCATTGTCAAGTAAAGGAATCAATTATTTGCAAAAACATCAGCTTGTATCTAGGAAGAGTACTTTGTCACGTAGTGAACGTTAAAGTGGTGGCCACGTTGTTCGTGGTCGTACTCTTTACCAAAGAATTGGCTGCTCTTTTCGCCAGCATCAGCACTGGGATGATCTCTGCAGCTCTCATCGTGACAAAGCTTTTTAATTTCGTGTTCTGCGGCGGCTCTCAGGTCGCTCAACTGGACCAGCAAAGCCTCCAGTGACGCCCGCAGTTGACCTTGCAGGCGTCTCAGCGTCAACCGCTCTTCGCTCAATGTGCCGTTCAGCGTGCCGCGCAGTCTGTCCTCAAAGAGGTGCGCTTTATCATCACTGGCCACCGTTGCATATTTGCTGCTGCTGCTGATGCTTTCCTTCTTGTCCAAGTCCATGGGCATCTTCGATGAGATGAGGTGATGGTGGTGGTGGTAGTTGGCAGTGTCATATGGCGACTGGAGGAACTTGTGACTGTGCTTCAGAAGGCCCGAATGCACCGAGCCTTTGGCGTTCTCCTTTTCACCAATGCTCACACTGCTAAGCTCGTGTTCACTGTCGGCCTTGCTGATGCTCGTTGATCGACTTGAGGCCATCGCCTGGTTGGCCTGCAGAAAAAAAGGTGGCCTCTTTTCAACGGAGACCATTTTCTGCAGCAGTTGCTGATATTCGGGCGAGTTACTGTCAATTATGTACTTTTCAATGACTGTGTGATTGGAGGAATTTTCTATTGAAAAGGGGGTGAAATTGTTTTTTAGTGAGCGGAAAGGGGTGATGATACTAATGTGTACTTACTGGACAGCTTTTCGCCATTTTCGGGAATCACTATGGCTTGTCGCTTAAAGTCCATCATAAAGAGTGACTGGGAGGAGGGCAGGTCATCAATGGGCTGCTGTTTCACTGACCGGTGATTAGCCGCTGGACTGTGCCGGACGTAGGGAGACATGTACGGGTCTTCTCGATTGTCCAGATATTGAGCCTGCACTTGCAGACACATGGAAAGGATCACCAGGAGGAAGGGATAACAAGTGAAGAGGGCCATTGTAGAGTTTGGAAAGCTTCAACGAGTGGTGCAACAGACTACAACTAACTAAACGCCAGCTCATTTTGCAAGTCCTCTTTTATAAATGTCGATGTTGCAAAAATATCCCAGCCATTCTCATTGGAGAGCACCTCAGCTGAACTGTCTCACAGTCTTCAACCTGCACTTACTGCTACGAATCGCCAGCCGAAACAACATTGTTGTTTTTTTATGAATATTTTTAGAAGTGTTTCATGTTAGAAAGCGCAAACCACACAACGCTAATTAGCGCAACGGCGGTATAAAATTTGATCGGTGCTTTTGTTTTTTCTTTAGCAACATGTGCCGGTATCGTAGTTGATGAAAGCAACACTGTCGGCTACAGTGTTGCTCTGTCGGTGCCATTGAAGTGCAGTAATCTGTAAAGTTCATCAGCCAGGTAATTGCGCTTGCTCGTGTTTTCCATGTAAATGACCGCACTTACTTTCGGCCCCGAACTGCATCCTTCTTGCTTAAATTAAATGTGCTCACCGGTGCTCTCACAAGTAAGGACAACCATGCAAATTTAATTAATCCATTATTGCCTTCATTAGTTACACTGAGCGGTAGATTGTGCCGCCGATTGATGACTGGTTTGCAATTTTGTTTTTACCAATTGCTCATTAATTAAGCTTGTTTCCTTTGACTGTACAGTTTCTGTTACCGTTCACACGCTTTTCGCTCACTTTGAACTGGCTAAACTTTATGACACTTTTATTTTTATTTTAGCTGATTCAAAAAACGAGAATCGATTTTGAAAATTGAACGTTATTTCAGGATGGTCCACGGTGCACGCTCAAAAAATCCTCAGCTGTTTGCCGACTGTTTCAGTTTGCAAAACAAACATTATTTCTGACAACTCTTTGCCGATAGTTTATCTCTCAAATCTAATCAGCAAGATAAAACAATTGCGCGGCACAATGGCAGAAGAACTATTAAGCATTCCCAACGATCTTCGTCACCTTCGAGCATGTCTTTTGTGTTCTTTAATAAAGGTAAGCTTAATTAAATGTCATTTCATTTTAGTAAATTGTCTGTGCACTTGTTTTCTGCTGCTATCAGTCTTTTGAACAATTTGAGTTTGATGGCTGTGACAACTGTGAAGAGTTTCTCGGAATGAAAAATAATCGTGAAATGGTGTACGATTGCACCTCCAACAACTTTGACGGGTACTGTGTTTTGTTTTACTGTGTTTATGTTCTTTTGCTGATGATATTGATCAATTTCAGGATGCTTGCACTGACAAATCCCGATGAAAGTTGGGTTGCTAAATGGCAAAAAATAAGTAATAACCTTAAGATAGTTTAACTCAAAAACCTTTACTAACGGATTGTTTTAGATCGCAAGTGTATGGGCATCTATGCCATCAGCGTTTCTGGCCGCTTGCCGCCCGGCATTATCCGTGAACTAAAAAGTCGCGGCGTTGTATATCGTTCTCGAGACAACTCGACCAATGTTTGAGCATTTTATTGTATCCAGCTTTTACAACATCCTGACTTTCCATTATCCCATGTTGACATTGCCCATGACATGACATGTACATTTCTCATTTTTTTGTAAATGTTCACAAATTAATTTTACTCAAGCTTTTCTTTAAACACATCTTCGGAGATAAACTTTTCAATCTCGTTTCGCTGTGTAGTCTTTTCAGGTGCACCATTCTTTGCGCGGTTTCCAACGGCAATCATCGCCTCAATTCGGTAGTCTGAACTGTTGAGGCCAATCATTTTGGCAGCTTTCTTGTGGTCGAATCCACCCATTGCGTGCACTACCAAATTTCTCGCGGTACCTTCGAGCGCCATAGCCATCCAAGCTGAACCAGCGTCGAAGCTGTGCGAATGAACCTCCTCCTTTTTACCCTTGTACGTGCTGAATTTCTTCGAGAGTACCACCATTAGGACGCCTGCGTCCTTGGCCCACTTCCTGTTTCCTGGCACGAGAGCGTCCAAGTAGTCATTCCAGCTTTTACTGTCGCGTTTACTGTAGACGAATCTCCAGCCTTGGGTATTATAGTGGCTCGGTGACCAGCTGATAACGGAACAAAGTGGATTTCCCGGTTAGTATGACCAATGAAGAGAGGCACATAAACTGTAAATTAAAAGCCTACCGTGCCGCTTCAAACAGAGACATGAGCTCTTCATCCTTCACTGGCTGTCCATTCATCTCACGCAACGAACGTCGCGCAAGGATCATCGGATGAACCTGCCGCGTGATTGGTCTGTTCTGATGGTCATGGCAGTGCAAAAGTTACAGTCAATTTAATTTCAAATGGTAAACAATTGTCTTAGCTGTGGAATACCTTGATGCTGGTGAGATCATAGCGGTAGATGTAAAAGCTGGACCTCGGCGATCGTGCCCGGTTGGAAACGGTGCTGATTACGGGCAGAAGAGAGGCAAAGAGGAAAAGCACAACGAATTTGAGCGAGCTCATTGTGGCGGTTTGCGGCTGTTGCACAAATGGCCAGTCCATCAGCGCGAGAGAGCCAATTTATAAAGTGCATTCTGAAGTGCAATCCTTTCAAATGCAGGTAAACGGTAGAATCGTTGCAGTCTTTGCTAGTGTGTCCTGATAAGAAGAAGAAAACGCACGATATTAAAGTGCGCTGATGATGATGCTCCTCCTCGCCGCAGGTGCCGATGTGCCGTACTGTGGGACAGTCAGTGGGACAGCACACTCTTGCCTGAAATTGCATCGAATGACCATTGCTGGTGATGCTGAGCTGCTGCTGCATCAATTGACACACTGTCACCATTATGCTATGGCTACCGAGTGAGGCAGGAGTGCTAATTTCCCATTGTGTCGACCAGCCTTGCTGGCGTAGAAAAGGAGGAGAAAGGAGGAAAAACAGAAGCTCTTTCACTCTTCACCAGAAGTGAGCATCCCTTCAGCCAGGCCATTGTAATGCCGGTGCCTTCATCTTCATTGTCAGCTGCTTCACTTTCCGCGCCCCTCTGCCCTTGAATCCTCTTCACTTTCATTCTCTCTTTCTCGGCCTCGCTATTCAAATTCACTCTTGGGCATCTGCAAAGTAACACACTTTTTTTTCATTCAACAATTTACTTTTTATTTAAAAGTTTTTTAGCACAGTTTATCGGCTTCTGGTGTAAATTTCTCCCTCTCTTGCATTTGCTACTTTTGCCGTTGGGTTTTTGTTGTTTCATTTTTCAGTAACCTCCACTTACTGTCCAAATTGACTGTTTTATAGTCACTATTAATTTTCACCATTCATTTTATGGCATTGTTTAGTTTGAATTTTAAAACTGTCTAAAGGCCATGAATAATTTTAACAAAATTGCCAATGTTCCGTATTTATTGTTTGTTTCAGTGATTTTGCTCACTGATTTTCGTACAATCTTGGAGTTTATTGTTTTTATTGAGGCTATTCTGGTCAAATTCCTAACACATTTTAAAACATTTATTGTTAGATTGTTTTAAAATGTTTTAATTGAAATGAAAGTAACTCAAGTTTTGTGTAATATTTTGCCATCAGTTAAGTTCATCGATGTGAACTTGATGAGGTGGACGTTGTGTCAGTATATATTTTCATTTCACTAGCACAGTTTCGGTAAACTAAATAAACATAGCAAAAAGTCAAGTCATTTACAATGCACTTTCTTTTCAGAAGTATTCCATTGTCCATTGCTTGTGCTGTGATTCTTTTCCCACTTCTGCTGTAAGTTGCAGTTGTCAGATTGACCCACTAACCACTGATGCTCACTAATCTCCCCCTTAGATGGCTCTTTTCCACTTCTCTCGGTCACATAAATCCCATTTTTCCTTACGTCAGGTAATGACAATGGTCACAATCGGATTACAGTAATTATAATAATGACTTTTAAATGTTTCACCTTTTCTCTTCTTTTTGCAGCGATCTTGGAATAGTTCCACCAGAGGCATCTTTGTTTTCGTTGTGCATGTGTGGCGGTGCTGCTCTCAGTGCACTCTTTGTTGCTCTTCGCTACGATCTTAACCGATCATTTGCTGGAAAGTCGACCTTTCTAACTGTTGATTCAACGGACGGATCCGGCAGCTCGGAAACGACCAAAGATCTGACCAAGCTAGGGGAAATACTTCGGCATGCTTCACTGTCACTCCGTTCTGGCCTTTGCATGTCATTTGGCTTTCTTCTAATCGGCTGTTTCCGAAACAACGAATCAGTACTAATCCAGGTTTGCCACAATGTTTTCACTGCGTTTGCCTTCTCGTCTGCTATGCTCGACATTTACTTTGAAAGTTCAGCCGCCGCCATTCGTGGCGATGGCAGGATGGCACAGTTTCGACGCATCATTCTCTCTCTTTGTGTCTTTTTTCTGGTCGTCTACTCCACCAGTGGAGTGTTCTCAATGGTGGTGAACAGAGCGGCATTCGACGACAAACAAGTCCGCCTGATGTGGTCTTCTGGCGAGGCCGGCTACCTGCTGCATGTGATCAGTGCAGTGCTTGAATGGATTCTCATATACATGCTCTCGCCGTACTTCTACACTTTTCACTCAATGTTTGTACGGGCTCGCTATCTACAAGCAACTGCCTCAACAAGTGTTGTCTGAAGAGAAGGAAAAGTGGCAATTACAGTCAATTTATTTATTGTTATGGCTTTTTATTTATTCAAAAGCGCTAATGATTGCCACTTAACCATACAACGACAGAGGCTTCTTTCTTAAATTGGATGCAATAATGTTAACTTGTTGAACATGTTTCATGTAATGGCCACTACATTCACTTGGATATTGCTGCCTGGTAATCTCTATTTTATATGATATTTAGACCAGAATCAGCTTATTTTCCTTTTTAAGATCAAAGATCATTTGTTGTTTTCAAGTTATTCTCAGTTTTTTCTATATACCTGTTGATTCATTACAAAATTACACTGTGCAATTGTCAAAAAAACATTTTTTTTGACTTAGAAACCATTTTGAAGCAAATGATTTTCAGTTCACATTAATTTACTTTCAAAAGGGAACAATTTTAGGGGCAACTTTTGGACGTTCACTGAGGCAAGTAAAATAGGGAAGCGATTGGTAGATTTTTTATGTACCAGCAAGAAGAAGGAAAGTGAAGATGTTGCGAGGCTCATTTGCACCGAACAAAACAACTCAGACAAGCACCAAACGTATCATTAGAAAGCTATTAAAGGGGGATAATTACGACTACGTTTTGAAAATGATCCGGCAGTAGAGTATTGCACTGGCAAGGCATTTTGCATGTAAAGGGTAATTTGTGACACTTGGCTATATTTTTTGTGCTTTTCTACAATTTTTACGATATCACTCATCAAGTTCATTGGATCTTTGTTTAATTTATTTTTTATTAACTTAGGAAATTGTTTAGAATATGTAAAAAAATTAACTTAAACAATGTACTAAAGAAAGTTGTAACCCTGATCGTCGAAAAATAGTAGAAACGGTAAATTAGAAAAGAACGACAAAAAACAATAAAATGTTAGTAGAAAATGAGTGTGTCATTGACAGACTTAGCATGTTTAGCATTGCAAATCACCCAAACTGCCGCAATTTTTGGTTTGTATAATTATTATTTACGATATCGTTTCGGTTTGCATCAGAGCAGCACGACTTTTTGGTTAATTAATTTGCCGAACTTTCCTTGCACTACTTTCTATTTTGGAATGTCTTTAACTTCCAATCTTTTTTCTTTTTTGTTCTAATAGCTGTTTGCTCAACTAAAAGGTGTTTTAAAATTGCAAACCAATTAGCTCGTTAAGGGTCTATTTAGCGAAAAAAGTGAAACTGCGAATGGATGATGGTGACAATCGATCACAGGGGTGACAAGAGTGGCAATAATTGAGGACATTGCAGTTCTGGTTGTAAAGTGAACGACTCCACTAATTGTTTGCTCGGCAGTCAGACGATCATGTACGTCTGCAGGTGAACTACTGCACACAAGTACTGCTGAAAGTACTTTGCACTGGTGTTCTGGTGGCGTCTTTCTGAAGGAGAGCAGAAGCCTCCTTCGGTGAATGCAGGTGATTGGTGGTGATCACTCTCGATGATGACTCCTCCAGACTGCGGCGGGAAAAGAAAGAGAAAAAGAGAGACTGAGAAGCGCCAGTGGAGTGTCTGCCCGGCGCGGGAGTTACTCCTCTTCTCACTGGTGCACTCAGCCGCGACATTTCTCCCTTTCATCTGAAGACACACTGCCTGGAACACCTCTTTTTCAGCCATTACATATTTCTTCTTTTTCTACCTTCAGAAAACCAAAGGTACATTAGCGCAGAGGTTAGGACAAGTTTGTCAAGTGTGAATTTTTGTTGTTGTTTTGCTGTTGCTCTTGTACACTACCACAGTGCCGCTCACCTGGTCAAAGGGTGGTGGACGGACTATTTTTAGTGATAAAGTGAACGTCTTTTTGTGCTGATCCGCCAGTAGCACCTTGCCTGTCATTTATTTGACAGATAGATTTGCTAGCCATACGACATCTTCTTCGCCTATTGCCATCTGGCACTCGTCCCTGCTGGTCGTCTTTGTCCGATCGTTTTTCCTTTCCTTGACTCCAGTGACGCGCATTTTTCTGTTTGCTGACAAAGACTGGAAAATTTTGTTTTATTTTTTCTGTTACTGTTATCTTCCGATGTTCGTGTTAACAGTTTTTTGTGTGTCCACTATGAATTTTGATTGCTTCAAAGCAGTACTGTGATTGTCTGTGTCTACTCCTCTCAATAAGTTTGTTCAAAATAGCGTCTCTAAGTTCTGCTCATCAATTGAACGGCCACAATGCGACTTTTCGCAGTCTGCATATGGTCCCTATTAATTTTGTTGGTTTCAATCGTCGACGGTATAGTTTTCTTTCTTTCTTAATCTGCCTAATATAGCTCATAACGAAATGTTCAATCGGCTTTCTACAGGAAAAGGCGGAGCGCCAATTCTGATCAAATCGGAAGGAAAAAAGCATGGAAAAGGAAAAGAACTGTAAGTGTAAACTCTCCATTTTCAGTTTTTAATTTTACCCAGTATACTTATTTAAAAATATTTTTAAATCAACCATTGAAAAAAGCAAAATTGACTTAACATAGCTAAATGCTGGTCGACAGACATTTGATGGTGGCAGTGTTGTTGGTAGCTTCAGTGATATTGTGCAAGCCATAGAGCAGAACACTTTGTGATCACTGCTCACTGTGAACTTTGAGGGCGCACGTTTAGGTCTGCAGGTGGACATTAGCATAATAGGCATGACAATTTTATTAAATGATCCATGTGAGTTTCGTCTCCACATTGCTCTCTGCCTGATTCGCTCTCTGTCCGTCGGCGCACAGTAAATGCTCACCTATCACCATAATCACATTACACCATTTGACAGGACTCAGTGCGCCCTAACCCATCATTACCAGCAACTTGTCTTCACTATGGCGACTGCTCTAGTGTGGCCAGTTCTGGGCGCCAGTTGACTCTGTTTACAAGCACTAACTCGGTCATACCATCATCATGTGATGATCAATTTTCTTTTTTCTGCACACAGAATTATGCTTGGTGGGGGATGCAGTCCGGTGCTGATTAAAAATGGAGGTGACAAAAAGGGAAAGAAGCATAGTCAAATGTAAGTTAAAAGGGCTTCTGTGAAAGCAAAATTTACACTCACTTTCCAATTTGAAGGATTATTGCTGGAGGTGGCGATTGTGGCGAAAAGAAGGTGAAAATAATCAAGATTCCTCATTATGTGCCTTTTGTCGTTCACAAATCGCATGTGGTGCACGTTCCAAAAGTAATTTACAAGCACCACTATGTCAAAGTTCCTCATATTGTAGTGCGTCGAGTTCCGGTTCCGGTACATGTGCCCCAGTATGTACCCATAATTCAGGTAAACTTTTTAATAAAAAAAATCAATAAGTTGCATCAATTTAATAAAACAACTTTTTGCAGAAAGAAGTACACATGATGTATGACCAGTACAATAAACAGCGGCGCAGATCTTACAATTACCACTGAGCAGTCAAATTGCAGTCAAGTATTTTTTGGTTTTTTTGGCAGTGTATTTATTATTTCTCTGTGAAATAGCCATTTTCCCGGCGTAATGCCGGTATACTAGTACTAATTTGATTACACTCTTTTTTGTAAATTATTTGTTCATTTTACTAAATATATTTTGCATGTTTTTACATGCCGAGTAATTTGGAGCAGGTAAAGGTCGCATATGTTCAGTTATTTGGTGGTGACAGCCACCTTTCGGTATTGTCAGCAGCTGTGTGTGTTGTGGATTGTCAAGTGGCCACTTTGCGTCTCAAAGAAATGAGCGTCTCTCGCTGCAAGTCTTCTCTTTCTCTTTCCCTCTTTCTCGGTGTTAATTGTGCTATCATTTTCTGCTCTGTTCCACAGTAGCAGTAAGAAACTCTGCACACGCTGTTACACGCTCAACGGTTCTGCACAGTTCGCACCATTTTTCCTAAATTAGGTTACCACTACACCATTTGCATATCATGAATGTGAGCGCCTGTGTGGGTGAAAGAGTCGGTGGCGGCCCATTTCCACTCAGCAGCTGCTGCTCCAATTGACTAACCATTGACAGTGAGAGTTGCCGGCCGGCTACCATCATCGCCATTGCTGAACCAGCCTTGTGCAAACAGTAATGGTGCATTTATAGATGACATTTTAAAAAGAAATGAAAAGGTAACTGAAAATTAATGACGGTGGTTGCCAGTAAAGGTTATTGATTTCACAAATAAAAATCTTCAGGTATTGGCATTTTTAAACTAAAATTCATAAGACTAGTATCGAGCTTTTAAACATAAAACCGCTATAACTAACTTATACTTTTTAATACAATCATTACCAGTTAATTGCTTTTTTAATCATGTCATAAATTAATCTACAATGAGGATAAAAGGAGAAAACAGTTAAGAGAAATTTTGTTATTAATTATAAACGGCAACATCATTTTAAAGAAAGGACATCATGATTGTGACCACAAAGATGAGCATAATTAAGACAGCCACAATCATACCCACCATGATCACTGAAAGCATCATTGGAAATGGAAATTTCTCACTTGCGACAACTAAGCTCAATTAAGTTTTTAAGTGCTAGATTTATTATACAAAAAAATTACTGACAGGCATGTGTGTGTGACTGGTGCCAGTTAAAAAGGCTTCATCATCTCAGTTTGCTTTTTTGGATTCAGTGTTGTTGTTGTTGACGCTATTTTTGTTAAAAGAGTTGTTGTTGATTTCACTTTTCTGTCCCTCACGACCTTCAAAGTGGGACATGAAATCAAATCCACCCAAAAAGTCCGACATCGGAATAAGGCACTTGGCGGGGAAGAGGATAATCAACCAGAAAAAGTGTATAAAGTAGTAAGGGATGACGATATCACGAGTTTCCGCTCGAATGCCGCTGACAATCTTCTCGGCAACGTACTCAGGTTTCAAGAAGGGAATCAGATCAGTGCGAACTCCAGAAAACATGCCCGTTTCAATAAAGTACGGTTTAACGATTGACGTCTTAATGCCATCCAAATCAGCTTGGGCCAGTTCCATTCGAAGTGCTAGGTCAAATCCAACATTGGCAAACTTGGAAGCGTGGTAATCACTCATGTTGCAGCCAGCCAAGTTACCGGCGACAGAAGCAACCGTAACTGTTCAGAATTAAACGTCAATAGTAAATAACCTGGCACAATATTTACACATCATTAATCTTACCAATATGGCCTTTGTTGCGCTTGACCATGTCGGGAAGGAAGGCTTTGCAGGTCCAGAAATGTGCCATCGTGTTGACGTCCATTGTCAGTTGGATTTTCTCGTCGGGAATATCGAGGAAACTTTTTCCACTGACGACACCAGCATTGTTGATCAAGATATCCACAACTCCGACGTCCTGTTGCACCCTTTTGGCGGTTTCATAAATGGAATTTCGATCACAGAGATTAATTTTGTAGCAGAAAACGTTGTTTGTGTTGAGCTGTGCATCTCGCATCATCTGCACCGTTTTGTCCATGCCATCCCTTGAGACGTCCCAGATGACAACTTTAGCTCCTAGTTTAAGAAAGTTAATTGCCGTCAGTTGACCAATGCCAGAGCCTGAAATTATAACAAAATTAATTTTTGAAATACATTCTCACAAACAACTTGTCATTTGTTTGCACTTACCGCCGCCTGTAATTAAAATAATTTGACCCTTCACGTCTTTTTGACTCCATGACTCGGGAATGAAACATAGGATCAGACCCTCAAGAAGGTAGTAAACTGTGAGAAAGGCGCTCAGAAAACGACTTGACGTTTTGCGCAAAGGCCGAGAGCTGGTCACCATGTTTCTGAAGTGGAGTAAAGAGAGAAGGTGATTTTCATTAAAAGTGTTCCTTTTTAATTTTCGAATAAAGCTAAAATGTTTTCATTTAATAAGTGCGCCTAAGCAGTGCTCCGTTCATCGACCGTTCCAAATGACTGAAAAAAGTGGTGACAGCGATTATCAAGCTGTTAATCGTTGCCTAATTTGCCAACCGTTTACTTGTTGGGTAACTGAGCTATATTGATGACACTTCTTTTGGCTTCTTTCTTGGTTGCACTATCAAGTGATATGCCAGAGCCAGGATAGAAGGAAATTTCCCTCTGTCGCGGACTTTGGCACAGTGCACACTACACTCGCTGCCAACTTTCACTATCATCGACTTTCACTATCTTCAAGGAGGACTGCAATTTGAGTATTAGCAAGTGTGCACATGTGTGGATATGCATGTGAATCAGCTTCTCATTCAGAGGACAGTTTCCATGGGCAAACTGAATGATATTATAAGCATCAAAGCATCAAAGAGCCCCGCTGGCGACGGAGAAAGAAGGGGGACAATTGCAACACTGTCACTGATTGACAATTCAACGAATGTGCACACGTGTGTTGGCTAACTGATGCCGAACAATGTAGCTAATGATAAACCAGCTGTCAACATAACACAAAAGAGCAGACACTAGTTCAAAACAGGCATATCAGGACTGCCATGACACTTACCACTGTACCTTCAGTTGAGCTGATAAATTGGCAAAAATAAGAATAAAAACAGTTTCACCAAAAACAAAAACACAAAGAATATGGCGCACTAAAAAAGCACAATTCTGATAACAAATAAAAAGTGAAAGACCGACAGATTTATGAGCCAGAGGAAAACAGTTTGAGACGAGTGCAACCAACTGGTCGATTGGGTAGCTGTTTTTATATGATATTTACCTGGCAGCTGAGTGTGCTTCGACACTGTCACCGTCGACTTGAATGGGCGACCGACCTGGGCGACAGAGATAGGAACACAAATGGGGTACTTGGATACCTATAGGGGCATGGCTGCCGACCGATCGAAAGTAGGCACTTGGAAGCTGAAGCCAGTCCGCCGTAGCAGCAGCAGCAGCAGCAGCAGCAGTCCTCTTGTTGTCAGCGTCGGTGGTGCTAAGTACTAAGTCTGCCGCCGTACTGGTTCGGTTCGTCCAGCCATGATATGAACGGCCAGACAGAAGAGCACTATCGATGATTATGGATTGCCTGTAGATTAGCAGGGGAAGGAGTCGAGGCGACTGTGCACCACCGCAGACGGCAGCAGCAGCAACAGCAACAGCAACACTGTGGCGCCGGCCTTCCAGCACAAGTGGAGGAACGTTGTGCCAAGTGCGGATACCAGCGCTGGGCAAAAAGAAGCTACGGCTGCGATAAAGGCGACAAAAGTGATGCTGCTCGTGGTGGTGATAATTGCTACTACAAAACAAAAGACGAAGATGGACACGGCTAAGTTCGATGAACAACGACGATCGAACCATTAG
>JAALOO010000443.1_pt1 | contig 37300 bp, 28 predicted proteins | sample 7257641 | NCBI WGS metagenome assembly JAALOO01 (sample SAMN14085613, study PRJNA598686) | mite metagenome | biome: ENVO:01001000; feature: ENVO:01001002; material: ENVO:01001226; isolation source: single female mite from University of Michigan culture on fish food culture... ...
GCAAAAAGATATTTTTTAAGTATTACGTTTTCTAAAAATCTTTGTTTTTTTCTAACTGTCATTTATTAACAAATAAATTCATTTACATTGTACTTGAAAAAAGAGTAGCATAAAACCAAAAAAGGTCTAGTAGAAAAAGAGGTATAAAAAAGCACATTTTTTTGTAATATTTCGCTCAAGCTTTAACAAAATATATTACAAAATTTTGAGATATATTAAAAAATGATATTTTTTTCAAGATAGATTCATAATTTGAATGGGTTAAAGATATATCTCCAAAAATTTTTTTAGAGTGGACAGAGAGAAAAAGAGAGCGGCAAAAATGCTCCGGGCGCAGGATTAGGCAAAATAAACACTACAGTGACACAGACTAGATGATACCATTCACAACAGACAAATGTGTTTGTGTGTGTGTGTGTGTGTGTGTGTGTGTGTGTGTGTGTGTGTGTGTGTGTGTGTTAAATGGCCATTTGAGAATGGTAAAAGTTTAAAGTGCCTCATTTGTTACGTGAATGAGCTAGCTCATTCAATAATATATTTGTAATAATTATCAAATCAAACAATTATTAATGTGCCAAATCAAAGAGCAGAATATTAATACGTCTTTATTGGAGAGACATATAACACTGCGAGATGTTGCTGCTGCAAGCTATCTGGCCAAATTAGCAGCTAGACAAATGGATGCGGCCATTTTAAATTGGGAAATGGCAGTCTCAAAGGGGCCTCCACTGCTGCTACAGCCACTACTACTATTACAACTATCAGCAGTGAAGAAAACTCACAGATTGGCGATAGAAAAAGAAGGAAAAGGGGAAAATGTGAAAAGAAGGCCAGTGAAAAGAGTAGTACGAGACCAGACTGTGAAGAGCAATTTGTAAGCAGCAAGCGGCTGCGGCATCAGCATCAGCAGCAGCAGCAGCAACTATTCGCTGTATGTGCCCACTGGCACTCGGACACTGCCCAAGCCAAGTGTGCCTTTGTGTGTGTGTGTGTTTTTGCACCGTATGGTGACGTGCAACTGCTGGCCCAGTAGGGCAAAGTTGCCCTTCCACTAAATCGAAGTGAAGATTGTCAATTTGTCGATTAATGATTGCGATTGCCCAGCGAGATTGCTGCCTCTGCGCCACCTCGAGACAAGTCTGCTCTTGAGAAAGCCTGCTACGCTCAATGTCGAATATTATGGTCACTGGTGTTAGCTGGTGTAAGCAACCAAAAAGACAGCAATAATTGGCACTAGGAAATATATGGCAGTGCCTTTCTGATACTGCAAGTTATTAAAATTACAACGATAAAAAATTAAATAGATTATACTGCTGGAAAGAATGGCTGGTAGAAGACGTTGCTAAGTCAAACTGCTGGTTAAGTCAACTGCAAAAATGTTTTGTGTCAGTGCTTCTTCTTCGTTGTGCAATAAATCCACCCAATAAATCTTGCTTTACGTTTAGCAACGGAGTCAATTTTAAAATTTGATGATAAAATGCCACAAAAGTAAAAACAATGGGCAGCTTCAATGGCATCAAAACTCTTTCATAGTCCTCTATTGCGCATTGTAATGGCATACATTTTTGCCGTAAAAACACATCAAGCAACAAAGTGAAGCAAAATCAATTAAATTTACAACATTCAAATGTATTTAACAATTTGTTAAAAAACTTGAAACTGTATTGTATTTTAAAAAATATTTTTTTTGTAAAACAAAACTCAGAGTTAAGCTGTTTTAATAAAGAAAAATATACTTTTGTATATGAAATTAAAAAAAGTGTTTGTATATAGATAAAAACAGTGGTATTCAAAAACTGAGTAGCGCCTCTAAGATCAATCACGGTGTCTCGACCGGCGGACAAAAGTGTCACAATCAATTGATAATTAAATTAGACAAGTCATTTATTATGGCACACTCGATGGCCCAGCATATTTGTTAGCTGCTAAAGAAGTGGCAGTGTATCTGTGCATCAGTGTGTCGGTGAAGGCAGCTAAATCTATTTGCAATGACAATTGCAAATTTATGTTGCCGCCAAATTGGGCCGCTACTCTCAATTATGAACATTGCATGGGCACTGACTCTCTCTCTCTCTCTCTCTCTCTCTCTCTCTCTCTCTCTCTCTCTCTCTCCTTCTCTCTCTCTCTCTCTCTCTCTCTCTCTCTCTCTCTCTCTCTCTCTCTCTCCCCAGCACATCTCTTGGCCGCCAGACTGCATCGGCAAAGCAAGTGAAGCATACAAATGAACAATCTCATAAATATCTCTTGCAAAATTATAAATTAAAATCTTAAAATGTACTACGCCAGGCAAGCTTGTTGGCAAGTACTTTCCTACTTCGGCAGGAGTTTCTAGTTGCATCCAGTGGAATGTCGAATAGATTAGGCTGCACCAGACTAAGGCAATGCAGTAAAGTCAGTGAAAGCGAGCAACACAGAAAAAGAGTGAGAGACCAGCAAAACAGCAAAAAGCATTAAAGCTTAAAGCTACTTAAAGCAAAATAAGAAGGCGAGCCAGAGTGAAGCAAGTGAGGAAGACATGCAGACGGCAGAGTGCTGCTGTTCTTGCTGCTCCTTTAGGAGGCTGCAGCCAGCCAACGATATCGATAAAATTGATAGTGCTATTGGGCCATCAATCATGTGTCGCCATTGATTATTGCCACTCTGATTAATGTGCTCTGCTCTGTGCATGTGTCTGCTTCCCTGTCTCTTTGCCTGTCCGCCTGTGCTCCTTGCTTGTCTGCCTCGACGATAGCCCAGCAACTACTGCCACAAAAAGTCTCTTCGTTTTGGTTGGTCTTATCGTAGCATAGCGAAGATTATAGTAGCCACATTTAAACTAATTAAAACACAGATAAAGATGCATCCACCATGCGAGGCAAACAAACACATACAGACACAGGCACACAGACATACTCACTAAATGAACATAAAGACGGATGGCAGCTGCAGTGGGCACTACTGAGTGAGTGAAACGATGCAGTTCAATCATTCAGTTTACTACAATCGCATATAGGTGCTATATACAAAGAGAATATCAGCTAGTGATTAGTCGTTCCTTCACTGGAGACTTATCTAGCTCCAATCCTCACTTGGTCATCGGCCCTCATCACTGGTAAACTGTCTTCTTTCAGTGTAGATATATCAAGTCAAATCAATTTTAAATTATTTTTTGCCGTTTTTCAGTAATTGAGATAATTACAGTTAATGTGTTTGAATTAGCGCACACCTTAATCCTATTAGCCGTGTATGACACGCCGTTTTGACAATCAAATCAAAATTTGCCTCTAATCGTCCCAATCAAGTCTAATTCCACGACAAAAGAGAAGAGAGGCGGCAGGCGAGTAGTGTCAATTTAATCTTGCGCCCGGCGCCACTTTAATAGCAAGTAAAAATATAGATTTTCCAATTTGCACTTTCGCAGCACGGGATTTGCACATTGAGTGCTGTCTCAGTGTCAGTGTCAGTGTGTGCTGTGGGTGCTCAGCAAAGTGTCGCTGGAAAGGCCGCTTTGAGGCGCGTCGAGCATTAATGCTTGCCGAGGAAGGAGAGAAAGCGCATCGGCAAAGCGTCATGGGACATGGCGTTGACAATGCCGACTACGACAGAATCTAAATAAATTATTTATTAACACTGAATTTATCAGTGGAATAATAATCTATAGTCATGGCAGGCTAAAAACCAAGCTAGAGTACCTATTGCTGGTGTCAAATGTGAGGAAAAACGCAGTAAAAATAGTTTTACTAAAAAGAATAAGAAGCCGTCCAGTGGAAAGGGCCCAATTGACAATCAAGGCAAGGATGACAAGATGAGCTTTGCTGTCAACCTGATGTGCACCGTCACTGAGGCAAATAACGAGCTTCGATTGGTCTGCAGTCCTGTGTTCAGCAGACAAGACAGGTTGCTCAAAATGAAGCCTCTCTTATTCTGTCTTTTTGATCGCCTGGTTAACTGCTTGAGTGGCTCACCAGTAGTTCAAAGGCCGTGTCAGGCAACACACAGTGAGTAGGCATTGCTGACAATGCAGTGTAAAAAATATAAAGTGTCGCAGTGCTGCAAAAAGGCTTTACACTCACGCAAAAAACAAACCGAGTTGCAAGTATGTGCCATGCACTCGTTCGGAAGGCGTAATCTTATCTGGCGAGTAAATCCAAATTGATTCTATCGATTTATTGATCATACTGAGATTAAATTAAATTAAAGCTAATCAAAATTAAAATCTAATTACACCATACAAATCGATTGACTACTTTGAGCGTGAGGGCTCAAACATCTGACTAATTCGTCCGGCTACCGGGCCACAAACGGCCATTGCACCAGGGCACGATGCTTTCTATCAGGGTTTTTTCACTTTCACTGAACGGTGCTCTTTTCATTGCACCCTACCCTGAATACAATGACGAGTATTGAGGCTGGCAGACTTCTTCTTCGTCTTTTTCTTTGTGCCCTTTCTTCCCTTCTATTGATTGAACATTTATTTAAACTCCCAATTAAGTAGCACTTAATGGGTACACTGCAGCAGTCAATTTAATCAAAACCGGAATTAGTCTTCAATTATAATTTATTTCCGTGATTTAAAAATACTTAATTAAATTTATAAAATGTCTGCCTAAAAGTGTACTTTTAGTTTTAGTTTATTTGCCTTTAGTTGCACTTGTTTAAAAGTTTTTATTTTTACAGAAGTAGTGGTGATACTTTGCACAGCTCGCATAGATCGATTTGATTTGACATTAACCGCATTCACCCAGTTTGGTGTGTAGATCAATTAAAATTCTATTGCAGAAGCGCAATCTATACTGGGCCAATTAATATTGCTGGCCCAAAAACTGGCTGCTTCCTTTTTATCGGCATTATCGTCGACTAGACCTTTTTATTGGTATCGACAGTGAGTGTGCAGTGTGCAACGACTATGACAGTGCTCTATTGCTCCCTTCAGCGGCTGGTTGAACTGCTACGTGATATGGATACCGAACTGGGTGCGTGCAAGTGGACGCGTGGCCGCACTGCCCTACAGCTCACTGATCTTCCTCTGAGCCATAGCAAACTCACACACGCCGAAGCAGACACAGGGCAACATGTCACATAAAAGAGTTATCTAATTATAACAATTAATTTTTGCGAGCCCGCAAACGTAGCCTTGAGTCGACCGACTGCTGACCGATTCAATTGCCGGTTCACCAGAGCCAGCCGTCACACTGACACACACACACACACACTGACTCACACCATTCCTGTGGTTGGTTACCCTGGGTGCAGAGTTCGCCTGCAGCCCAGCAGGCATGTTCAGCAGCTAGTGGAGCAGTTGTCCCTTCTTTCCTTGTCAATAATCAACGCAAAATGTAGTGAAAATTGTCAATGACGCCTGTTTGAGAGGCTAATTAGTGTTCAGTGCTTTGCACCGCAGACATGCTGCTGTGCCCAGCAGCAACGAATCAACCTGCAAACGACAAGCAAACGAAATCAACCAAGAGAAAAAAGCACTTCCGCAAGGCTCATTTGCCTTTTCTCCAGTTGTAAGACGTGCCAGCATTGTTTCTCCATTTTTGTATTTGCGTGCGCATTCGAACAAAGTACCATCATGCAATGTAACCGCAACCAATTACAAATTGGTTGAGACAGTCCTCTGTCAATGTGCAGATAAAAAAGAAAAAGAATGCATCTGAGCTAAGACAATTCATTGTTTGCAAAGAGAACAAGTATTTGCCAACATTAGGCAAAGACAAAGTTTAATTAATTGAACAAGTTTCCAAATATATTGAATAGGTAAATAGCATACTTTGTTGTGTCAGCAAATTTTAAACTCGGTAAGAGCCAGCTCGGTTCACTTATAGAGTGGAAGAACGCAAAAACAAAAGAGTTTATATGATTAAAGTAAAGTCTGCAATGGCTTGATGTTTGATGTATATGCGGATAGAGTAGTGTACGGTGCTCGATAGTCATACAGAGAAAAGTAGTAGAAAAAGAAAAGTAAAGTTGGCTAGCATCAGCATCGGCATCAGCAGCAGCAGCAAAGTCATGCTTCATCATAAGCCAATTAGTGCGATGCATTAGCTGAGACAAAGCAAGGCACTGTCTACTGTACAGTGAGCTGAATGAAGGGTCCGGAGAAAAGGGAAAAGAAAAACGAGAAAGACAAGGAGTGCATTGTGCACAAGCAAGTGGCGTCTCTGTGTGTGTGTGTGTGCAATCGAAAGCGAATCGATAATGAATTTAAAGTGCCAGCCAGGCAGTAGTGGTCGTAATTGATGCCTCCCAATTAAAGAGAAAGAAGAAGGGCAAAAAAGGAAACAGAAGCAAGCTGAGGCAAACAGCAAAAGAGATAGAAACTGAAAGTCGGGAAGAAGAGCGAGTGAGGGGGAAAGAACAGACACAATCAGCAGACAGCAGAATGGCAATTGCTGACCATTCTCCACTTGTCAAGTGATTTCTGCACTTTCCATTTTGTCTAATCGAACAGGAAACTGGCCTAATGCACGACCACTGTGTGGGCACTGGAAGGCAACAAAGGCTGCAAGAGTGGAGAAGTAGTGTGGCAGCAAGGCTGCGACTAGCACTGGCTGACAGAAGAGACGGTCATTGTCAGTGGATGGCATCGGTCGGCCGTCTTCTCATTGAAGGCTCGTTAGTTGCCTTGCAATCACTTCACTAGTGCTTCTGTTGTCGAACAAGCAACAGAATCTAGACAAATGTTTATACTTTACTACTGTCCGTAATTTGGTGCCGCTCCAAGTTTCTTTGCTGGCGCCTGTTTTAATCTAAATCAAACCAATTTAGATAAGTGAAACTATAGTGAATGAATTTACTAAAAAATGTGTGCCAAGGATAAAAAAAGGCAAGAGGAAGAGAGGAAGATGTGGAAAATAACAATTGCCAATTTTTGTAAAACAGTCGTCTGTTCCAGTTAGCCAGCAAAGAACATTTCTGTTTGGCAATTTAGATCAATTAATGTTTTCATTAATTTTCATAATGATCAAATATTATTATTATTTACTCCCTTTGGTGTGCCACTCAAATGCTAAAATAATCGCAAAAAAATTTTACAGTAAACAATACAAAGGTTGTTCTTGCCCAAACCAAGGTAGACTTTCTACCATTAAGTTACTTTTATTACAAAAGTTGGAATCTAACAGTTGGATTACAAGTTTAGTAATGTTTAGTCATTGACTGTTAAAAACAAAAAAAAGATGCTTTGAGAAAGAATTGCCCTGTCTGCAGCGCAATTTAAAAATTCAACAAGAACACTAATTTATTTGACTTAATGATCGGCGTTCGACTGCTGAGAAACGGGCAAAGCACATTAGTGCCATTATCGCAAGTTAAAGCATGCTGATGACAACTTCGGCTACGATAATGTTCATATTTAATTGAGGGCTAAATCAAACAATGCTAATGATGCGCTACTGGCCAAACTGAGTTGCTGCAGTGTACAACTGAGAAGAATGTACAGCCAGAGAGTGATCTGTGCAGTCTGTGTTGTGTGTTGTGTAGCTGAAGCCGTGCTTGAAGCAGCATCCAGGCCACCGCCGAATGGCCCGGCGGAAAGAAGCAACATTGGCGCTAATTGAAATAAATGTTCGCGATTAGATTAAAACAAATAGACAGAGTAGAGGCACTCTGACATGGCTGCTGCCTGTCTGCCTCCTTTTTCCATTCTCTCTCTCCCTTTCATTGCCTCCCATTCATTCTCTACCATTGGCACCACTAAGGCCGATGACGTTCTATTGCGTTCATCATGACGGCACACTTAAGCGGCACAACGCTGGATAACACCGATCCAATTTAGAGCAAAATCAATCAAACACAGTCAATTTGGCCATCGAACTGCACTTACTTTTCCCTTCTTGGTGAAAGTCCGAGGGTAAAGGAAAGTGAAAGTGAGAGTGAGTGAGACATCGGCTACAAGAGAGTTGTGTTCCGGCATGGAGTCGTCGACGACGACAAGGGTGAGGAGAGGCGAGACGAGAGTTTGCGGGCCAACAACATACGCTCAGTGACTTGCATGCTTGTGGTCCTGTGCAAATTGAACAATATATAAATAAGAAGGGCATTAGTGTCGGTGTCAATATATACTCACTGCTGACTGCTGGCTAATGTCGCCGAGTGGTGCATTTGTTTTACAGCCTGTCTGCTACCTTCACCTTATTGTCAGACTCCTAATTGACTGTCTTTTCTTTTCCTTCTTTTTTTCCACAGAATTGTACTTCTCTTCCTCGCAGAGCACCTGCAGCCTCTACTTCGATGATTTTCGCCCAGACAACACTGTAGCTCTTCTGCTCCAGTAGTTTCAGCGGCAACAACAACAGAGGCGCCATCATCATCATCATCATCATCATCAACATCAACAACAACAACAGCAGCAGCAGCAAAAGCATCAACAACAACGGTGGCAGCAGCAGCAGCAGCAGTCTTGCACGGCTCCTTTCAAGATGGCCGGGGAGTGCGCGTTAAATCGCGGCCATGACCGGAACCCCCCAGGGCCTAGCGCCATCACCGAAAGGACAACACAAAGCATTTCAGCCAAGTTCTATAGTGGCCAGTTCATGTTCAGCAAACCGAAGCAGCAGCATCAGCAGCAACAGCAGAAGGAGGCCAACTCGTAAGGAGGCACTGCACTGTTCGGTTGTGTCGCAAAACGGCAGTTCGATTGACCCAAGTCCTAATTTGACCGGTGACCACCAGAGTCTTAAGCCTAGGCGCTGCCATCGTAAGTTGTGCCACGGGAGTCATCAAGAAGTGGACACTGCTTTCTCTGCCGTAAAGCTAGAGAGCCTCTTCTCTGCATCACTTTTGCGCATTCAAACGTATTCGCTGTCATCCGTCTTCATCGGCGCCATGTCAAGTCGGCGCTGAGTTTTCGCGTCAAAGTGCAGTGCAACGAACTGAGACAGTGTCTGTGTCTCCCTCCCTTCCTCTGAATGTGAGTGCGGTGCCGTCTCTGCCATCACTGTCCTCGTTGGTCGCTTTGCCCTGTGAATTTGCCCTACCAATTAGTGTGCTTCTGTTTACTGTGTCGGGCTGTGTTTGTCCACGTCTCCGCTTTCTTTTCTTCTTTTCCCTTTTTTTTTGGTCAACTGCATTTCCCGCAGAAGCAGGCCTCCTGTGCTGCCATCTCGTCTTCATGTTGTCGTCGAGGAAAGCCTTTTCCACAAAGGGACTGGTCTCAAAAGAGCCCACTGTAATCTGATCGATTGCGAGCAGCCTTCTGACTCGCTCCTTTGGCGCCTTGTGCTGGTTTGCATTTGCAGATCAGAAGCACCCAACACACTGGAATCGCACACTGCCAGCCATCAACTCTAATTAAGACCTTCATCGCCTCAATCATCCATCATTGATTCTCTCTCAGCTTCTCCACATTTTGCAACTACTTTTTCTCCGCACTACTCTTCCCCTTGCCCCTTGTCTAATCTTTCTCTATCGCTTGCCAAATCATTCAGCCCAAGTTTGCTTCAACCAACTCCAGCCAACCGCAAATTTCACAATCGCACCCCTCAACCGCCAAACTCTGACGTCGTTCACCCAACTTGTCAGGCTTCTGCCGGTACGGCGCCTGTTCTTTCCTCTGGCTAATCTAAATTTACACTTTCTTCTCCATAATTGACCTAGGTCCACAGCAGTGAATTGTTTCTTTGAAACATCGACGCTCCGTTTAGAAAGAGGAATAAGTGAGTGCCCAGTTCGATCAATTCTCACTTTGATTTGCACGTCGAGATCGTTCAAGTATCAATCAATTGAATTGCTGGATCGATCACGGACTGTCGTGGCTGAGTGTGAGCAAGTCAAGCTGAGCAGTGAGAAGCGACCGCTGCCACTGCACCCTGGGAAGCCAATTGTTTGGGAAGGCTGCTGGAGCAAACCACTGGTGCAATTATCGATCAGCAGCAGAGAGAACAAGAGAATCGGTGAGGAATAGTCTATTCTCTGCTCGTACTCATCGCATCCTAGCTGCGCTCTCCAGCGCTGTGTTCTATTAATCCTCGCCACCAAAGCGGGCACCATTACGGCGATTCCCACCTCGTCCTCTTCCTCCTCCTCCTCCTCCTCCGGCCCCACCACCAGCTACTCACTGTCGGTGTCGAGCACCGCCAGCACTGCGCCACTCACTGCCTGCCTCAACTCCCACCACCTTGCCCCAGTGCCCGAACGCGGAGGACCTAACTGGCCCGAGGCCGATCAGCACCAGCCAAACCAGCAGCAGCAGTCAAAGGAGGGAGAAGATCAGCCAGGTCGGAAGGGAACCAAGACAAGAACCGTCTGCTCCTGCAGTAGCCACAGCAGCAGTCGGAAGAGTATCAGCATCCACAGCACATCCAGCAGAAGCAGCAACAGCAGTCGCAGCAGCAGCAGCAGCAGCAGTAGCAGCAGCAGCGCCAGTAGCAAGGCAAGTGAGAAGGGTGGCCCACTGGTGAACCAGCGTCATCCCCTGGACAACCACTTCTGCTACTTCAGCACCAGCAACCTACTCGCCGCCGCCGGTGACCAAGGTAGGCAAACTGTCGATTGGGCCAATTTGGGCAGACAGAGAAAGACTAACCAAACGGTGTCTTCTGCACTACAGCAACAGCAGACCAACGGTCACGGGAGGAAGAGCAACTCAAAAATCGAGCTTTCACCGCGCGATCTGCCCTCCGTCACCTCTTTTCACGAATCGGTCGCAGCCGACTCGGTGGCCACTGTGATCCGTACTCTTCCTTCTCCGCACAGCGTTCTTCTCGATTTCGGCCGGTCCTCAATCTGCAAAGAGGCGTCTCTGCAGTAACCAGCTCACGACACGAGCCCAATACGATGTCTTTCCTCTTCCGCTTAGTGCAGTACGTATTACCGCATCACTTGCCTTACTATCTCCTTTTCAGTTCATTCCACACAACCCAACTTCTCTCCCATCATCACCACAATCTCTTGAGTTTTCTTTCCAAAGTATCCTGTCCTCTTTCCTGCCAGTCTTTGCCTCCTCCTTCTCCTTCTCCTCCTCTTTTTTTTCCTCCTTCATTTTCAGCCAGTTCCTAATTTCCAGCATCTCCTCCATCCATCTCCTTCCACGCTGTAGCTGTTGAGTGAATGTGTCGGCACTGGTCAGACGTTACGCTGACCCTCATTGTCGATGCTGTCTGAGCACTGCTGGACGGGCTCAATCGCTCCTAATTTGCCATCATAATTAGAAGGCCACTTTCAGTGCGTCCATTGCGTTCAGTGCTTCCTCCCTGTTGTCTCAGGCCTGGTGTCGTCAGACGGCATCGCACAGTTTCAGTTGCGTGTAATTTAAATTAATGCCATTAGCAATGCCGTCCTGTTAGTGTAGATTAGAATCAGTGCGTCGTACGCAAACGCTGAGTTGCAATGCCTTGTCCCTCGTCCCCTCTTCCATTTCATGGCGCCTATTCCAACTCTTTTGCAAATTATTTTGGCTTGCCTCTGTTCTTGTTGCAATTTTGGTTTTGCTAATTTTCCCTCATTTATTTCTCCTTCCCTCCTCTTTTTTTCTTCTTCCATTTTGCTTCTTTTGTTTTCTTTTTCCTTTTCCATTTGAGCGCGACCATTTCATTTCATCTGTCTCAGTGTTTAGCGTTGCCATTTTGAAATTCTTAATTTGCAAATTGCCAACAAATATTTCCCCTGTTTGTTGTTAGCGGGCAAAAAGCAAATTATCGAAAAGTGAAGTGAGAATAAGAGATTGTACAATGACTTTGGCAAGCAGACAGGCCACATCTTACTCGGGCAAGTTCTGGCCTGCTTTCGCAATGGCAGTTGCTGTTGCTCGTGCAACGGTGCCCCGGACAGGCTGCGGCTCGTCAAAGGCAGACGTCTTAGGCCGTCTCCGCACTGCCATTCAATTGCAATTGCTCTGTGCGGCATTCCTCCTTAGCAGCTAGCGTTTGCCACTGCCGTTGCAGTGTGTGTGTGCCAAGCACAGTGCTACAGAGTGAGCATCGAAATCAGCATCCCCAGTTGTCCTTCGCAAATGCCTCCACTAATTTTTCTTTTTTGTCAGTTATTCCCTCTAGCCCAGTCAGTGCGAGTCACTGTCTCCGCTGAAGCACCCGGAGACGGGCCTATCTAAGCCACTGTTTCCTTGCCTTGACTGCCTTTCCCTCACTCTTAGCCCACTACTTCCACACACTACTACCACAGAACCACCACAAGCATCACCAGCAGACACTCAGCCGATTAGCCGCCCACCCTCCCGCGCCATTGCCATTGTCTAGTGCAGTGTCTTCGCTGGGACTGCACTTGCGACCCGATTATTCTCTAATTAAAAGCGACTTAGATGAGAAAGACAGCGCCAGGCAAACAGGGTTAGTCGTGCAAGACTACTCACAGAGTAGTCCACAGCCGACCAGCCACAGAGCCATCCTCCAGCATCACCACTGCCGCCACCGCCACCACCGCCACTACCACCACGATCACTTCCTTGGTCTGAGTAGCATCTTCAGCAGTGCCATTGCCGCCATTAGCTGACGCTGATCAATGCTAATTAGTTGCCAGCGCCAGCAGACTTTCTCTTCCCTTACCCTCTTACCCTCTTTCTCTATCGCTCTAGGCCCAGTGTCTGTAAATAGCACACGTCGGCAGCTTTGTCCCCAGTTGCCCCCAGTGAAATCTGAGCTTCCACCCGACGTACACAACTACACTCACTTCCATTCACCAACTACCAGGACTCTGGCGCGCAGTGTATCCCCTTTTTCCCTTTATCTTCTTCTCCTGTGAAGAAACATGCAAACAAGAGCTAGCGCACTGCGTGTCCACTAAACCACTGCGCTGCACCGGTACTGACCCGAGCACTGGGCGCCACCCAGCACATACTCACTCACTCACTTACCCATTGACACTCACACAGAAAAGGCAACTTACAAACTCACACTTACAGACTCAGCCGAAGGACCCACTAGCAGGCAAGCCAAAGAAGGCAGGCAAACCAATCTTCTACGGTGACCAATATGCTTTTTAAGCACTTTGAGGACACTAACGCATTGTACGTGCTAAGTATTTTGTGCATTTTTTTCTGCTCTTTGCTTTATTCGCTGCATTGCTACTTCCGGTACATTGCGGTACAGTGAAAGCCCACGATTTGCCCACACTTCTTTTTGGTCAAAGAGACTGCAGGAAGCAGGTACAGAACTCATCAAAATGTATATAAAAAGAGTAAACCAGCCAAGTAGAGCACCCAAGCTGAACTGATACACACTGACTGACTGAAAAGTTGTATTCATGGAACTGCCGAGCGGATGCATCCTAAGCGATTGTCAAACAGCTCAAATCGGCTATGCATTGCGGCAATTAGTTTGACTGGATTACTAGCGATTTGTACGATCCACGATGCGGACACGTACTGATGATGTACGCTGTAATTAGCAAACTAATGTCAACAGAGAAAGACCACTGAAAGCTGAAAGAATGCATCTTCCAGCAGGCTATTAGGCTGCAGTAACAATGAGAGCAAGCAAATATTTGCTTCGCCTAATGCACTGCCAGTGCAGATTGAGCAGTGCTTGCACTACTGTGGATGTTCCAGTGGTGCTATGCAGTGCACAGAGTGCGCCCAGGCATTGTTGCTACTGCGCCATAATTACAAAACGCCAGCTCATTGCAACACAGCAATTCTGGTTAGAAAGGCATCCGTGTCATCGGTCCTTGTTTGACAAGGCCAGTGAGGCCTAATTAATGGTGATCAGTCGAGGCGCCAAACAGGTGACAATCTCGGTGGGTACCATCCATCACCTAGCCATTCGTGTTGCGTGATGCCGGCTGTGTGGCTGCATGCCAACCTGCCTCTCACCCTCTCTCCCTACTCTTTCTTTCTCGTTTTCTTTTTGCCTACTGCACTATCACATCAGCATCTCACCTAGGTCTGTCACCGGTGTGTGTGTGCGAATGGCGCCTATGGTGTTCATTAAATTGGATTCTCTCCTCTGACTCACTGTTTCTCGGTCAGCTGTGCACCAGCAAGAAAGAGTGGATAAAAGGAAGAGAAAGAGAATTGGCCTGCCAAGAGCAGTGCCATCGTTATCTAGTGCCATTCAGCAGCCCCGATGGCTGTTTCGCACTGGAGTGCAAATTAATTTCGTCGTCAATAGTGTGTTTCAGTCAGTCAGTGTGAGCCAGCCTCCGTCGACCTGCATGTTTGTCCGGTGCCTGTACCAGCACTGCTGTGCCTCAGTATCTGTCTATCTGTCTGTCTGTCCGTCTCTGATTCTCTCGGTTTCACTCTTTGTCTTTCGTATTGCTTTCTTTTCACTCGTTCCTAACACTCTCTGTCCCGTGCGCGTCCTCTCCAACCATTTCATGTGTCTGCAAACCATTCTTCTCTAATTGGATTTACATTGCCTCATCCACGTCTTGCATGCCACTTTTAAAGTGTGACCGCTTTGTGAATGAATGCGACTGCATGCAAATGTTCGCTATGCACACCAATCAACTGCAAGGTGCATGCATGTTCGCCACGACACACATCTAATCAAATGACAATTTGCAAATTAATTCAATCTCAGCTAGTACAGTAGTTTTCAGTTTTCAGTTTAGTTTCTCTTTTAGCGCAACATAGTAGAGAAGAAGGTGTACAAAGTGCGAGTATATCGACTACTACCATTACCGCCTACCTCTTCTTTTTGTCGAACTATTGATGCAGTAAAAGCTTGCGCACGGTGCGCCTTTTCGCCTGACCAATCCCATTTCAACTGCTGCAAATTCAGTCGTTTTTTGATTGCCAGATTTGGCTGACAACGCCAGACAGAAAACAGTCGCAGTGTAAATGTTGTACTTACAGGTTTACTCGGTGATAGCTCGAATCTAGTCTCTACAGCCACCAGTTTGGAAAGAATTCAGATATGTGTAGTTAATTTTCATTCACTGTTTTGTGGTGCCTCTTACTTCTTTACTTCTTGGCAGTAGTTGAAAAAAGAAACGTAGGTCTGAAAAAGTGGAGACATTAAATAACAATTAGCACTAGCTCAGGTAGAGCACAGATCTAGTAAAAGAACTTGAAAGAGTAACAATAACCTAGCCGAGGTGATCACCACAAAAACAATGGCCACTACCACTACAATCACCACCATCATTTCCCACTACCACTGATCCGAGTGACTGTACTGCACTGTAGTTGAGAATATCATTTGCTCGCCTTTTTACCACTCTTACCAGTTGTGTTCTTGATAATGTTCTTGAAATTGCTGTTGATGTTGATGTGTTTGCTTGCCAAAAGTATTGCGCGACAGCTTGTTTGCAGCGCCGCACCAGTTTGACTATCACACTATCACTTGCTCACCTGCCAACTGGCCCGCTTCCAGTGGGCAGCAGCACACGCCTACACACATACACACCTACCATCTTCTCCACTGACCAGGCCTGATCAGGCAGTGAGAAGAATGACCACTTTAAAGAAATGACGACAATCAGCGGAAGGTGCTTTATCTACATTATACATTACTATTTGTAGCTTTGTCACAACTCAGCAGTGTTTCTCTCAAAATAGCCTCGTGTGGGCATTTACACACTTTCTTTAGTTTTTGCTCACTCCCTACAAGAGACCACTTTGGTTGTGAGCACACTGGAGCAGACTGCGGACAGAAAGTGCACTCACTTACCGAGTCATCTGCACATATACATACACTCAGTCTGCTAGTGGAGACAAATGGCTGCTACTGTTGAGTTATGTGACACTACTTTTACTGGACAAAACTTGCAAGTGTTAGTGGTGCCTTACTACCACTATCGGGCAAGTTGGCAGTTGTTGGAGCGGACACTTTGCCAGCAGTTAGTCAAGCAAGCAGTTGAACAGAATCAGCAGCAGCTGACCAAAAGGTTCCTTCCTTCGCGGGCTTTTACTGTACCAAAGCTTGTGCATTTGTGTGTGTGTCTTTCACTCTTATCGTCTTGTCGTTAGAAATCGCACTTTGTGTGTTTTAGCCAGTAGTTAGCCTGTAGCCTAGCAGCGCACTCTATTCAAATGGGCTAGCCTTCACAGTAGGTGCATCCAGAGAACAGCATCAGAGTTTGTATGCAGTCGCAATACTCACAAAGCGGTAGTCACTTTCTAGACAGTCTATCTCTTTCTCTTACTATTCTCTAAACACTGTTTACTTTAGATACTTTCACTAATTAATTTCTTGATAACTTTTCTATCACTACCGTTTTCTGTCGTATGCCTGTTTGTTTTGTTTTGTTTTGTTAATCTTCTACCTTTTTCACTTTGACCATCCTTCTAATTCGCCATCTTTTTCCTCTCCTTATTTATTTTCCTCTTCCTCTTCCTTCTCTTACGTTTCAACCTTCTCTTCCTCCTGGCCTCACTACATTTTCTCCCGACCCTGACCTTTCTCCTTCCTTCTCCTGGCATTCCTCTCCTCCTTTTTTTCCTTTCTCCGTTTGGCTTGTTCCTGATTCCGGCCGGTTACGCGTTGCGATGTGCACATTGCATTGGCTTGGAACAAAAATCCATCCACAAAATACTTTTTTGCTTTATTCCTTTCCATTGCCTTCCACTCTGTCAACGACCTTTCCTTCTTTCTTTTTCCCTCTTTTTCTCTTTTCCCTTCTCACTCTTCTTCTTTCTAATCATCTTTCTCTCCCCTTCATTTACTTCTCTTTTGCCCTATCATTCCCGCCCTTTCTATTATTCTACCTGTCAATTTACTTCACTGCCCGTCCTGTTGTCGTGTTCATCGGTCATCCATTTCTTGCCTCACCACCATCTTTTGCCTAACTGCACAATGTGTCAACTTGCACAACTAATTAATTAGATTTCACGATTTAATTGGCGGAATCCACGTTCCGGTTGACGACGGTGTCGACAAATTGAACCGGAAATACACGTTACTCGTCTTCCTATTCTTAGCATTACCCATCTTCACCAAACAGTACATTGGTGATCCGATCGAATGTTTTACACCAACTTATTTCACAGAGCCACAGGCTCGGTATGTCAACTCATACTGTTGGACAGCGTCAACCTATTACCTGGTGGCAGCGGACGCAGACGAAGACGATTACGAAAGCTTTGCCGGACAAGTAAGTGCAACTTTTTTGTTTTTTCATACTGAAATTAAACTTTCTAGTTTATAGTTGATTCTATTTAGAAATTCGTTACTTAAATATTATTTGCTTATTTATTTTTTGATTACCTTTGCTTCAAAAAAACATTTTTTAAGCAAATTTTTGTTTTGCACAACAGTTATTTTTTGGTTGGTTGTGGTGCAAATATTTGCCAATAAGAATGACACTGCAACATAAACAAAGTAACAATACTCAGAGCGTACCACAAAGGCTAATCAAAAGCGGTGCCAGAGTGAGAGAAAGAGAATAATTAGAATACATGTGCAATGAGATAGAAAAGAAGGCAAGGAATGCACTGCCCGTCATGCAAGAACCAGCTATATTGGCCAGTCAGGCAGCACCAGCTAGCGCTTGACACGCTCCGAAATGCCATAATCAAAGCCAGCAGATTCACTCTGTTTTCCCCTGCTGCCTAGACAGAGCACACTTGCCCATTAGGAATGGAACCAAAATAGATCACCAGCAGAGTAGAGGAAGCAATGAGCGACAAGTCAGCGATGGCCACTGCTAAATGCCGAACTGGGGGTGGTGAGCTTGGTGAGCTCGCCGATAACCCTGCCCAAGGTACAAGGCTAGATATGTCGCTAATGGCGTGTGCCTTTAATTACTGCCGGCAAAAGCGAAAATCGATTGCTCACCACCATGACCCTCTGAGCGTGCTAACTGATGGCCAATCTTCAAGAAAGGGTGAAACAAACTCATATGTGTGACAGTGTGTCCAGTGGACAACGGAAGTTTAATCTAGTTGAAAACTAAATGCTAAGGAATAGGGCAACCACTGTCTATCTTATATAAAAGAAAGCAGTCAATTTCAATTAAAAGTTAATATAGTTTATATTTTTAGTGCAATGAAGCAACGACCAAGCAAATAGATTTGATTGGTAAGCAGAATAATAAAAGAGTTGCAAATGGAAAGGCGTTTATTTAGATGTAAACTGTTCAGAAAACAGGGCATTTGAAACTGCCTGGGAGGCACAGTTGAAGTAAAGAGGAAGTGACTGGTGGAATGTTGGAAAGGCAACTTCTTCAGTGCACTTTCGTCTTGAGTTATCATAACTTTGTAATAAAAAAGTGTTACGTAGTGCTATCGTCTAAGTGGCTATATAATTAACTTGGCAATCAGACTCGATTGTGTCTGCTCAGTACTAGTGGTCGTCGTCAAAAAATAGTCGCGGTGATTATTGCCACTATTCTGCTTACAGTAGTGCTTTTTATTGATTTCAATAAAAAATGGCCCAATTAATTGGGTGTGCATGACGGCACTTAGAACCTCGGAGAAGAGAGCACAGAGAACAGACTGTTTGAGGAGCAGTAGTGGCGGAAGCTGCAGCAGCAGTGAGGGCCACTTTGCCCCTGCACGCGTCTGCTTCTTTTTCAGTGGTCGGCGGTAGAGTCAGCACTCTTCTCTTTTTCTCTGCCTATTCTAGTGCCACTTTTGGCTTCTTGCAATTAATTGAATAACTTTGCAAAGATGTCGATCTGATAATTGTGGCTCTGTCAGGGGAGTAAGCAATGCTGAGCAGTGTTCTCTGTGATGTGCCAGTGAGCAACTGACAAACTCTAACTAGAGAAAGAGAGAAAAAGAAGACGAAAGTAAAGTTGCCGTCAGTTTGGGAGTGAAGCAGACATACAGATATGATTTGATTTCAATTAGAAACACTACTTGCCCTACTTCTTAAGTGGGCACAAATTTTGATACAGCCTACACAGTATGAAGAAAAAAAGAATATGCCTGTTTGAAAGTGGTAGTGCCTGACTTTTTGCAAGGTTTCCCTGCAAGCATTTGAGTGCAAAGGAAAAGTCTAATTCACACGCACAGTCGACTGCAAGTGAAAGAGGAAAATTGCCAAGTTGACTTGGAAGGCAAAAACGATTTCACAAATGGCGTTACATTGAAGAGGGGGTTGCTCAAATTAATGCAAATTGTCATAAACGCATTACTGTGGAAGAGGTGCAGCACGGAGAGGCATGTATCCATTGCTTGGATAGACAGTCAATTGGGACTTGCCTTCCTCACTCTCCTACTTTCGGTGCTCTGTGCCGGTGATGTGTGGACAGTTTGGTAGAAACGTAAAGAAACGGTGCATCTTCAACCGGCTTAGAAAACGGCACTTCTAAGTGTTGGCAATGCAATTAGGTTATCTATTCAGAAAGGGCAAATCATCCGACAAAAACCATAAATATGTAAATAAAAAAGTAAAAGAAAATAGAAAAGGCTAGAATTGAAAAACCTGTAGGGAGTGCAAACAATTGACTAGAATGTAATGAAAAGTGAAATCGAATTAAGAGATGCACCACTGTCAAGAAACGGGCAGGGTTTTAGCTTAGAGTTGAATAACATTGATTTGCAAATTCATTGAACAATGCTCATTCAGTTTTAGCAAAGGCCCATTATTCAACGATAATGATCTCGGCTCGGACACTGCTGAACGGTGAATCGAAGTATACGAGCATTTCCAGTGTTTGCTGCCGCTTATGCGGCTAACACTGTTGATGAACTGAGTCGTGGCAAGGTAGACAGACATCGATCAATTAACCGGTGACACTAACGACGCTCAGGATAAATGGCAACTGGCAAAAAGCGAGGTGCAGTGAAATAAATCAGCAGCACATTCACTGTCCATAGACGGCAAGCTCATCTCTCCACGTCAGTGTCTGTTTGGGGGCAGCCGGCACTAAACGCTAGCAGTAGTAGCAGCAGCATTACTAGCACTAGCAGTAGCAGTAGCATCCATTCGATTAATCGTCGAGTGAACGCTAGAAAGTGTCAGGGAGCTGCGCTCGTGCTCAACTCTTTCCTTGAGCTCTTCACCCTTTTCCAACCCATCATCTTGCCTGTTACTATTTTTCGTCTGCTCTCCACTCTGTACTCTTCCTCACATTTTTAGAACTACTTCCTCTGCCTGAGATTCTTTGCCCGCCAATTTCGGCTGCTCATTTAGATTTGAAAACAATTTAAATTTCAAATTTCTCTCCAAAAAATGTAAATGATTGCCTTCAATGGAATAACTTTGTTAACGGCATCAAGTGCAGAGAGAGAGCCGAGAGTGGTGGCTGATGGTGCACTTGCTCTCTCGTTTTCTTCTTTCTCCTTTTTGCTAGGCCGTCATCGTTGTCTCGTCTGCCGGCTGAGAGATGAAAGAGAAATTAAAAAGCGCAGACAATGCCGGCAACGTGCTCATCGATTTGACCCGAGTAGCTGCTGCCGAGCAGACTCTTTCTGTGCGCGTCTCTTTCTCTCCTTTCTAATGATTGTGCCATAAGCGATCTCTCTAATTTCCGCAATTGGCACCTCGCAGAGTGCTGCCAAGCGGACCACTTTCCGCCACCACCTCTACCTGTGAGCAGTGCACAAGTGCCGAATCGATTTCTTAATATTTAAATTAAATCTTGCTACCTTTGCTCTATTTACGGCAAAATGCTAATTTGGTCTTTTTGTCGAATATCTTTCTCTTTAAAATTAAACTTGCAAATTTTTCTAGCTTTTTTCTTTTCCTTGTCTTTATTTCACTGTTCTTCTTTTTTGTGCCCTTTTTTGGGTGGCACCTAATAGTCGGCAAAGCATATGTTTGTTTACAAATGCTCACTCTGGTGGTAGAATAACGCGGTTATTGGCTTCCTTTTGTAAAGGTGCAAATTAACGCGTACCGAGCAGGTTAAATGAATGCTATGAAGGTGTCTTGGGAACGATTGCTTGTCATTTAGGGTACTGCTCTACCTTTTTTTTGCTTGCTTCTGCCATTCAACTATGATTCTTTCTCATTTTGTCTTTTTTACCTTGCGCTTTTTGCTATGAATTAGAGAAAGGGAGAAAATGAATAACTGTTTGAGTTTAATCAACTGCCGACTAGTTACCCAAAGTCATGTTGTACTGCTCACAAATTACATACCTGAAAGAGAGAGAGAGAGAGAGAAGTGAGCAGAAGCTGACAATCTAGCACATGTCACTGGCAATCGAAACCAACGTTAACGTTGAATCTCGTCTTATGTTGCCTGTGCATAATTATGGCCTGCTTGACAAACTGTCATCTGCGCGGTGGCTATTTTACTCTAGCAATTTTTTCGTTTTTGATTAATCACGTTCTTATTTTTGGTGGCACGATTTGGGCATTTGTGAATAGTTCACTCACACATTTACACAAACGATCACTTTTACTTTTTTGTCATTCACTCACGTTGGTGATGACTCTTAATTTTATATAACAGACTGCTTCAATTTTATCTTTTTGCAAAGCAACGACAAGTCACTTTAAAGCAATCGCATTCTCTGTTTTTTAGTGATGAGGCCAAAATCTGTCAGTAGTACCAGAGTTTCAGTTCACTTGACTTGCTTCAAGTAATTTCGAACTGCAAATTGTGTGGTCTAACTAATTTGAAGTGACACTTTGCCAGGAAATTGCAAAACCAAAGCACTGCGGACAGTGAATGCAGCCCAAGGAAGACTGAGTGTTGAGTGGTGCTGCTCAAGTAGTCGTCTTCTCTTTGAGTCAAAAGCGTTTTTGGCTGCTGAGTGCAAGTATTTCCAGTCATCGTTGATTGCAATGTTCAACCGTTGCACTACTACTAAATCGAGAGCATTTATCTTTCCGGTCTACATGACTATCTAGCCGATAATGGTGGTAGTAATGCTTTAATATAAGAACATATAAGTGGAGACTTTTTACTTGGCTTAAATGATAACAATTAATAAGGAAAAGAAGAACAAGAGCAAAAGTGTTGTTAAGGAACTTGCAAGAGTGACGCTCAACAGAGGAGCCATCACTAGGCTGGTAATCAGCAAGAGCAGGCATTTGGACAACAGGACCTAGACTGGTTAGTTAAAACAATAACTAACAATTGACATTTAAGAAAAGTAGCCCAAATTGGGACCGCTAATTGAATCGACGGGCAAGGGTCGCCAGAACTGCCTAGCATAGTTCAGTCAAGTTTGGTTGTGATAGTGGTAGTGCTGAAACGATTGCATCCTCACTGAACAGTCATTTCTTCATTTGACTCTCTTGACTCTGTAATTGGAATAGACTTCACTGCTACTTGCATGAAATAGGCCACCAAATAATAATAGACTTTGCCAGCAGAACTAGTAATTGAAACACGCAGGCCAGTGTTGTTAGTGCTGGCAAATGGCTTCCCATCCCTTTCACTCGTCGTCAAATGAAAGTGAAAAACGGTACATATGATACTACTGCCTTTGGCTTTCATTTGCTGCTGTTCTAAAGGCATTGAAGTGCGCCCAAACATTTTCCAAGATATTGTGTTGTCAAAATTAAGTTCCTAATATGACTACACATTTATGAATAAAAGACCAATTGGCTATAAATATCGATGAAAAGAGTGAAGGCAAATAGATAAGTTTGCTCGCGGTGTTTTGGTTATTTGAAGAGTCACTTTCATTTTTTACATTTGAGGAAGCTAATTTTACTAAATTGCCGCAAACAGCGGCCAAAATAAAGACAATAAAAGTAAATTGGTAACGGAGAATAAAATAAAAATGAACGCAATAAAATGCATTTATTTTTTGCCAATGCAAAAAGTGTTTTGTTGTTTTTATGTGACTTTATTGTTTTAGTTAGGGAACCATTCAATAATATTAGAAAACAATTTTTGCTAACTTTTAATTAATTTCAATTAAAAAAATATAAAAAATTAAATTTAGTCAAAAACAAAAGGTTTTTGATTTTAAATATTTTTGAGGTTTGACCCTACACACTCTAACAAACACTTTCACAAACTGTCCTTTTTTATTCTATTTTTCAAATGACATTTGGCATTGTCAGTTCACAAAATATCGATCTATTTTGCTCAAAACTGTCAGTGTACACGAGCAATATCGACAAAAAGGACCGCACACACCATGACCAGTGTTTCAAGTTGACAAGCTTCAAAATGAACAACATGGTCAAAACGTACAGTTTGACACGCACATGGTTTCTGGCGCTGGCAACGAGTCAGCGAGACAGCTTTGATTAGATTTCTTTGTTTATGTCACTAGTATAATTAGCTAATTAGACGTATGGCTAGTGCATCGAGTGCTAATGCTTGCTAGTGATGGTGATGGTCGAGCAGAGCGTTTGGAAACGTCTATTTGGCAAATAGTGGTAAACTGTCTGCTCACCAGCGCAGCAAAAGCCACTTGGCTGGCTGTTAAACTGACAAAGTGTTTGATGCATCGTTCCTTCTTCCCAGACCGATCCATCTGGCTGTCTAATTACAATAAGTGGCTTGCGCTCATTTGACTAATTTAGTAATTATCTTAGAAAGTATGGTGTGCAGCAAACTTGAAAGAATTGGCTTTCTGCAAGATAAAATAATTTGCATAAACAATTAATTTCTAACCTTGATTTAAAAGACGTTGTTGAAAACATTGAAATTGCAAGAACTAGTGAAGATTGATGCAAAGTAAAATGTAAAAAATTATTTTAGAAGCACTTTAACATGAAAAATTTTTAGAAAGCATATATCAGACAAAAAACTAACAAAAATTTTTATGACTGTTTGCACAGTTTACCAAAAAAGCAATAAAATTCAATGACATGTGCTTGTTTGCACTGGTTCAAGCACGTTTTTTAATAGATAAAAATATTTTAATTTACAAAAATAAAATAAAAATGTGTAAAAAGTTTAAAACAAGATAGTCAAATTAATTAGTCCACTTACAATAATGATTGTGTAAACATTTATTGAATAAAACACTTTTTTAAAATTGTAAGAAAATATGTGACTAGCAATAACTATTTTTTATTTTTTATTTTTTATTGACACATTTGATAGTCTAACAAAGTATGTTACGCTAAGTTTTAAACGTTTTCAAAATAGTTAAAAAAATGTTTTTTATTGTATTTTTTCAACCAATGTTGTTTTCACCTCATTGCATTTCCACATTGTTGGTTCTGTTCTAGGTAAAGTTTAGTTTGTTTTAATATGTTACTGATAAACGGAAAAAAACTTTTGTGAATTTTTGAAATCAGGTCATGATTTATTAACTCATTGCAGTTCACCAATTCTAGTCCATTTACTGTTTATTATCGTTATTAATTCTGTGAGTGCACAAAGCATCGGTAATTGATAGATAGTACAAGATGGAACAAAACGGCAACACTGAAGTGCAGTATTTGCAAAGGTTTGTTGAAAAAATTACGTTCAGACAAGAGCAGTGAAATGCTTGCAAATCACATTAGCTAGCGAGCCGCGCGCCCTTTTTGGCCGTTTGATAACATTAACGGTAATGACCAACGATGGGAGCAGATGCCGCGTGGTGCTTGTCAGCTGCCCTATCGGTGCACCACCGCAACTTTTCTTTCTTTAATTAGTTTTCATAAATTATAGAGGTGATGCAATTTAGTGTTCACTGCGATAAATGGAAAATCATTTCAAGCGAGCGAGTAAGCAAAATGAAAACAAATTGCCAAGAAAATATGTAAAAAGTGCCACTGTGCCCGTTGAATAACTATTTGCTGACAAAAGTGGTTCTGCTGTGGTAGGGTTTGTGGTGGTCGCCAAAGTGCTGCTGAACTGCTAGCGCTTACTGTGGTGGCCAGTCGATGCACCAGCAGCAGTCATTCAGAGCACTGCAATTGCAACCGGTCGTGTCTGTGACTGCTGTTGCTACTGCTGGTGGTGTGTGTGTGTGTGTGTGGACAGGCGATCTTCATTTCCCCAGCGAATCGTAAACATGTCATTGCCAATACCAATGCGATTCGTTTTCAGCCACTGCGGTGCTGGTTCCGCTCTTTCTGCCGTTCATTCGCTTTCTCACTTTTTCGCTCTCTCTCTCTCTCTCTCTCTGCTTTGATATTCTGTACCGCTGTGCATTGTGTGTTTGGCTTTTTCGTCCAATCATGCAGTCATCCATAATCATTGCTAATATTCGCCATAACCACTAATGACAGTCGACCAGGCGTGCATAGCAAGCGTACAACTTTACAGCTCGCCTTCGTATTTGCCGGTGCTGCGGCTAAACATTATTCTGCATGTGTGGTCTACTTTGTCGACCAGCTTTCTATAATTAATGCAGTTTACGTTAGTTTTTGCAAAAATAGTTATTGCAAGTAGAAGCAGTAAAGATGCAGTTAAGATGCAGTTAACACAAAACATTGTCTGAAAAATTCCTACTTTCTGACCAAGTTTGAATTTACACATACATAGGCACACACACACAATTAACTGTCACTGAATTAACAATATTAGAATGCACACTCAGGCGAAGTGTCAGCTGAAGCGTTTGTCTAATGTCGTTGTTGCCGTGAAATGTGTTTAGATTTTGCTTCAGTCGACTAGGAGCAGAGAATTAGGGGGGGGGTAATATAAATGTGTTGCCTCACCTCATTGCTGGCGTTTGTTTAGCGGTGTGTAAGTGTGTCTTTGTGTATAATTGTGTATGCCTGAAATGGACATGCAAGACAGTGGTTTGCTAACGTTTTCACTGACTCAAACTGTCCTAAGTGTTTTGTTCAGCTGCCCTCTGCTCGTTGGACTACCATACAGAAGACAATCTAGCTGAAGCCAACTGAAAGGCTCAATGTAACTGAAAAAATCCATTAAAAAAATTATCGCAGCACAAACAGACAGCGTATGGCGTCTGGTGGACACAAATTTAGCAGAAGTGCAAAAAGCATGTCACTGGAAAAGACGGTAATCGTCGCAATTGCATCTCAGTTGAATTGATTGTGGTGATTGTGAATTAGAGAGTCAGACTGAAAGACAGGCACAAGGCAGATAAATATTAATCGCAGCCATTATTTGCCTATGACGATTTTGTGCTTCACTTGCCATTGCGAGTGAACACAAGGACGCTACCAAATGTTAAACTCAGTCGGACTGTGCTGCTTTGTGTTGCTGGTGCTGTCCGTCGGCGTCAGCGCCTGCTGCACATTGTGGCTCACGGCTTACTTGACTGCATTCAAGATTCTGTTTTGCACATTCTCTTTCTCTCACTTACTTTCTATTTTCTGTTTTCAATCTACCATTTTCACTTATTCTTCTTTTTTCTTCGCCTCTGTGCTTTCCTTCCATTTGCTTAATTTCTTAACTTGTCACCGGCTATTCCAACATCAGTCTGCAGAATATTATCCTAAAGAATAAAAGGAGAAAAAAGAAGAAAAGAAAAGAACGAAAGAAAAAACAAGAGAAAAGGCGAGTTGTGAGACGAAAACAAAATTAATGATTTGTTCGAAGTAAAATTGTTATGCGCTTGACAAACTTGTTTCACCAATAGAAGCTATTCTCAGATGCTGCCTTTGTGTGCTTTTTATTTGTTTGTAAGCTCATGTTGTGTGCCATCTTTTTGGCATTTTTTGTTTTCAACTTGCAACTGGCAAGCGCGTTCGACAGTTGAGCGTCTTTTTAGCAAAAACCAGCAGTGGCTCTAGCACAGGCATAGTTAGCTTCAACCTCTTTCACAGACTCAACAGACAATGGCCAACAGTCAGCCGAAAGAGAAGACGATAGTGTGTGTGTGTGTGTGTGTGATTCATCAGCATAAATTGGCTGACGCCAGACGACAATTGCTACTGTTAGTTTACTGCTGCAAGACACTGGTTTTTTACCAGCCACTGTAGTGGCCACCAGTTTTGTTCACAATTTTATTTCTTCGTTCTCTTGCCAAAGTGACCCAATGTATTTAAAAGTAGAAAAACAAAACCACATTGATGGAATAAATTTACTAATGATTTTATAATGTTAATTATGAATGTCGATAAGAAAGATGCTTTATAGTTATCATTTGGCGAAGATATCTATTAATTATACACTTTTTTTTATCCGTTTATCATTGTTTTTAATTTTTTCACTACGTGACACGTTGCATCTGTCACCAAGTGGACATGACATTAAGTTATTTTGACCATCTTAAATAACAAACGTGATACCAAGAATATTTTTTAAAAACTTGTTTGATATTATATTGCCAACAGTGAGTCTTACTGGCGTTGTTAACAGTAAAATAAATACTTAAAACAGTTGAAAAGATACAATAGAGCGCTTACGCTTACAAAATTGAGACAAAAATAAAACAAAATTAGAAAAGAACTGTTAAAACTGCTAACGAGTTTGTTGGAGATGAGCGAATCTGTATTTCTGCGGATAGTGCATCAGTGTTTTCAACTGTTTCACTGATGAACAGGCGTCTGGCAACAGCACAAAAACAATTTTTCTTTGCTGTCTTGTAACTTAAATTTTTTGTTTTTTGTATTTTTTTTACAATTGTCAGTTTTTAGCTAGAGCAAATGTCGGGTGCTTGTTTTTTATTGTATCATGCCTTGTTCATCTGTTTTAAGCAAAGAAAAATTAACAAAAACAAAATAATAACAAAATATAAAAAAAATTAAACAAAAAAATAAAGATTGCAAGGATAAAAACTACATCAAATGGAAACATAGAAACGAGCTTTGGATTCATTTATCATTGACTAAATTGAATCAAAATGATCAAATTAGAAGGCTCAGTACAGGGCTAAACGATAACGGATAATAAAACAATAAAGAGTAGTGAAATGAACATTTTGCTGGCGATTGTTGGGTTTTTGTTGCAAATTGTGGCAACAACAGTGGTAAAAACACACGCATGCACAGTTGAAACAACAAGAAAGCCAACAAATGCAATAGTTTGGTGACAATTCTTTGGTTCTTAGTTAAATATTTTGTCATTAAATAAGACAGACCTAAACACCATTTGAGCTTGTGAATGTCTGTCATTGCTAATGGGGCGCCTTAGTCACTTTATATACTTCCATTTTAATGATGCAAAACAATCACAACGGCTTTGCTCTTTGACCCCAAGTGGCAAAGACCTGCGTGGTACAGTACCTTGTCCAGTTTGCTATTTTTTTCTTTTTTTCATTTATTAATTTTAACGTCGAGACTATTAATAATAATTATTGTTTAATTGTAAGTTAACTCTTTTTTTACTTGGCTATTACCATGAGTTTTGAGTAAAACCAGTTTTGTGTTGAAATGAAATGTTGTTAAAAATGCGGTTTTTAAATGTTGTTTTTGCAAATAAATGAAAATACAAAAATGAAATTAAAATAATTTAATTGCATAAATTGAAAAAAATGAATGATTAACAGCAATTAATTGTTTGTTTAATTTATATTGATGATCTGTTTTGCAAAATTATCTAGTTCAATGATGCTACTGTTTGAGTTGTGCACAAAAAAATAAGTAAAGTAGCGGCCACCAGGCCGCTGGTGACGTGGCTTTGCTCACGCGAAGTTCGAAACCTCTGTAAATGCTTTATAAGCTGCTCCCTCTACCATTAAAAGTCAGTCTGGACTACGTCATGCTTGTAAATTTCTCCGCGCACCGCGTTATCAACCGTTTCTTTTGAACGCGTATTTACATGATAAGTTTGTTGTTATTATTTTTAAAAAATTGTTTTTAATTATTAAAAAAATAAAGTTTTTGCTGATTGGCAGTGATGTATTGTGTGGCGAGCATGTGCCAATTATAGTCATCAAAATTGTAATTACAATTATTATAATTGTGCTGCAATGAAAAGAGCAAAAAGGACAGGCTGTACAAAAAGGGAAAGTTGTGAGCTAAATGGACAATGAAAGCCATATCCGGCATCAGAAATCAATCTGCTCTATCAGCGCAGTTTATCTAAGCCCTGTGTTGGCCAGACTGGACAAATGATGCGAGCAGACAAGAAGTAGTTGCTGCCTTCTGTGTTTATTGCCGAGATGCAGCCACATGCTCTGTCACTGACACCGGCACTGCCTACACACTAGCAGGGCTGCCTAGAAACAGTGAAGCAAAAACGCCATTGAATTTTTTCCTTACTACGCGCCAGTTCAGTGCAACCGTCAATGAGACACAATAGCAATAATAATAAGAAAAAGAATAAGAAAATAAGAATAAACAGCTAGCAAAAACAAAAAAATGTGTGCAGTGTGTCGAACAGAGAGAAAAACAGTGTGTGGCTTCTGTAACAAACAAACACACTGACACAGGCGCGCCATGGCGAATCGAATAAATAATGGATTGAGCCAAGCAAGAAATCAAAGATGAGGGGCTTTTTCTGAAATGATCTATAGGCAACAACTGCTGCCGCATCAATTTCTATCCGCCTATTATCTTTAGCTGAAAAACGTCTGTGGGCACCAGCATTTTTTGAGCAACCATTTTTTCGATTTTTTGCTGTGCTTTTTTAAAAAGACAAGTCAGTCGTAGTAAACTAGGAAAACTTTGTGCAATGAGTTTTTTACAGCAATTCATCCACTCCGATCTCACCGTGGCCGTCGAGGCAGACAAACATGACTTGTGAGGAATGGCTAAAAGTAAAGGGAAGTCTATGCTCCTTTCTGCCGCAACACACATTCTTGTTGAGGCCATTCATTTTGGCAGCAAGTTGTATGTCGTTACGATGGCGGTGGTAAGTTAAGTTGGGCCTGACAGTGACTGCTCAGACAAGTCGCACTGACTGCGGTTGTTGCTGCTACTTGCAAATTATTATTGTGATGTACGACCAAAAGTGTAGCGAACGCTGGAATATTGCAGTCGAAACGATGCAACTCGCGTTTTTCTGTTTCCCTGCAAACACAACCATTCAAACGGCAGACTTTGAAGAGACCGCATCACCCTAATAATATTAGTAATATGATTACATTATTTTAAATGTGTCTATTTCAATAACGAATTGCTTCACGCAGTCAGTGCTGTGAAATGTAGTGCAGTGAAGCTAGCACATCACCAGTACTGAGCACAGTTTATGGTCGAATATATTACCGATAGATAGTATAAAATATTAGTTTTGCTCACACTAATCTGACGCTCCATCCGAATAGCAGTAGTGGCAGTGATGGTGGTGAACAAGCGCAGACTGAGGGTTGACTTGGGTACGCTATGGCAGAAATGATGCCAAGATGGCTGCCAATAAACAAGCAGACAACCAGTGAGGCTACTAATGATGATGAGCACCGGGAAACGATGGTGATGGTGATATGTCAAACAAAATCGTAATAAATAGATTCTTGCACAAACACTACATGTGCTCACTACAAGTCCTTGTACTCTGCACTCTACTAAGACTGAGCTCTCATTTGCTTGCAAAAAGGCTTCTAACTTTTTGCCGACTGCAAACTAATTTGACCTAATATGAGAACATTCAGTAGTTGCAAAAACAAAAAAGCAGTGGCATCATAAGCCGTCAGTCATTCATGAGCTCACAAAACTCCCACTTTGATCATCAGGTTCACTACAAAAACTGCAAACTTCTTTTTGTTTTAATGTGATAAGTGAACTTTAAAACAAAAATTGACCTACATTAAAGAAAATAATAAACAAAAACAAAATTAACCATAGAAGCGGTTTGGTAACGCGGCGCGCGGAGAGATTTACAAGCATGACGTAGTCCAGACTGACTTTTAATGGTAGAGGGAGCAGCTTATAAAGCATTTACAGAGGTTTTGAACTTCGCGTGAGCAAAGCCACGTCACCAGCGGCCTGGTGGCCGCTACTCCATTTTTTTAAATGCGTTTTTTGTCTGTGTATTGACTCCAAAATGTTTCCATTGTAAATTGTTTAGTAAATTTAACAAATTTTGACAGTTTAAACGTAGTGATGAATTGTTGAAATTAAAAATAACCATCATTTTTGCAGTTTTAGCAAGTTGAGTAAAATATCTTGGAAGTTAATTGAGGTGACAAATAAATAAAAAAAGTTGTTTTTAGGTACTAAAATTGCCTTTGGCCAACCGAGCAACATTTTTTAACCAATTTTCTTTTTCTGCATTTTTTGTTTTTCATTTACTTTTTTACATCATTCTAAAAAACCCAAAAATGTCATTATTGATAATTGAATTAATTAATAGTTTTCATTGTGAGAAAGCAAATTACTCGCCTCGTTTAAGATTGCTAATGTTTTCATTTGCATTGTACCAAGAAGTAAAAAAAGAAATAAAAGCTCACTGTAAAATAAACCAATGTAGTTGTAAAAAAAGATAGTTCAATCAACTTTAACAGTGAAAAGTCCAAACATTACTATATTGGCACCAAATTATATTTATTTTTATTTTGTTTAAATTAAATCAATTAAACACCAATTTATTTTAAAACTCAACTGACTATCAAACTAAAAAAATATTTGATGATAAATCTATTGGCAAAAATGTTTTATTTAATTGAAAGACTAAAAATGCTTGGAATTAGAGATTCTAGTGTCTTAGTAAAAAAATTAGTTTGCAAAAACTTTCAACAATCGCTTTTGAAAAACATTGATGAAAAAGGTGCTAATGAGAAATAGTAAAGAAGGAATAAGAAAAACAAATGCTTGCAAAAACTGTATAATTAAATTAGGATAGTAAGATAAAAAAGGGTCGACAAAAGAAGAACGGGGAGTGAACAAGTGTGAGATTATAGTAAAGCACAAAAAACGTACAATCGGATAAAGTAGAATAGTTGCACAAGCCCTTTATGGGCAATAGTCAATGAGCCTGATAATGATGATGCAAAGACTGCCTGAATGTGCCAAGCCGGTCATTGAAGTGCAAAGCTGTAGGCGCTAGCCAAAGGTGTTTGTCCATTCAAAAGAATGGATGCTGCGTCTCTCAAAGTTACTTGAGATAATTGAAGCATTAAGCAGGCAAACTTTTAAGACAATGGCAAGCAAATTAATTACGCGGTTTATACAAGAAAAAGGCGTTAGTGTGGGCATGTGTGAATTGGCAAATTAAAGGCTTCTGGCGATGATGAGTTTGTCCAAATGATGAGTGCGTGTGTGTGTTTGTGTGATTGAATGAAGAAGGAAAGTTGTGGCTAAAAATGCGTCAGTATTGACTGACGAAGAAGAAGAAACTAAAATAGAAAAAAAGAAAAGAAAAGCAGATATGCGACTGGAGGCCATTGCTGTGCGACGATGAGTTTGAGCAGTGCGGCTGTGCTGTCCACTACTTTCCACCAGAAACTGTCTGTGTGTGTGCGTGTGTGCCTTTATTGACACGCTACCCCATGGTGAGCCCAGATTTGCCCAATTAGTGTGCATATCTTGCTGACCAGCCTGCGGCCAAATGACAGACTCAGTAAAGAGTGCACACTGGCGCCGAAGAGAGGTCAAACTGTATTGGGTTGAGGCAAACTGGGCAAACATAATCGATGTGCTTATTGTGATATTGATGGTCCTAGTCTCCGTCGCTAGAGCAATCAGATCGACGGACAGAGAAGATGACTCAGGGCAAGAGAACAGTGAAGTGTAGAACGGGAAAGAAAAGCAAAAAAGTAGACAGGAGTGATGGTCAGCCAAGTTGAGTCCAAACTGTACACTGTCAAGTTGAGTTGACTTGAATATTGCTGTGATTAATTCCTATAATTAAATACATTAAGGTTATTAGTGTTTTTACTGTACTTTGCCTGTGGTCGCCTCATTACGGCTAATTTTGCTGACAATCAATCATCTATGAGGTACAAAGGAAGCAGCAGATAGCACCAGAGGCAAAGAGATTGAGATTGAGATCGACCGATACTGATCGCGATCTCGCGCGCAATGTAGAAGCAACGGCAATTGCTATTGCTGCAGCAGCAGCACAACAGCCACCGCAACACTGATGACGATGATGACCAGCAGTTGCTGGCCAACAGCAGCAAAAGCAGCATCAGCGGAAGTGTTGCAATTTATTTCTCTTGTCTGCCATTCAGTGGACGATTGATAGATCGAGACTGTTTGGTCAGTAGCGCAAACTGGCGGTTATGATGTGTCCTTTTTAGTGCAACTTCTCACAGTGTCAGTGAAAGTTATTTTTTCGTTTATTATCAATCATTAGTGAGACTGTTCGATTGACTGTGAAGCTCTCACTGTGAGTCGTACTGTCTCTTGGTGTCACTTGGACGCAATCGATGCCGGCCATCTATTTGTCAGGCACACTTTGTTGATATCTTTTGAGTAGAAATGAATAAAAGACTGCATAAATGAATTTAAAACACTTCCATTAATGGCCACAAACTACCGTTAATGTTTGGTCAATTAAGATGGCTGTTTCAGAGTTTTAGTCGCTAAGAAAATGAGCCAGCCTACAATACTCTATTGGTTTGTAGCTTAACGGTAGTAAATCAATCAGTTATCATTGCAGTACAAACAGTGTTTTCATTGGTAAATGCAATGGTCACTCAAATACTTTTCAGAAGCATTTTTTATTTGCATAAAGTATACTAACTGGCTGAGTCTGTTGTTGCTGCCACATGACAACTAAAAAAGAAAAACTGCCACAACAGTAAATTAATGTTCCTTCTATTGGCGTTTCTGTTGAGTGGCAAGTAGGTCCTTTCAATTGCCAGCACTCTTGCATACTACTAATGATTGCCTGCCTACCATTGGCACATTGAAGCATCCGTGCACACAACTGCGCCTTCAGAGATGCTGACCAGCTAAGTGTAATTTGATTTGCAACAAATCTATTGCTTTTTTTCCTAGTTAAAAAACGGCAAAGCACTCGGACAGAGGTGTCTGACTTTTTCTGGCTGACTCACTGTATGTGTGTAGACGCAGCATCAGTACCACCGACAACAAGGGCAAGACTCGCTGAATCGGCCGTGCTACGCACAAGTGGCCTCCAATATATAGAGCAGAACGGGAGAACATGAAGGGCGAGCAAAGACCAACTACAGAAGAAGTGTGATTTGAATTTTTATAGCACACTTGGAGATAAATGATCCTGCAGTTTGCAGGGAGAACATAAGCAGTGCACAGCAGAAGCGCACACATGGCTGAAGAGATGATTTATTTAAATCGGGTGGTAAGGCAAACGCCAATTGTGAATGGTGACGGAGACAGAATGGCTCCTCACTCTCTGCTTTTGCTAGAGCGGTGCCACCACCAGACTAGGGATCAGCTGAACAAGGAGACTAAACTTGCAGACAAGCAAATTATCGCTTCATTGTTAGCGCATTGTGATTACAGGCAATATTAATTATGCAGACATGACGCACATTTTGGTCACTCGTGCAGTTGAGTTAGGAAGCTAGTAAAGCAGGCCAGGCAGCGTAACGGTGCGCACAAACACACTCCTCAAAGCTAGTTTTGGTTCCCTTTGCCCCAATGGCAAACTCAACTGTCTTTGACTTATCGGAAAATAGTGGCAATCTTGATTGGCAATTGCGGAAATCCTAGAACAGGTCTTTGTGCTTGGGTAGAATGTGGCTGCAAAATGGTGTTTGTGCGCGTGTATGCTGCCGTACATTTTAAAACGTCTCCTCTATTCAAGAGTTTATCACGATTGCAAAGTGTGAATATGCCATGGCAGGCAACTTTGCGCAGGAAGATGGGGCAAATATTGGGGGACCCATGAAAACTGTGTTCAAAGGACAGTAGTGAGAGGGAGAAAGAATGAAAGCAAACGGTGCAGCAGGAGCACGTCGCCCGTAGGTGAATCTGTGGTGATGCGGTGTCTGCTGCCCACTGTGCCCAGTGTGCACACTCTGCCGATGATGACGGCAAACGGTGACTGCGTGCCAAGTGTGTCGATGCCATCTTTCTGCCTGTGGTTCTGTTCTGACTTTGTTGTTCTCTTCTGTACCATTATTTGCAAAGTTGTCGTCCCTGTTTTGTCTTCTTTTTTTCTCTCTTGCGTTGAGCACTGTCACAATGCCAGGCGATACTCACTCACACGCCGACACTGCCGTAGACACAACACAACTGAAAACAGACAACACAACAGACAACAACAGACAACGCACTCACTTCCACAGGAAGAGACGAAAAAGAATGTTGGCGAGAAAAAATGATAGATATAAATAGAGTTTTAAATAAATTGAAAAATTCAAACAAGCGACAGGCTGTGGCGGGCAAGTCTCGGACAAGAAAGCAGAGACAGGATATGGGCGAGAGGAAAGGCGAAAATTGATTATTTCTGGAATTTTTGCAGTTTCCTCTTTCATTGAGCCATTCATTGGTGGTGATGGTGATGGCGGCATTGTAAGCCACTAATCTATTCGATTCGATTAGGCAAAAAGCAGTAAAAAAGGCTGCACCAAAAAACTGTGTTTTTAGAAAGAAGAGAGCGAAAACTGAAAACGAAAGTTGCGTTGATGCCGCGTGGCAACTTGCTTTTCTACCAGTGACGCTGCAATAAAAAAACAGACAATGAAAACTGAAAAACTACTAGTGTTTTGTCGGTATCGAGTCACAAATAGTTGGCTGATAAAGCAAGTAAATTTTTTACCAAGTGATAGGAAAATACTAGTGAGCAAAGTGCAAATTTGCAAAACACTTCTTTGACACTTTGCAGTGAGCATGATCATCTTAGTGACTGTGTTTCTGGGCTTACTGACTTTGCAAATTTTACAAAGTTAATCAAATTTGACTTACATTTTGCTGTTTCCTAAATCGCCCGAATGTGCGCTGCTTACAGGGTCACTATCACTGGCGTCGGTTGTGTTTTATCTTTTTTCTTTTTTATTTAAACCTCTGGCTCAGAGATTGCCAAACAAGACAAGTCACTTAAGTTAATCAAATCTATCGTTTTACGTTCTAATTAAATTACAACACCGAGTGGTTACTCACTGACCTGATAGAAAGCATATCAGACGGCGATCCCAGACAACATCTCCTTTTTCCTGTTTTTGTTTTACCAAAAGACAAAAATTTAATTTTAAAATTCAAATTGTTTTTAGATTCTATTGAAACAATGAATTTTTTTATTAAATCAATGGTTTAGTTGGTCAAACTGAACAGAAAGTAATCTCCACTGCAAAGAAATAGGATGATTCAGACAAAAAATCATTAAAATTTAAAATCAATTTACTGTAAAATTGTATTGAAAGTTTGCATAGCACAGCCATTTTTAGAAATGGTCAATAGAAACGGATTTAGCTCAACGTGAAAATTTCCACTGGTCATCGTCACTAGTGTTAATATTTGGCTTTATTGCCACTGTTGGCAAAACTGTGTTGTCTGCAACAATACCGGCAGTGTCAGATTAATAAATCCTCAATGATTTATTTGCTTTGACTTTTTCCGGTTTGACTGCTAAAAAAGGAAGGAGTACTGGGTACTGCGTTGTTGGCAGTAATCCAGGCCAGATGGATAACTGTGCAGTAACGAAAGAAGCACAGCCTACTTGCTTTGTGTTTTGAAACAACTTGTGCCAACTGTTTCCACTGAAAACTGCAAGAACAGCAACAGCAAGGACAACAGACGGTGACAGTCGATGATCGAGACGATTCTTTCAGTGACTGGTGGTACTTTAGTTTTGGTGACGACTGTGATTCTATTGTAAAAATTGTTTTGCAATTCCAATTTATTTAAGCTGCAGCCGATTTAAAACATAAAAAGTAGAAATTCTGCGGAATGTGCAGCCATAATTAGGCGGCGGTTGCGGTAGTTACTTGGATTGCTCTTTAACTTGAACACAGTCGCAATCAAAGCTGCTCAATCGGAAATATCGCTCATAAGGGGCAGGGAAAGGGAGCGAGCTAGCGAGAGGAAGAGGCAGCTGCACTTTGTTCCACTAGCCTGACAACAAATGGAGTGACAGTGAGAGCAATGCAGGCCCGTATGGCAGCACAAACCGAGGAGGACAGCGGCAGTGGCTACCACTGCGACGGGTAGACAATTTAACGTGCCTCCATCAAAGTGAAATAAATGCAAACTGAGCCGATGAGATTGATTGAAATTCTCTCTTCACTGGTCGGGGAAACACTGCAGAGCAATCGTCATTACTATACTGATCATTAGCACTCATTTCTATGCCGAAAAGAATCTCAACATGGAAAAAATCCGCTTACCAACAATAGTTTCTAGGATGCAATTTTTTCAGTTTGATATACTCAATGGATGAAAAGCACAAAACGCCCGGTACTTTCAATTGTTCCATTAGATTTTTGACAGTATTGTCAATAGCTGCAAAATTTCCCCAGTTCAACGAAACAACCTTAGAACGTTCCCTGTCACTAACAAGGATGCACTACTTGTAAACAATCACTCCCACCGACGGCAGACAAAATTAAAATTGTCATCACTGCCTGTGTTGTGTAGTGTCCTCTTGTTGGAATAGGCACATTTACGTTTGCGTTTTCGTCTATTGACGGGAAAACGGAGTGAGTATTTGCATAATCTGAGATGCAAAAAGTACTCATTGAGTGGCAATGAGCACAGCGACAAGAAGAGCAGGAATGAAACAGTGGCTCACCGCAACTGCCGCACCGGCACTGTCATTTACCTCGCCTTTCTATCAGCATCGTTAGTTCGATTGGTTTCGTAATCGTGATCAGCTTCACTCAATGAGGCGGCCAGTGATGATGACGCAGAGAGGGAAGAGAGAGAGAGAGAGAGAGAGAGAGAGAGAGAGAGAGAGAGAG
>JAALOO010000445.1_pt1 | contig 37165 bp, 31 predicted proteins | sample 7257641 | NCBI WGS metagenome assembly JAALOO01 (sample SAMN14085613, study PRJNA598686) | mite metagenome | biome: ENVO:01001000; feature: ENVO:01001002; material: ENVO:01001226; isolation source: single female mite from University of Michigan culture on fish food culture... ...
GAAGAGAAAGAGAGAGAGAGAGAGAGAGAGAGAGAGAGAGAGAGAGAGAGAGAGAGAGAAATATCAGGAAAACACATCAAAGCTTCCGAACAGCGCCCGAACATCACCACTCGGGAACGCCGAAACGGCTGATGACCTTGTTCTGGTCGGCCAGCTCAAAGAGAATCTTCTTGCGCATGTAGAAGATGGGACAGTCACAGCTGAAGAAAAAGAAAAGACAGTTTAATTAAGCTTCAGACAAAGTCCTCAATACTCAATCTTCTCCTACCTTGTGCAGATGACCTCCTCGAGGAGGCTGCCCTGGCAGCGCTGGCACTGCGTCCACAGCTTCGCGTACTTCTCCTCGTACTTGGCAATCTTGAGAATCTCCGTCTGAAAGCAGACGTCATCGTGCTCGGCGCAGTGCTCACAGGTGGCAAACTCTGGTGAAGGAAAGGGAAAATAGAAAAGTGTAAATAGTAAAGACCACAAAGATCATCCTCTTCCCGAGCACTTACTGTGGCCATTGGGCAGCGAAGTCTTGCACTTGATGCAGGTCTCGCGCTTCGAGGTGAAACGGGCCATGGCGCCCACCTTTGAGGTAATCACCGACTTGGTACGGGTGTGGTCGCCGCCTAAAAGAGATGGAGAAAGTGATAATTAAAGTCCCAAAGTCCCAAACCTCTTCTCCCACTTACGCAGCAGCACCGACTCCGTCTTCTCCTTGAAGATGGGCTCAAAGATGCGCGTCAGCGGCTTCGACAGCTGATTGTCCAGGTAGTACTGCGTGTCAATGGGAATGTTGTTCTCCAGCACGTACAGCGGATCCTCCGACTTCATGTACGCTGGGGTGCCCTTCGACGCCGCAATAATGACGAAAGGGACGCGATCGCCGAGCTTCGGCGCCGACCCGGCGTCCCGCTTCGCCATTCGATTCGCCAGCTCCACATGGGCCTGCTTCGCCGCGTAGTCCTTCTCCGTCTTCGTCAGCTCCTTGGTGATGATCAGATTGCTGATGTCCACTCGGTTGCACAGCAGGTCGCTGATGACCGACTTGGCGTGCTCCACCGCCGCCTCCGGATCGCGCTCAATGAGGATCTTCTGCAGGCAGGTGCTGATGAGATTGGCCACCAGGGGACAGTTGTCCCGGCGTACCGTCTCGATGCCCTTGCAGTCCATCTTGTCGAAGCGCTCCGGGCGCGTCCAGTAGAGGCCCGCGTAGCGCTTCTTGTTGATCAGCAGGTAGGGGTAGTAGACCTTCTCAAATTCGAGCTTAATGGGACGGATGAAGGTGTCGCTGATCTTGGTGGCCGCCTCCAGGCCGAGGGCCATCGCCTCCGCCACCGACTCCACGCCAAAGTTGACCATCACCGAGTCGGTGTCGCCGTAGACGACGATGGCGTCCTGCGCGTAGCCATTGGCCCGGCGGAAGGTCTCCTCCACCGCGCGCTTCGTCTGGTCGATCATCTGCCGGCCAAAGGCGGTCACCGACTGGCTGATCTCCAGACACGGGAGCTTGCCCACCTGCGCCCCGGTGAAGCCGTAGACGGAGTTGGCGGATACCTTGAGGGCCAGCTGCCGGCCGTCGAGGACCTTCTTGCGGAGAGGATCGGTCTCCCGTTTCAGGTCGTCCTTGGCGCGCTTGCGGGCGGTCAGCAGCTGCTCGAGAATCTCCGGGAGGAGGCCCTTGCGGACGGAGGCCTTCACAAAGTAGGAGTTGGCGGGCGTTTTGGTGTAGTCAGAGGGCGCCATGCGGCTGGCCTCGGCCGCCGTCAGCAGCGTCGTGTAGCAGAGGTTGTGCGCCATCATGATGGAGGGGTACAGGGAGGCAAAGTCCAGGGTGGCAATGGGCACGCCGTAGTAGCCGCGAATGGGGTCGAGGACGGTGGCGCCGACGTACTCGTCCGACTGCTTCGGCTGCACTGCCGGCATCAGCAGGCCCTTCTGGCCGGCCTTGCGCAGCAGCTGCGAGACGACCTTGATCTGCTGACCTCGGGAAAGTAAATAAGAGAGGGGGACGCCCGTCACACGGGCCATCTCCATGTAGTTGATGAGGGACATCAGCTTGTCGAGCAGTTTGATGGGGAGGAGGGCGTCCTTGAGGCAGTAGATGGCGAGCCGCTTTCGGCTGGCGTCGTTCCCGTTCTGCAGGTCGGTGATTATGGAGTGGTGGACGTCCTCCTTCTGCTCGCCCAGAAAGTGGTAGCTGACGGCGTTGAGGGTGTAGGAGCGCAGTTTGTAGTCGCGAAGGATGACCAGCATCAGGTCAAATTGGACGCGGCCCTCGATGTTGATCGCCTTGCTGACGCGCTTGCCCATCTGCTTCGACTGGAGCGTCTGCTCGCGGACGCGCGTGGGAACCGCTGCCACCCGCCCCAGAAAGGCAAAGGTGTTCGACTTGAGCACCTTCGAGCGGTCAAGCAGGTACCAGAGGTCAAAGTTCTGAATGTTGTAGCCGGTGAGAATGTCCGGGTCGACCTCGCGCACAAAGTCCGCCCAGGCGTTGAGCATCTCGCGCTCGGTTCGGTAGCAGCGCACGTCCACGTCGACGATGGGCGAGACGGTGTTCAGGCAGAAGATGACGCGGATGAAGGGGTCAGTCTCGCCCTGGCGGATGACGTAGTTGGCGATCTGAATCACCGGGTCCTTCTCCGGCTCGGGGAAGATGCCCTTCCGCCCGGCGCACTCAATGTCGAAGCTGAGGATGCGCATCGGGGCAATGTCGCCCCAGCGGCCCTCCGGCTCGTGGGCGACCAAGTCGCTGTAGGCGATGTCCACCTCCAGCTGACAGCGGGACTCCTTGGCCTCCTTCGGGCGGACCTGGTAGGTGTCGGGCGGGAGCTCGATCCAGCTGCAGCCGACCACATTGCGGTCGACCATGAAGCGGACGCCGAACTCGATGTTCGACTCGAAGCACTTCACCTCGAAGTTGGAGCCGAAGAAGTCCTGGGTGGTGAGGATGCGCGCCGCCTTCGTCACCAGCGTCGGCAGGCAGAGGGTGATCTTGATGAAGTTCTCCGCCTCCTCGGCGCAGTACCCGTACACCGTCTGCCGGCGGACGATGGCCACCTGGAGGACGGCGTTGGCCACCTCGTGCTCGTTGCGGTGCATGTCGCCCAGCAGTTGGTTGTTCAGCTTCTTCGCCAGGTCCTTGCACTTCTCCGCGGGGAAGGCCTTCGGCGCCTTGATGTAGAAGTAGGGCGCGAAGCCGTGCACGTGCGCCATCACCGAGTTGCCGGCGGCGGTGACGCCGAAGACGCGCATCACCGGCATGGGCCCCTCTTCCGGACCGGGCATGTCCGCTCGAGCGGAGCCGATGTAGTGGTCGATGTCGATCTGCTGGAAGATGATGGCCTCTTTGGCCGGGTCTAACTCGGGCATCTTGGGACGGCACCACTTGGCGTGCGTCTCCTTGGTCTCCGGGGCTAAGGTGAAAATGGTAGTGTGAATTTAGAACCGGAAAAGATGAACACGATTTGGCTTACCATTCTCCACGCGAGTCTCTCCCGGCGAGTCGTCGCCGCCGTTGCCCTCCATCGTGTCCATCATCATGTCATCGAAGCCGCCAAAATCGTCGTCGTCCATTCTGGGTGGTTGGTTTAGAGGTCTTGGAAAAAGAAAGAGATAAACTGGTGTTGATCACTTGGTTGACTGTTTGCAGACGACCAAACGCTGTTGTGCTTGGCTTTGTGAATCTGCGCGCCGTTTCTGCGGCTGCTGCTTTATGCGGTAAAATCCCTCCAAAATGAGCTGGGCTCTGCAGCACTGGCGTGACAGCATGGTCGCCTTCGCCTGCGCTGTACTGCTGTCTGTGAAGAGGTTTAGGGCGGGCGGCGGTGACCAGGCCGGGGAAGATTGCCCGGCGAAAGGGTAAACAACTGCCCGGAACTTTGCCGGGATTTAACTTTTTGTTTCAGAAATGTCAAGGAATGTCAAATCTTTCAGAAAACAGATTTATTTTAAAACAGTAATAAATAGGAAAACATCCAGGTAACAACAGGCGATTACACCAAAAGCCCGAATATAAAAAACACGGTTTGGTTTGGAGATTGTATTGAGGAGATAACAGGATTGAAAAAAATAGGAGGAAGAAAGACGGAAAGTTGGAAAGTCGTGGCTGTTGCTGATTTGTTCAGTCCTCTTTTCTTCTTCCTCCTCTTCACCTCGTCTTCATGATCAGCCAGATGACGAAGAAGACAAAGAGTGAAAAGAGAATCAGGTAGAGGTAGTAGCGATTGTGGCCGGACATGGCGATCTTCTTTAACCTGGCCACAGAGTTGGTCAGCGCGCCAAAGGTCGAGTCAAAGTCGTTGTCCATGCCGCTGAGGAAGCGGTTCTGCTCGCGAATCTCCTCGCCCATGTCCAGCGTTAGCTAAGGTGATAAGGTGATAAAGATTTCGTTTGGTCATCTCAAGGTCCTAAGCCTTCCTCTGAAATTCTGCTAAATACCGATTTTAGAGTGTTCACTTTGCTCTGCAGCCCGTCAATTAGCTCTTCATTTTCGCCCGTGCCGACGTGAGAAGAGTAAAAGTCTAAAAATGAAGAGAATTAGTTATTGAAAATGTATTAAAAATCCAAGTTCAACTTACCATCATTTGAGTACGGGTGTCGTCGGTTCATCTTGATGCTTGCTTGATTCTATTACTTTATTACACTTAAAAGAGATCAAAACGTCCGAGGTAAATGCTTGGCAGATCCTATTCTCGGTAAAAGGAATGATACTGAAGAGAGTACTGAAGAAGAGAAAATACCGACACGTCATATGATTTTTTTTGTGCCCGCAGTCAGTGAGCGAAAAAAACAATCTTTTTAATAAATAACAGCTGATCCTGTTCGGGTCGGCCACAGTGGACGTGCAGCGGCGGCGTGAAAACAAACACAAGCGAAAACATTTCAAAGAGATTGCGTGTAAAAACCAGAAAGTTCTAAAAGTTCTGAAGATTCTCGAAGCCTCTTCCAATCTTCTTCCCTCTGGATCACCTCCAGTGATAAGATGGCCTTTCTCACCAACCTCTTTACCTCTGTCCACAGCAGCCTCCCCTCTTATTTGCTGCAGCAGTCGCACAGCGCCGACTACGAGTACGGCGTTAGGGGAGGTCGGGCAAAGCCTTGTCGAGCCTGTTCCGACTTTCAGACCTGGATGCAGCAATCCTCCAAATCAAAAGATGGCTCCAAAGCAGATGACGCCCCAGCAAAACCGCCTCACCAGAATCCCACAACCGCCTCAAGGTAAGAAATACTCGAAGTTTCTAAAACTCTGTTTCGGTTTTCTAAAACATCTCCCCAGTCACAAAAGAGAAGACTGCCCGCTGGACAAGGACCAACTAGGCCGCGCCTCCTGGTCCCTCGTGCACACCATGGCCGCCTACTACCCGGAGACGCCCACCGCCGAGGACCGCTCCTCAATGGGCGCCTTTGTCCGCGCCCTGGGCCGCTTCTATCCCTGCGAGTCCTGCGCCGAGGACTTCCGAAGGGACATCGAACAGCATCCGCCCGACACCAGCAGCAGGACGGCCCTCGCCGCCTGGTGGTGCCAGGCGCACAATCGGGTCAATCGGAAGCTGGGCAAGACGGAGTTTGACTGCAGCAGGGTGGACGAGCGGTGGCTGGACGGCTGGAAGGATGGCTCCTGTGGATGAGGGGAGACACATTGGAAACCTTTTCTGTAGTCACATTAGTTATCGTTAATTTCTTTCCGTTTTATCACTGTTGAATGACAACAACCATCTTTGAAAATAAAATCTTTTTGTTCAATCCTTATGAACAGTAACAATCATTGGGAATGAGGATGAGGTGGTGATATGAAAATAAAATCTCTTTCTGTACAAGGAATATAAAAAGGGATGTGATGATGATGATGACGGAATTGAATTCAGAGTTGAGAATTGAGATAAAAATGCTGTTGTTGAGCTGAGCTGTTGCGGTGAGTGGGCGCCATGTCAACAACGAGGAGGTGACTACTGGATTGCACATCAAAGAGAAGTGTTGTCCTGCTGCTGCTGCTGCTATCAAAGTTTATCCGACCAAACGGAGGCCTCGAGCGGATCCTTTCCGGTCAGCTCGCGAATCTGCGCCCGCAGCGAGCTGAGGGTGATGCGCTGCTGGCGGTAGGAGACCTGGGAGAGCTGCTCGAACCACTCGTTGCTCTGCCGGCTGTTCATGCAGAAGAAGAAGTACTTTACCTCGGGTTCGGCGAGGAATACTGGTGAAATGGAGAAAATAGGAAATTAGCGTTAGAATTCGAATTTAGAACCCAAGCTAAAACTTACTGATCGAGAAGGTGTTGGGCAGGTTTTCATTGTCCCGTATGGTGACAAAGTTCTCCATTAGAAGGGCCCCGGTCGGCTCCTGGTCGCTGCCGGCAGCGGTTCGGCTGTTGGCCACATTCTTCGGGTAGTAGAAGAGGAGGTTGGAGCGCAGCTTGAACCACCGCTCCTTGAAGGCTGAAGAAGAGAGAATTTTTATTTGTTTTGCTTTGTTATTTTTATTGTTCAAGTTTTCTAAATGATGAAATGATCGAGATGTGTGACTCACCGGCGTCGTTGATCTTGTAGAACATCGAGCCCTCCTTGGCGGCCTGCCCGGTGGCCAGCTGCACCAGTGTGGGCTTGTGGAGGCGCATTGCTTTGGTGGTGAACGGGGGGTGGTGATGAGGGTGATGGAAATGGTGGTGGTGATCAAATGGCAGCCCAGCCAGCTCCAACCAGCTTGGCTCAATCAGTCAAACAGAAAGTCGTGGTGGTGTTGGTGGCCATTGCTGAAGCGTTGAGAGGGAGAGAAATAAAGCACACTTCGTGCCTGTTGGGAGAGTTGTGTGGCCAAAAGCTGAAATCGTTGAAGCGTAAACAAAAACCAGCCTCGATTTCCAAAGCACGAAAAGCAGGTAGGCAATCAGGCTAACTAGCACACCACCAACTTTCTCACTAAAATCATCATCATCCTCCCCGATCCACCAATAAATCACCACAAAAAGGCACACAGAAAAAAACGACGACCACCACCACTCAAGGCCAAAGGATGATAAGCATAAAAAGGTTTTTCGTTCTATTGACTCCTTTCCACCAGGGAGAAAAGCGTGCTTGTCAGGTTATCTGTCAGGTTTGCACTGTTTTCGTGTTTGCTGCTCAAACAAGTGCAGCAGACAAGCCAGCCAGAAAACAAACACAAACGGACAGTGCGAGAAAAAGTACACACAGAGAGTACGTGATGAAGTTGGTGGTGATCGGATGGTCAGAGAATCGGGAGTTTAATCTTCTGGTTACACTGTAGTGAGTGGGGAGTTAATTAACAATAAGAATTAGGAATAAGGTAGTGTAAGAAAATGAAAAAGGTAAAAAGAAAAATATTGATCACATAGGGAAAAAATTAGGCGAGACGAGAGAAGTTTTGGAAAAGGGGTACTGGCGTTCTCTACTTGTTTCGTCGCTTTTTGTTGCCGTTCTTACCGTTCTGGGCGGCCTTCTTTCCGCTCGAAGGCTTCTTCTTGCCGTACTTTGCCTCCAGGTTGGAGAGCATACTGCCAAAGTTGGCTCGATTTTTGTTCTGGATCGCCGCCTGGAGGGCGGCCAGGCTGCCGGCAGCGCCGTTGGCCTCATCTTCATCACCTTCACCTTCTACTTCTTCGGCCTCGTTTTCTCCTTCCTCCTCCTCACCATTTTCCTCTTCATTCTGCCGCTTCTTATTCTCCTTCTTCCTCTTATTCTTATTCTTTTTGGCGGCCATCTTCGCCTTCTCCTCCTCCGCCTCCTTGGCCTCCGCTTGAATTCTCTTCAGACGCCTCGCCTTCTTTCGGGCCGGCTCGTCGACGAAGGCCGGGAAGGCGGGGATCTCCTCCTTCTCCAGCAGCGCCCTGTAGATGGCCACCACCCGTTCCTCGTCGTAGGCGTAGTGGTACTCGTAGATGCGGCTCAGGTCGCCCTCGAAGCGGCCGTAGAGCGCCTTCAGGTCGGCCACCTCCTCCTCGGAGCCGATGTACCTCTCCAGGTACTCGTCAATCTGCTTGGTGGAGATCTTCGGGAAGATGGTGCGCCAGTACTTCTCCACCTCCTCGTAGGAGGCGAAGCCCTCGAAGCTCTGCTCGTCTCCGGTGAGCACCATGCCTGTCTCATCGTAGACGGCGCGCAGGTTCTCCGTGGTCAGAATGACGTGAACCTTAAGAGGAGAAGGAAAAGATGTGAGTTTCTAAATGAGCGCCATATCCTTCTCCTTCTTACCTTGGTCAGCGTCTGAAAGGCCCGCTTGGCGTGCTCCTTGCGGTCCTCGGGCGCCCGGTCCGGGTGCACCTTGAGCGACTTCTTGCGGTAGGCGCTCTTGATGGCCGCCTCGTCGGCCGTCCGCTCCAGGCCGAGCAGCTCGTAGAGGTTTCGCGAGCCGAGGTACTGCTCGCACTCGTCGAGAAAGTCCGCCTTCTTGCCATTGCCGTTGCTTTCGGTGGTCGTCTCGCCGGCCATGATGTCAGTGGTGATGACGAAGGTGATGAGGTTCAGATAATCAGGAAGGATTTAGAAATCGGCTCCCTCTTTGTCTGTCAGCAAGAGAACAGCGTGAGCGCGCGAAAACGGCGAGCAAAACAAAAGCGACCGGCGTGTGCCTTTTGCACTTTACACATACACTGCAGCAGTGCTGCCGCCCTTGCCACAAAGCTAACTGCCGTTTTGCAGGAGATAGTGGTGTATCGTATTCTGAGAATCCATTTCCAATGGCAACTCAAATCCCTCTCCCATCCTACTAATCAAATCAATCAACACCACTTCTTTCTCCCTCTTTTCATTTAAAAATCAAAAGTACCGTGAAGCGGGTAATTCTGAATCGCTAAAAAATTAAATGGAAAAAAGTTCTCGACCCCGGACTGATTCACAGAGTGCGTGACAGCTGTTTGACAACAACAACAACAAAACCTAAGGTGAGAGGCCTGGGCTGGCGCCAGTTTCCAAAGGCAACACTTTTCCTCTTTCTACACGGGTAAAAAAGGTGAGCAGAGTGTTCCAGGATACCTGAGGGAACACAAGGATTCAAAGGGATACCACCACCAAAGTCAGTGGAAAGCACCGAAACAACCAACAAACAGCGGTGGGGGAGCGAGGCGTGGTGGTGGTAGCAGCACGGGTAGCTGCGAGCGAGGTAGTCGGGGCAGTGGAACGGGATTCAAGTACGACGAGTACAGGGAAGAGTAGAGAGAGCGGCGCTGTGTCCGAGGAAGAGCTAGCTCGTCGGCAATGTTTTGCTCTGTCTGTGTTGCCGCTGCCGCTCTCTGTGTTCCCTCTCTGTGCACTCTGATTGGCGAGGAGAGGAGAGAGACAGACTCTTCTGTTCTGTGTTCAGCAGAGCTTCGGTTCGGTTCAGTTCTGTTGTCGTTCCGCGTCCTTGCCTGTGTGCTGTGTAGTGAATTTGGAACCCGCGCCCAGTGAGAGAAAGAGAGACAGAATCTCTGATGGTTTTCTTCTCTGTTCTTGTTGGTCAGTGTTCCTCTTCTTCTTCCTCCTCCTCCTCTACGCTGCAACGTCTTCTCTTCTGTTTTTCTTCAACCAAACGAGCCCGATCGATTGAGCAGATGAAATAGAACTGCGGCGATCCAAACTCGTCGAAGCCACAGCCGCCACCACCACCACTGCCGGCCAGTGCGGCGACAAAACAAAACACGGCGGTGATCCCTCTTCCTCCTCTCTCACTTCTTCGTTGCCTCGGTTTTTGTTGGTTGTCAACCACCACCATCACCAGCGAGCAATCGAGCCAAGTCGCCGTCGTCGTTGTCGATCGTGTCCACCAACACCAGCAACCATCGCCAAATGATAGAATACTAAACTGAACTGAGAAGAGCCCAGCGCTGAGAATCTTTGTGTGCTACGCGGCCAATTGTGTGTGTGTGTGTGTGTGCACGGCTCCAAACAGACAGAAACACCGAACAGACACACTCTCTCGGACACCGAAAGAGTAGAAGAGAAAGAGAGAGAGAGAGAGAGAGAGAGAGAGAGAGAGAAAAGAAGAATAGAGAAGACAACCAAACAGTTGGCTGCCGCTGCTCGGACGCCTCAGTTCTATATCTATCTCTCCGGCGGAAGATTCTCACTCACTCTCATTCATTCTCCACGACTATCGCTATCCATTTCGTCGGGCTCCATTGCATCGCATCGCATCCACAACGACCACAACTGGTAAGACCCCTTTTGCCTTTGCACTGTACTGTTTGAGACACCACAACACACAACACAGACACACACGGCGACTCTAGTCGACGGAAGCGAAAGAGAAACAGATAGAGAAAGAGAAAGAATCTTTCAACTTGCACACGCGTTTCGAAATTGCCAGCAGCAGCAGCATCAGAAGCAGCGATGCTGTTGGCACTGTTGGTGATCCAGGAACGCCAGCGGTTCAGCGGCGCGGGTGCTCTCTGATTCCTCTTCTTCTTCCCATTCTTCTTCTTTTGACTCTGAACTCTGAAGACATCGATTGAAGTGAGTGCTTCTGTCTCTGTGTTTGGCCACTGCTGGAATTCTGGTGCAAAGACGACGACGATTTTCAGTTCCATTTCTCTGGCTCTTGTGTGTATGTTTCTTTCTGCCGGCTCTCCATCGTCCGGCGATTGACTTGCTCGCTTTCTTTCTCTTGCCTTCTCTCTCCTCACTAATACTCGGCCAATTTGTGTCTCTTCTCTGTCCCTTCGGAGAGTGTGTGTGTGATTTCATAAATTATCTGGCCGCCGCACTATCGATGTAAGCACTGCCTGGCGCCTGCCTGCCTGCCAGTCTCTAAGACCACAGCACTCGCTCACTTCGAATATAGAATCCCCGCTCGCTAGAGCAGCAGCAGCAGCCAAATTGACAGCTAGGCGATTCTTAATCGCCGTCCGCCTTGTCGCCTCTTCATCTTCGGCTCTGCCGCCGCCGCTGTTTTATTCTGCCTTCACTTTTCTTTCTTCTGTTGTTCGCCTTGTGGCACTCTGCTACTGGCCCCTTTCTTCTTCTTCAGCTTCTTCTACTACTTTATCCTCCTCCTCCTCCTCCTCCTTTTCCTGTGCCATTATCCTCATTATTATTGTCTTGTCGCCGCCGCCGTTGTTGGGATTCTTTCTTACTTACGTTAGTGTTCTTCTTTCTATTGCTCTGCCTGCTTCTTTCCAATCTCTACGCTCCAACTCTCGGCGCCCACCGTCCGTTATTGTTGCTGTGATCCAGCAGCAGCAGCGGCAGTCCTATTATCCGTGTCATTATATCTTTCATTCCCCGTCTCTCTTCTAATTCGGCTGCCACCACCGCCGCCGTCGCTCTCTTTTCCATTATCTCTGGGCAAATTTATATTTATCTACTTTTTATTTCATTTAAAACTGTGCGGTGCGCTGCAGATGCTGCTGTTTAGTCAGTGCTTACCAGACTAATAATACTGCTGCTGCTGATTCTTTCGGGAGCACGAGACGGTACTGAGCCCAGAGAGCTCAGTTGTAGTGTAGTTTCGCAGTCCCAGCGGTGTTGCAAGTAGTGTACTTCTTCTTGAAGTGTACTTTTCTCCTTTTTCCTTTCTTTCATTCTTTCATTCCAGCCCGCCACCCTCTTCAGCTTATCAATAGGAAGAGGGAGAAGGAAAAGGCATAATTCATAACATTAAAACTCTCTTTCTCTACCATTAGCGAACGCACATTCTGCTTCAGCTTAGGCTTCAGCCAGCAAGAGGGAGAATGATCCTCCTGCACTGGCAATCGAATCAAAGGAGTGGGGACAAGATCCGACGCCGCTATTCCGAGTAATCGAGTGAAAGGGATATAAGTCGCCTGCTTTCTTCCTTTAATAAGGATACATGGACACTGCAGAAGCAGCAGGAGCAGCAGTTGTGTGTGGCACATTGCACATTGCACTGCAGTGTGCCACTCCATCGATCCACCACTCTTTGCCTCCTCCATTCAGAGAAGGATTCAAGTGTGTGTGTGTGTGTTTGAGAAATCGGTGTACGACACAGGCACACACTACTTTTCAGAAAACTGCACAGAATTCGGTGTGCTCCTTTTTCAGAACGCACACGAGACGCCGTCTCTCAATTCGTGCAAATTGATTTGAAGCTGCCTACTTTGAATATCAATTTGTATTTATTTGTGTATTGCCAGCACTTCTTTCTATCTCACTTTAACTGTACAAATTCGCCTGCTCTTCGACGGTGGTGGTAGTTACGAATCGATTGCTGGCTGCCACGAGCTACTGCTGCCACTGACACCACCACCACCGAGCACTAACTGCCCCCCAACAACAATTGCCACCACTTTTCACCCTCAGCGACACTTTTGTGCGGTAGCCTTTATGAGCACTTTTCTTTTTCCTTTCCTTTCCTTTCCCTTCCTCCTCTTTTGCACTGACAATTGAATCCCCAGCACCACCACCTCGAGAATGAGTTGCTGTTTTGTGTAAAATTGACATTTGCCTTCTTCTTCTTCTTCTTGAAAAAAAGACGGAGGCAATGCAGAGAAAAAGACAGAACAGTCTGCGCTCACTTTTATTCTCCAGTGCACAACAGCAGTAGAGGCAGCCATTGCCGCCTCCTGCATAAATGCCAGACACCATAACCGTAGCCATTGCCATTGCTCCATCACCAGCGAACGATTTGATGTGAAATTAATTCGCCTGCCAGAGAGAATTCAGTGCCGTTTCATATTCACTCTCTAGTGTTCTCGCCCCAGCAATTCCTCGGCTCATTGTGTCGGACAAACACTTCTCTGCCTCCTCCACTTTAGTTCACTTCTTCACTGAAGCTGCTGCTGCCAGAGTCAAGTGCCCCTTCCATTCATCACTTTTCGTTTGGTTCCCTTCTGTCAGGCGTCAGGCAGCCAGAAAAGTGCCAAGCCATTCCATTTGGAGGGCCAACTTGGCTTCACTTGGCAGCTTTGTCTCCTCTAGTCCTGCCACTCTGCCCTGAACTTTGCACATTTGCACTGCTGCTCTGCAACAAAAAAAATCCTCTAACGGTGCTCTTTCATCTTGTGACACTCTCTCGCCAGACTTACCTGTCGTCTGTTGATTGGCACCGTCTGCTCTGCAGTGACTGTTTTGATTGTCTGTCTAGTTAGTTAGTTGGTGGCAGGCAAGCAGGCAGGTTCACTGAGACGTGTATTTCACTGTACGGCAGCAGTGTGCAAATCTCGGTGTATAGCGCGGTCCGAATGAATGAATGGTCTGTAGTGTGTTGGCCCTTTCCACGTTCATCTATAAATCATTACACTAATTGCCGCACTTATTACCTTGCCCATTAGCAGTTCTGATGATGGTGGTGCTGGTGGGGCTAGCACTTTATTATGTGCTCGCTTATGATGGCGGTGATGGTGATGATGATGGTGGTGGTGGTGATGTCTTCATTACCCAAGTTGGAAGACTCTTCCTCTTCCTCTTCTTCCTCTTTATTGCTGGTGCCCATTAGGCGCCGACATGTACCCGCTCTCTCACTTTCACTTTCTATCTTCCTCTTATTAATGACGGCACTTTTTCCCTCTCTCCTTCTCTTCATTTCACTTTAGGTGTTGCATTTTTAATCGCGCGCCTAAAACACGACGAGACTGCTCTTTTCGGTGTCTGCCTCTCTCACTCACTCAAACCCGTTCATCGGAAATACCGCCACCACTCGAAGCCTTTTTCTTCACTTTTTTTGTTAACCCAACTCACTGAAACTCGGTACTCAACTCAACTCAACTTTAATTCTGTCGAAGCCAACAACTCCCTACTCACTTTTCCCCTCCTCCTCCTCCCTGGAACAATCATTTCATCAATCATCGCGCTCTTTTCTACTCTCCCTTCCGTTCACGATTATTATTAATTTCCACTACACGACGGCAAAAAAAGGGAAAAAAGTGTGCCACTTTTGCTCCACTCTACTCAACTCTCAGCTCAACTTTGCCAATGACTTGGACTAAGCAGCAGCAGCTGGTGCCACGGGTGCTACCCTTCCTCCTCCTCAGCAGGTTCGTCTAGTGATCATCATCGACCAGTCGATGAGCACCACTGTCGACCTACCGAAAAATGTCTCGCAAAAATCACCACAACCTCGATGGGGCTAGCGGTGGTGGCTCTACCCTCCACCACAGTTACGGCAGCCACAAGGTCTTCTCCATCGCCGTCGTCGGCCTCTCCGGCACCGAGAAGGACAAGGGCTGCCTGGGCGTGGGCAAGAGCTGCCTCTGCAATCGCTTCATCCGCCCCCAGGCGGACGACTACAACCGCGACCACATCAGCGTCCTCTCGCAGACCGACTTCAGCGGCCCTATCGTCAACAACGAGCACTGGCTCTACTGGGGCGAGACCCGAAAGGCCACTGAAGAGGGCTTCGAGCTGACCTTCAGCGTCGTCGAGCAGACCGAGTTCGTCGACGACGCCTGTTTCACGCCCTTTCGCAGCGGCGGCAAGGCGGAACCGTACTACCGCCGCTGCGCCGCCACCAAGCTGAGCAGCGCCGAGAAGCTCGCCTACATCTGCAAGAACCAGCTGGGCGTGGAGAAGGAGTACGAGCAGCACTACCTACCGGATGGCCGCTTCACAGTCGACGGCTTCGTCTGCGTCTTTGACGTCAGCGAGGCGCAGGGCCGGGACATTGGCCGGCAGATTGAGCTCACCGCGCTCATCCTCGCCAACCTCCTCAAGACGAAGAAGCCGGTGGTGCTGGCCACCACCAAGGTGGACGAGGTCTACCACCCCTACATGAGGGAGGCGGAGCGGCTGGTCGCTCGGCGGGAGTTCAAGGGCTTGGTCCCTCTGGTGGAGACCAGTGCCCATGAGAACGTCAACGTGGAGCTCGCATTTTGGGCCTGCGTTCAGCGGGACTGGACGAAGGGCGGGCGGACGAAGATCAGCAGCTACCAGGAGAGTGCACAGCGGCGGCGGGACCGCCTGGAGGTGGTGAACGACAACTACCTGAGCTTGATTCGCTCGCAGATTACCGACTATCGGTGAGTTTTTAGGCTTTTTTGTGTAGAGTTTTATTATAACTCTTTTTTCCGTTTTAAGAACGCACTGGAATAACACCTACTCGAATCTGCTCGCCAGCAGCCACGACTACCTCGCCTACTGTGATCTCTTCGGTATGGAATCGGCCCAGCTCACCTTCAAGCGGCACGTCAAGAAGCTCCGCGACGACTACGTCTGCCGGCGCATGCAGGCCTACCTGCGCGTCCTCCCCAAAGTCCTCGCCGCCCTCCTCCCCGACCTGGACGCCTTTGGGCCGGAGCCGGGCAGCTGGCCTTCGGTTCAGCGGACCCTGCAGGCGCACCCCCTCTTTGACAGTCACTTTGTGGTCAATGAGGGGTCGGGGAACTCCTGGGCCGACATGGAGGACAGCAGCGAGACGCGCATTCCCTTTGACCTGCTGGCGACCGCCGAGGCGGAGAAGGCCTTCGTCGACCACCGAGAGGCGCTGCTGGGGGAGGAGCGACTGCGCAGCCTGCGCCACCAGTTTGGCGAGCTCCTCCGGGAGACGCCCCTCGCCCCGGGGCAGCCGCTGAAGGAGGCGCGGCTGCTGCTCGGTGGGCGTGAGTGCGTGGAGGCGCTGCCCGAGGCGGAGCTGGCTCTCCTCTACGACGACTACCAGCGGCTGCTGGGGGAGCGGGCGAGGGAGGCGTTGCAGGAGCTGCTCCAGGAGCGAGCCGCCCTCTTCCTCCACTACGCCCACACCGGGGCGATGGTCACGCAGGAGGACCTGGCCGCGATCAGCGAGAAGCTGGCGGAGGACGAGCGGTGGGCGGCGCTGGAGCTGCTGCCGCAGGACCGCGATCTGGCCCTGATTCGCCACCTCGGCTTCGTCCAGTGGCCCATCAAGGAGCACTGTCCGGCGGCGGCGGTGGGAGGGGCGACAGTGGCTGGCGCCTACTCCGGCTGTGTGGACGTCAACGCGGAGGCCTTCTGTGCGGCGCTTTCAAAGCACAGAGCAGGAGGAGGAGGTAGTGGTAGGTCTCTTTGGGGTCCCGATGGTCCTCTGGAGACGACGGCGGCGGTTCGTGTGAGGCTGAAGGTGCTGGGAAGCAGCGGGCTGGCGGAGAATCTGGCCAATGTGGTGAAGGTGAGTGATTGTTTGGACGAGGAAGAGTTTTAAAAATGTAAACATTTTTCTCCTTTTTCAGGCAATGCGCTCCACACTGGAGCAGGAGAATCCGCGTCTCCTCCTCGACGTCCAAGTTTGCAGTGACCTGGAGTCAAGAGGAGCGGCAGCTTTATTAAACAGCAGCTATCCTGGCGGTGGATCAGCTTCTCCCACCGAGGCGGAAGCCTTCCTCTGCGTCTACTCCAGCCGCGCCTCGCTGGAGGTGGTGCGCAAGTCGCTGGAGCAGTCGCTGCTCACCGACCTCGCCTTTGGCCATGGGCATCACGTCGCCCATGCTTTGGGCGCCTCCCAAGGAGTGGGGCTGCCGCTGGTGCTCCTGCTGGCGGCCTCCGCTGATCAGGGCTCTTCCGCCAAGGAGCGCGCCTACCTGCGCGAAGAGGGGCAGTCGCGGGCGGCTAGCCTGCAGTGCGCCTTCTTCGACGTGACCAGCGACGAGCCGCACGCCCGCTTCAAGTCGGATGAGCTGCTGCGGGCGCTGCTCTTCCTCAGCGAAGCCGTCCTCCGCCGAGCTGACCTCCTCCTTCACTCCTCCGTCACTTCCTCCTCCGTTGGCTACAGTCCCACCTCCTCCTCCTCATCAGCTCAACAACAACAACAGCTCATCCCCGAAGGCGCCCTCAACCCCGAGATTCGCATCCTCCTCGTGCTCATGTGCGGCGACCCGGTCCTCCCCGGGGAGCTCCTCGAACTGCTCCTCCTCCCGCTCACTCCTCCCGACCGTGCCCGCCTCTACCCGGTCTCCAAGAACTCGGTGGTGGCCGATGTGGGCGCACTGCTGGCCATTGACGAGGACAGCCTCGATGATCAGCACCAGCTGCTGCCTCTTGAAGCTCGGGAAAACGAGTCAGCTCCCAGCCGGTACGTCGAATTCCAGCTCACCTCCTACCACAGCGCCCACCAGCTCTTCCGGGAGGAGATGGAGGAGCAGATGGGGGAGGACGGCCGGCTGGTGCACGGCTACATCATGGTCTACTGGAGCAAGCGGCAGGCGAGCTTCGCCAACATGTCCGCTCTCGCCTCCACCGTCGTCCCGCTGATGATGACGCCGGTGCAGCTGCTGGCCCTCGTAGAGAACGAAAGTCGGCCGAGCAAGCTCTCTCACCAGCTGGTCGCCGATGGACAGGCCATTGCGCAGAGTTTGAATGTAAGTAGAAGCAGTGGTTTTTGGGTTTTGTTTTATTGATGTTTGGAAAACAGTAATTAGGTTTATTTAGAAGTGAGCTTATTGTAGGTTTGAGAGTTGTAAAAAAGATTGGAAAGGTTTCAGTAGTTTTTTAGGTAGTTTCCGTAACTTAGTTCACTAGGTCAGCTTAACCTTCAGCTTGGCCGCCCAGAAGGCGACCGCCTCCGCCCGAAAGCGCTCACTGAGCTCCCCGTGCTTCGCCACCGCCCGCGCCATCTTCTCCTCGTACTGCTGCAGCTCCTTGGCAAAGGCCTCCCGCGAGCTCTTCATCGGCTTGCAGATCTTGTTGGCGCTGGTGGTCGAGGAGCTTTGCAGCAGTTGAAAGTGCGAGGAGAAGGCGGCGGAGGCGTTGGCCGCCTGCGCCTGCAGGTGCTCAATGCGGACGGCCAGCTCGCGCCGCTTCCGCTCCACCTCCAGCAGCTCCTTCTGCAGGCGGAAGAGTTCGCTTAGAGGAGAGATGTTCAGGTGGGGGTGTTTCCGGTTTCGGAGGCGATGATGTTTGAGGTTGTTTAATTTAAGTTGATGTTGGTTGTGGTTTTGCTGCTGTTTTTCCATGATAGCCATTTGAAGAAGAAAAACGATACTGAAAAAATGACAAAATTTTGGACATTTTTTAGAGAGAGAGAGAGAGAGAGAGAGCTTTTTGCCAAACGTTTTTGGCATTAGTCAGTGGAGGGGATATTATGTGGGATGGGCAATTTTTTGTGGATGATGCGCTCAACTATTTTTCCTCCTCTCCTTAACTTTCAGGCCAACTTTCGCGTCTCCACGCTGAGTCACCACATGGGCCGGTGCATCTCGACCTTCCTCAACTACGCGCTCACCAATCGCCTGCAGACGGAGAAGAACTTTCAGCTGGCCACGGCGGCGGTCGCTGCCCTTCACCACCAACAGCAGCAGCAGCACTCGCCGGGCAACGGCGACGACGACGACGAGGACGACCAGCAGTGCTACGACCCGAACACCGATCCGAGCTTTGCCCCACTGCTGGCCGCTCACTCTTTAGCAGCAGCTCATCAAGCACCGCCGCCACCGCCTTCACTTCGTCACCACCCTCAACACCCTCAACTTCACCCTCTTCACCCTCTTCACCACCACCGATCAGCGGAGTTGATCGCCTCTGCGGATGAAGGCGGCAGCAGCATCTACGAGCGGCTGCCTGGTGAACAGCATCAGGCACCGGAAAAAGTGGCTGCCGCCTATCAGCACGGCCTACCGCAGCCACCGCCCCAGTCTCTAGTCAGAAGAACGGCCAGGTCGGCGTCAGGTCGTCATCAACGGAGTGGTGGTGGTAAATCATCGTTTGATGTGGAGGATGAAGATGAAGATGTTGGAGTTAGAGGTGGAGGTGGTGGTGATTCACCGTCCTCCTTTTTCACCTACGAAGGAGGCGCCGGAAGTGCTCAGGAGGAGCAGCTCGTCAAGCCGTCGCAGATTAAGCAGCAACGCCGAAGGATGAATTGTAAGTGACAGTAGTGTTTTAATGTTTTTGAAGATAATTTTTTGGGTACTGTTTGTTGTACTTTTCTTCTTCTTTTTTCTTTTCAAACTACAAACTAATTTTCATTCATTTCACAATTTCTCTAATCTAATCACTTTACTCGTTACTTCTTTTCTTTTCTTTCCGTTCTGTTTTTTGTTTCTACTTTCTTCTACTTCTTCTTCTTCACTCTTTCTTCTCATTTTCTGTGGTGGTTGTCTCTTCTGTGCTCGTCTTTTCTTTCACTTGTTTCTTTTCATTTCAATATTCTCTCTCATTCAATTGCATCCCTAATCTCCTCAATTTCCTCTGACTCAAACCACACACTCAATCCTAAGACTATAATCACTTGCAATCGTATCCGAGCGCCGACTCGCTCGATCGTGTCTCTTACCACACCGCTCGCCCCCATCACCCTCACTCGAGCGGTATTGGTAGTATCGATTCGAGTGCCTATTCTCAGCAGCAACAGCAGCACTACTACGCAAATCTTGCTCAGATGCCCTCATTGCAGCAGCACTTGCCGTCGTACCGCACTTCACCCTCTTATGGTGGTGCTCCACAACCTTCATTAGAGGCCTTTGAGACGTCTCATTCGTCTTATGGTGCCGCCTCTTCTTTTATCGACGACAATCATCCTCACCAATTTCACCCTCAGCACTTTCAGCATCACCACCATCAACAGCAGCAGCAGCAGCACAGCGATTACCTTCACCACCTTCCGCCTCGACCTGCCTCCTCGGCCCATGTGATGGCTCCCAGCCACCAGCACCAGCAACACCACCACCACCACAGTCATCACCACACTTCCGCTTTGGATCATTCACCACAGCCGCCGCCCTACTCGAGGGTGGCCGTCTCGCCGCCGCCTGCCTACAAAATGGGCGGCAGCTTTGATCACCACTATCAAACTGATGATGGTGGGGAGGGAAGTTTTTATGGTGATCCTCAAGGTGGTGGGCCTTATGGGCTGCCATCTGAGGAGGAGGCTTTCTCGGGGTACTACGGCAATCTTCAACAACACCAGGCGCGAAAGCTCTATGATCCAGCCGCTGTGCCGCCTTTTCGCACCTACTCGCCGCCCTTTGACCCCTTGACGACCAGCTCGCACGTTCAGTATCAGCAGCAGCAGCACTTTCCTCACCATCTTGGTCATCATCAGAGTTTGCTACGACCAGGTCATCACCCTCATCACCCCCTTCCCTCAACGGGCGCTTTGGGAGAGCAGTTTAGCGCTGCTGCTGCAGGAGCTGCCTCTTATCGAAACTCGCCGTTGCTCAGCTACGCCACCACCAGTCGCGGCCATCACGCCCGATCGTCACACTTTCACCAACTGGGAGGGCGAACAGCTGCTGCTGCTGCTGCCTTCTATGGTGATCCACTGATGCAGCAGCACCAGCAGCAGCAGCAGCAGATTCAGTCGCTCGAGGGCGATGATGTTGACCCCTATGCGGCCTCTCGTTCACTTCACCATCACCGAAAGGAAAAGAAGTTGATGAAGACGAAGAAGAAGCAGCAGCCATCGTCCTCGGCCGGCGTCAAATCGACGCAGTCATCGAGGTCCTCCTCTTCTAAAACAGGCGGTGGTGGTGGTGGACATCAACGTACCAGTCATCACCATCACTCTCAACACTCATCGGCGGCTGAACACGAAGATGAGGACGGCGATGATGAGGACAATGAAGAGCTGGAGGAGCGAAATGCAGGGGCGACCAGCGGTGGTGAGAAAAGCACCGCCAGCGCCAGCAGCCACCGCTCCAAAGGACAACTTGGCAAATCAAAAAGAAAGACTAAAAGCAGCAAAGAGGCCAAGCGACGCAGTGAGATTAGCCGAGGAGGGACGACAGCGGAGATGGGCACTACAGAGGACACTGCTTCTGCTTCTGATGATCGGCAGCTGAGCGAGGAGGAAGAGGGAAAAGTTAAAGCTAAAGCACTGGCCACTGGAGACGATATAACATCAAAAGATATCAAAGAAGAGTCAAAAGACGAAAAAAAGGTAGTGGAGGTAGAGGGGAAAGCCGTTGTACAAAAGAAGAAAACGGCGGACGATGATGATTCCGACTCGGAAGTGGCCGATGACAATGATGACGGGGAGGAGGAAGAGGAAGAAGACGAACTGGTGAACGATGAGGAAGAGTTGAGCGCCATTGAGCCAGGGGAAGAGGGAGAAGTTGAGCTGGAAGAGGAGGACACCGTTTCCTCCTCAAACAATAGCGGTACAGAATTTTCCTCTATTGTAGTGTCAGTGTGTGCTGTACGCTGCCTAGCTGCCTTTAGCCGTTCGGAAGCAGTAATGATGCTGATGATGATGAAAACGAGGATGATAGTCGTCAGTGACGGTGTCCTTTGTTCTGTGTGTGTGTTTTAGCTTTTCCTGTAGCTTCCCTTACACACCTGCCTTTAGGCTGACTGGAAAACTACTACTTTTGAATACTTTCTCTATCTATTTTTGCTTTGTTTGTTTGTTTGCCTGTGCATGCTCTTCCTTTCCTTTCCTTTCTCTGCCTTTTTGTTCTGCTTGCTTTTGTTTGCATGTGTGTGTGTTTTTTTCTTTGCTACTAACAACAACAACACTTGGTACCGTTTGCTTGTTTTTAATGAGCCTAACGCTTATTTGTTTTTGCTTTTACCCGTTCCCCCACTTTTTGTCCATTCCATCCATTCACCCCCGCTTAGCTGACGATCAATTGCAGCAGATGATCGATAGATATGCCGTTAGCTCAGGTAGTTACCACCACCACCACAACCCCCTCATCTCCATTTTGCTTGAATTTGCAGTTTTTTCTGCTGTTGCCAGCACTGTTCCCCAAGTTGCTTTAATTTTGCAATTTGAAAAGTTTTAATTTTGAACTTTCTTTTTTGTTCCATCATCAAAAAAACTTGCAGCAGGTTGGGCGTACCACCAGTCAGGAGGAAATAGCAATGGCAACCACAGCAATGGAAATCATCCGGGAAGACCACATCCTCTGACTGGTGAGCACCAGTGGCCACCAGCTGGGGCAGCTCAGCAGTATCAGAACCAGCAGCAGTTTCCGGTGGACAACACTGGTGAACCGGCAGACACTGGCTCACTGGAAAGGGGATTCAAGGTAGGGGAAAAAACTTAATTAATTTACCACCTCTTTTGCATAACTACAACTGATTTTTCCCAGCAGCCCGGCAAGCTCGACCTGAACCGCTTCAACAACCTCTCCAACGCCATTGGCCGCCTGACGCTCAACTCGCCGGGGCTTCCACTTGGGCCGACGAGAGCCGCCGCCGCCGGAGCTGCTGCTCACTCTTCATTTGACGGCAGTTCCGACTACCGACCTAGTTCGAGGGTAAGTGCTAATAGACAGCAGACAAAACAAAAAACAGCAGAGAGCAGCTCTAACCGAATCATCATCAACTGAACACTTTTTGTTGCAGCAAAAGAACCATCTGGACTTTAGCCCCGAGCAGCTGAACATGATTGCCACGATGGGCAACAGTCGTCGAGGAAGAGGAGGAGGAGGAGGAAGCGCTGCAATGGCGGCAGCAGCAGCAGCCACGGCAAACAAAATGTCATCAGCGAAAGGAGGAATCGCTCCCGGCAAAGGTACTGTGTCGCTTTTTATTTCTGCCGTTTTTGCGCTTTTTGTTTTTCTGTCTGGAGTTGCTGTTTAGTCTTTGTTTCAATTTGAGACCGTGTTTTCTTGCTTTGCTTGCGCGCGCCATTACCCTCGCTCCATTTCTACTGCTTCTGTTGACTTTTGTTTCCCGATCTCTGAACCTCTTTTCTTCCTTTTCCCTTTCCTATCTTCTCTTTTTTCCTATCCCTTCCTCTCTCTCTCTTTTCGGCCTTTCTATTCACTTGACTGTCTGTCTGTCTGTCCTGTACCGTGTCTTCTCCTGTCCTGTCATGTCTCTGAAATTGCACATGCAAACTCTGACAAACCTAATCACTGAAAAAAAAGTAGAAGACTCTGAGAGTGGTGGTGAGGAGGAACTGACGACGACGACGACGACCAGTGAGACTGCCCCAGAACATCAGCAGATCTCTACAACGCTCAACAACTCCTCCAGCACCTTCAGCACTTCCAATAATAACAACAGCCAACAACTAAAGACGGCAATGATCGGCAGCAGCGGTGGTCATCAATCGAACAGCAGTAAAAAGCAGAAAAACGGCGGCCTGGTCGGTCTGACCAAGCAGGGACCTCGAGGCCGAGTGGTCCCTGTTCCGGTGGCCCCACCTCGACTGCCTCCCTCCTCCAGCAGCCTGGTCACCACACCCACCACCACCACCTCCAACAAAAGTCCCTTCACGACGGGGAGCTCCTTTGAGGACTCGCAGGCGGATGAACTGTCACTGCAGAGCAGCTGCTCATCCGCTGCAATTAAATCGCTTGATCTGGAGCAGGGGCAGCTGCTGCAGGGAAACGGAAGTGAAATGGCTTCTGGTGGAGGAGGAGGAGGAGGTCGTCGGACGGCCTCGGCCGCCGGTCGGCGAGGTCAACTCTCGAAGCTCTTTTCGCTGCAGTCTGATTGCAGTGAAGGACTGCTTCTTGCTGACCAGCACCACCCTAGCAGCAGCAGTCATTCGTCCTTTCTGCCGGACTCGATCTCCTCGCTGGTCAGCGGCGGCATTGCCGCCCTCGAGGACGCCTTTGCTGGCAGTGGCGGTGGTAAGAAAATCGTTTGGAATCGCTTTCACTGCTTTTTGTTTTTTTGAAGAATTTGTTTTCTCGTTTTCTTTCTGTTTCATGCATGGTTTGTTGGAAGGGAGGAAGAGAAGGAAGGCTCTGTGCTTTTGGAATTTGATACCCTCTCTCCTAGTAATTTTTTTGTTTGGCTGTTGTTGCTGCCTGATTGCCTCCTCTTCTTATGCATCAATGGGCTGTGTGCTTTAGCAGCTCCTCTGATTTTTTTGTGTGTTTGCCTGTTTGTGTATTTCTGCTCATGTGCTTATTTGTGCGCCTATTTGTGTGCTTGATTTTGTTTTCTAGATTTTTTTGCTTTACTTTTTTGCTTTACTTTACTGCCATTTTTCCCGTGCCGCCTTTTTTTCCTTTTCCGTTTTCTTTCCGTTTCAGCAGAAGCAGTTTTTACATTGCTCCCTACTTTGCGTTTTTGCTTTTATTTTTTCCCGTTACATACTTTTTTTCCACTTTTACTTTTCTGGTTAATAATTTGCTGCCGCTGCTGCTGCTCACGCTGATTTGATTTGCCCATGATGATGATTTTGCCGTGCCAGCACATTTGCCTACTGCACAACTGCACAACTGCAATTTGCCATTACTTTATTCACTCATTCACTCACTCACTTAATAAGCACTACCTCCCGTGCCACCGAATAATGTGCAGAGAAGTGTGCAGCAACAGCAGTGAATGTTTGCTTGAAAAGTGACTCTGATTTTATTTTATTTTATTTTATTATTTGCAGACACCACTACCACCAGCACCGAGAAGAAGCAGCAAGTACTGAAGAGCAAGTCAATTGGCGCTTTTGCCGAGCTGGAGAACAGCACGGCCAACAATTCTAGCAGCAGCAATAAGAAGGCCAGCCGAAAGGCGGAAAAGGCGGAGAAGAAGCGCCAGAAGGAGGAGGAGCGGCGCAGTCGAAAGGCCTCAAAGGAAACTAACAGTTCGGCGGCTGGGGCGCGGAACCGGAGTCGTTCAAAGAGTACGACTAATCACAGTAATCAAAACAACTCATCGTCGGCGCTGGAGGCCTTTGCGCAGGCAAACGGCAACCCAGTGCCGCTTTTTATTGAAAAGTGCACCCGCTTCATCGAGGCGGAGGGCCTCGACATGGAGGGCATCTACCGGGTGCCCGGCAATAGGGCACACGTGGACACCCTCCTGCAGCAGTTTGATGAGAGTGAGTGTTTGTTTTTTTGCCTAGCTAAGCTCACTTTATCTTTTCATTGCTAATTTAATGTGCTAACTTTTTCTTTTTTTTTCTGCAGACCCCGACATCAGCATCACCGAGTTGGACATTCCGGTGAACGCGGTGGCCACCGCCCTAAAAGACTTCTTCATGAAGCGGCTGCCGCCCCTCTTTCCCGCCGACTGTATGGAGGAGATTGCCCGACTCTCCCGCCTGTACACCGACACGGGGGCGCTGTCGGAGATGCGCACCTTCCTGCACCGCCTGCCGGCCGCCAACTACGCCATCATGCACTTTATGATTGCGCACTTTGTCAAGTAAGTTCAGTAAATGCACACAAGTTAAATTTTTGTGGATTTTTATTTATAGTGACAGCTTCAGGGAAAGTGAAAAATGAGCTTCTTTTTTTCTGTGATTGATTGATTGAATGCTAACGGTTTTTCTTTTCTTGGAATTTTTCTTGTGTATTTTTTAATTTTACAGAGTGGTAGAGAAGAGCCCGGTAAATAGCATGGACAGCAAGAACCTGGCCATCTGCTGGTGGCCGACGCTGCTGCAGTTTGAGTTCAGCGACATGTTCGTCTTTGAGCAGGCGCGTCCCCATCTGATGAACTTTGTGCAGATACTGATCGACTCCACGGCGGAGCTCTTTACCTCGCCATCGAGTGGAGGAGGTGCCGATCGGCATCTTGTGAACCACAGCAGCGAAGAGATGACCACCAACCTCTCCTACTCGGCCGATGAGCTGGTCTCGCTCTGAGAAGACTTCTTTTTTTGCTCACATCTTTTTCTTTCTTGAGAACCCATTCTGGTCATTCACACTCACACACTCCCACCACCACCTCTACCAAGCCTTGATTCTATCTCTCTCACCCTATCTCTCTCTCCACCGCTCAGCATAATAAACACAACGGCAGCACCAACTTTAACTCCTTTTTCTGCTGCTGTTGTGGTTGTTGTTCATCAGCTCTCTTTGTTTCCCTTTTTCTACTGGCACTCAATCTACTTAATGACAATGTTCGCTGGGGCCTGATGTTGAGAAGTGGCAGTGAGGTTTCGTCTTCTTCTCAAACGGCAGCAATTTTCTCTCCTTGCTTAATTGCTCTAACTCACTCCCCCTTTTCTACTACGACAATTTACAAATTACTTGATTCTCATTTTGCCCACCACCACCACCACCACTTTGGAGCACCACCAGCAGCAGCAGCCATTAGGCATCCACAGCACGAGCTCTCCCGTTCTCCCTTTCTCCTTTTCCAAGCCTGATCGAAACCAGTGATTTGTTGTTTGCTGTGGAACGGCGGCACCAACAGCGGCGCCAGCAATCAGTACTAATTAGCAGCAAGTGCCCTACTATTACTGCCTGGCTGGTGCTGGGCTGGTAATTCCAGTCAGGCAATTACTGACTGCTGCTGCTGCTACTGCCGTTTCCACCACTTTTGATGCGGCTCACTCTTGGGCACTCCGAGACGTCGTCCATTGATTGCAGCGGGCGGCCAGTCAGGCTGGACAACCGAGAACTGTCTGATTTTTCTCCCTGATTTTTCTTCTATCGTCTTTCCTTCTCCTTCTTCTTTCGGTCAGCACTGCTGCCTTTCTTTTCTGCAAGCTGACAGCAGCTAATCGACAGTAATCGAATATACTCGCTCGTTCCCCCTCTCACTTTTCTACCGTCTCTCTCTCACTCTCTCTCTCTCTCTCTCTCTCTCCTTCACTAATGACCTTGTTGTACCATTCTTCCCATTACACACTCTTTGCCCATTGTGTTATTAGTGGTGTATGGCAGAAAAAAATCAACAGCAGCAGCAAGTCAGAGTTTTATGATTTTTCCCCTTTCCTCTCAGTTTTCTCTGTGATTTTTGTGTCCTCTCCCCCCATTCAATCGACAAACCCAACGATTCCTTTCTTTCATTTTTCCTTGTTTTAACAAACTTTCTTTCTCTTCTTTTATTACTTTATTTAGGCCTGTTTTTTTCATTACTATCTAATTTACTTGCTAGCAAACTCCTTTTCTTTAACTTTACTTTCCATCCCCCCTCCCAACACACTCCGCCTTGAATCTACTTTTTTGCTGCTCTAGTTTGAATGTAATCATTTTTTGTTCTCCAAAACTTGCCCAAACACTTCTCATTCAGAGTTCTTTTCTATTTGTATTCTTTTTCTTTTTAACTGTCGCGACCATCATCATCATCATAACCATCATCATCATCATCGACTTGTACGGCATGTTTTGTACAACTTACCCCAATTTCTTCTTCTTCTCCTCTTTTGCTAATCCCCTCTTTCACTATTTATTACTACTTATTCGTTATATGTTTCACTCTATTTTTTTCATTTTTTCCTTTTGATTATTTATTGTACTCTTCTTGTTTCTGACAATGTCTATCTCTATCGGAAGATGCCTGACCATCGCCATCAGCCACCCACTCACTCACCCAATGGCCGCCAACCCATTTTTTGTTTCTTCTTGTTTGTTTTACTGCTGTCTCTTCTTTCTGCTGTCCCATTTCAGTTCATGTCCTCTTTGCCTACAGTAAAAAGAGTCACCACCAGTCAGTCTAATTCCATTAGTGAATTGTGTGTGTGTGTCATTTTAGATGTTGTCGAGAAAGATTGTGAAGGAAATGTTTGTGGCGTGTGTGTGTGTGCCTAGCTGCCAAGTAATTGGCTTTCCTATCGGACTTATTTTATTTGGCTGTGGTGTGCTTACTTTTAGTGTCAGCACAAAAAAGATGTGTTAACAATTGTGCTGATGTTTACCAGCAGCAAATGAAGTCTTCTTGGAAGCTTCTTCGATCGCCTTATCGGCTAAACGCAGCAACAACAGCACTTTTATTTCATTTTGGTTTTTTGGCAATTGGCTTCAATTGAAACTGTTTTGTTTACTGTAACAGTTTTTTTCTCTCCAACAAACTGACACGACACTAGTCAGTTTTAGAACATTTTCATTTTTAGCAAGCAAAAGCTGCTGCTGCTGTTTTGACTACGCTTTTTTCCCAGTGTTTATCCTGCGTCATCATTTTTTCCTTTTTGAAGCAATGCCAATCACCTCCGAAGAGAAGTCCAAGCTGCTGTCAATCGGTGGAGAAGATGATGGTCAGTCTACGGAAGAGGATAAGAAGAAATCCCATTCTGACTCTCTGCACCTTCTCATGGACGATGACGAAGAAGAAAAAGAAGAAGAAGAAGAAGTTGATGATGATGGAAGTGAAAGTGAAAGTGAAGATGGCACTTTTCCACCCTCCTCGCCACCACTGAACGCTGTGGACGTCATTCGGTGTCCGGTCTGCCAGGCCCCCGCCTTCCACAGTGAGTTCACCCGTTCTGGCATCGCCCTGGCCATGGTCTTCTTTCCCATTGGACTGCTCTTTGCCGTTCTACTGGCCGAAAAACGCTGTCAGCTGTGCGGATACAAGGCTTAAAAGCCTTTTCAGCCCTCTGATTGAAAGGACATTAGGACATGTTACACTAACATTGAACGGTATTTTAACAACAAAAAACGGAGCATTTTGTTTAGCATTCAGTCTAACAACAATAAAAAACAGAGTAGAGGTGTAAAAAATTGTGAGAAAAAGTACAAAAAACAGTTTGGGCGGTGTTGGGGTGGTGGTGGTGAAGTACAAAAAGTAAGTGCATCTGTGGGTGTGGGTGCAGTGATAAGCGCGTTAATGAGCAGGGGAAAGGGGTGATAATAAAAAAGAGGGCGGGAAAGACGTCATGAAAAGGAGAGCTCGAAAAAAGAGAGGTGGGGGCGTTTGTGTGTGTACACAGCGGAAGTTTGTACTGCAGAGGTGATGTTATTGCACTGTATTGGATTGTACTGTGGAAGGTCGTTGTTGGGAGTTTAGAACCGCTCCTCCTCCTCATTCTTTAGGACTTGTCTTTAGTCCATTGGAAGCTCTTTTTTGGGCAGCTCCTCAGCGCCTCCGTTTTCATGGTCAATATCGTCGTCGTCATCATCATCGTTGTGGTCGTCATGGTAGTTTCCTTTCTCAGTCAGCGGCAGGCTGATGCTGCCATTTTTGCCACCACCATCCATAGCGTCAAGGCGGACAATGTTGCGTTCCGCCTCTTCCTGATGGAATTTTCTGCAAAAAAAAGTTTATGGTGGTGGATTTGGAGCAAAAGAAGAAGAGCGAAAGCTGATCAGTTTCTGGCCAAGCGCAAATGCGGCGGGAAAAGAGCGAGAAAGATAAAAAGAAAGATAAAAAGAAATAGAGAAAAATCGCGCAATGAAAAAGAAAAAAGGAAAAAAGTGTTGAAGCAGTAAAATTAATGACCTCAAGAACTTACTTGTAATCAAGGTAAAACTCCCGTGCCTTCATAATTCCAAAGGCGACCGCCGGCAGTGAGATGAAGACGAGGAGAATGGTGACGAAGGTGCCGAAGGAGAAGCTGGCGTGAAGGCTCTCATCGGGTTCACAGGCGGCCACGCCCTCCTGGTACTCGGAGCACCGGTCGAGGAGGTGCTCCCGCTCGGCGGGGTCGATCGGTAGCGCCCGGTAGTGGTCGGTGGTGTTGCCCTCCTCACATTCGACCCGGGCCGAGGCGGCCCTGACGAAGCACTCTTTCGCCTCCCACAGCCGACAGCAGGCCACCCGGCGGAAGGACTCGCCGCCCTCGTAGCACTTGGCCGCGACGTAGGCGTCCCGAACCTGGCTGAAGTACTGCAGGTGGCAGTCGTGCAGAAGGGGCGTCAGCGCTTGTTCGCACTCGCGACTGAGGTTAGGGACGCCGCCCAGGCGGTACATTGGTACATGAGGTTCGGAGATGTCTGAACAGAAAAAAATTAGTGAGGATTAAAAAAGAGCTTTTTCTTTGTTTCTGGGAGCTTACTGGGAGCACAGTCGGAGACGGTGCCGGTGTTGGTGGCTACTGCGGCGCCATTGACCAGTAGTGCCAGGAGTGAGTACGACAGGTACAGCCAAGAGCTGGTGAGCAGGATGAGGGAATAGGATGAGCTGCTCCTGCTGGCGCCTCGGATGAACATGATGTGCGAGTTTTTTAATGCCTGAAAGTTGATGAACAGTTGAGGTGGAAAGGGTGAAATAGATCTTAGGGATCTAGGTAATTTGAGAGAAAAGAAAAGAAAGTGAAGGAAACACCAGGTCAGATCATAACATCAAAACAGTGAGCAGCAACAACTGAAGCCAATCGGTGGCGTCAGTGGTAGAGAAGCGGTTGCTCGTCTGGTGTTGGGTTTTCTGGTGCTCTTAATGTGCTCTCAGTGTGTGCTTGTGTGCCTGTCGCCTTTGCTGTTGCTCCCTCCGCGACGATTACTATGGAAGGAGAAGGAGAAGAAGGAGAGCACGAGGATAAGGAAAGTGTGAGTGATTGAGAGAAAGAGAAAGAGAGAGGTAAGAAAGAGGCAGACGGCGGTGATAAGACAAATGTGTGTGCTTGTGTGTGGGTGCTGGTGCTGGAAAACGAGGCAGACGGCGACAGCGACGGTTGAACGCTAGCGTTAGAAGTAAGAAAAAGAAGACACTGGCTGCTTACTTTGTTGCTGGTGGTGTCGCCGAAAAACAGTACTTTGTACCACTAACCAGAAGAAGAAGAAGAAGCGAAAGCCGAAACAAATTCCGGAGAATGAGTCATTCGGGGAGTGCAACCAAAACAAAACAGTGTATCAAACAGTGAGAGTGAGGCAAGTGCGTGTGAGTGTTCCAGGAACAACAGTAGAATGGGGAGAGAATTAAAACCAAAGGGGGAGATTCAGTGCACTGTCTGTGTGTGCGTTTGCCACTACAGTGGCAGCCAGGAGTACCTATCACCGTATTTGCTATATAGCGGTCGCAGCCGCTCTGCAACGGAATGGAATGGAATGGATAGCTCGTACAGTCTTAGGTAGTTAGACAGTGCAATAGAGAGCAGACACACTGTCCTATCTCCATCTCTCACTTTAACCCTTCAAATGGCTGCCGGTTACCGACAACAGTCTGGTTGATGTGTTAATGGAGATTAGCCACCTCGGTCGTTCACTAGCCGACGCTATCTCAACGCTGTGGACTTCGACGAGCAGCTCTTAATTAGTCTCTCTTTCTGAGTGTGTTTGGTGGTTGTACCATTTACTTCTACTACAAGTGATATTGACACTGTTTAAGTGGTTGTGGTACTAGTAGTGTTGTAGTACTCGGCAAAAGAAACTAAAGGAAAAATTAGTGCGATAGTTTTAGTTCTAGTTTACGGCGTCGATGCATTGAGACATTTAAATGTAGTCATTAGTGTTGATGCCGCTGATGATGAAACCTTCTTTCACCGCCTTCAACCCCTACCCAAACTAAATTACACAACATAAACATAACTGCACTCTTCTCAACCTGTAAACATTTGTACTACTGTCTTTTATCAAACAACAGAAAAAACAAACTCTAAGCTCGATAATATAAAACAAAAACTTTCCCTTTCCACCCCCACCCTCCCCTTCAGTTGACCTTAGTGTCGATGTCCAGCTTGAGAAAGTTAGTGGCCAGGTAGCGGCGCGACTCGAAGACCACCACCAGGCTGAAGAGGTAGAGGGCGAGGCCGAGGAGGAGGACGGCCGGCCAGATGGCCTGGTAGCGGTCCTCCACGCGCAGCCGCACCACCGCCTCGCTCAGGGCGAGGGCGTTCTCCGCCGCACAGAGGTAGTAGCCGACGTCCTCGAAGCGGACGGAGCGCACCGACAGACTGACGGCGGTGCTGTTGTTCAGGTGCTTGTGCTCTGCCTTTGTTGATGTTCCCATTTGGTGCTCGGGAAGGTGGGACACCGAGGTGGTGAAGGGCGTGCTTCGCTGGCGAATGGTCACCCGGCCCCGGTTGCTGGCCACCCAGGCCGCTGTTTCCACCTGCAGGGCCGCCAAACTAGGTCTTCCGCACCAGAGATCGATAGGCGATGATGATGATGATTGACTCGCCCCGCCCACCTTTATCACCGGCTCCACCGGGCCGCAGCGCAGCAGCGCAATGCTGGCGTTGAGCGAGTAGAGGGCGGAGGCAAATTCGCAGTTGACCGCCCACGGGTTGCCCAGGAGGACGGTCTGAGAGCGGAGGGCGGTGCCGCCCGCCACCGGAGAGCTGAGGTTGAACTTGACGCGCGGCTTTGCGCGAACGATGAAGCGGTGAAGAAGTTGGTGGTGGTGGGAGTTTGAGCTCGTCTCTCGACACTCGTAGTCGCCGATGTCGGTGCTGTTCGCCTTCGTGATCACCAGCTGACTCAGGTTTGGGTCGGTGGTGTTGATCTTGTAGGAGATGGGCTGCTGCTGCTGTGGCTTTGGATCAGGGTTAGAGTTCAAGTCGTTGTTTTCACTAGAGCCTTTGGAAGTTTCCGGCAGTGGACTGCCGTCCTTGCTCCAGCGGACGGCGCTACTCGGCGGTGGACAGGTGCAGTTGAGGAGGAGGTCGTGGAACTCCTTCAGGTGGACCTTCTCCTCGGGGACGGTTGACTTCTGGAATGAAATGGTTTAGAAAAGAAAACAATATAGAATCAAGATTTCAGTCTTACAGATTCCTGTTGAAGGTGACTTTGCGGTAGAACGGTTGTTGAATCTGCAGCAGCTAAAGAAGTAACTATCACCAGAAATGAGAACAACATTTTCAGGTGTGAACAGAACAGTGTACACTTTGATTTGTTTGGTCAAGATCAAGCCTGAGGAAAAAAACGGGAAAAAGTAAGGGCATGTACACGTACTTTTTATTCGCCTCGGGTAAAACACGTACGCAGAACAAGTGAGGAGTTCTTTTTGTGGTGATTTGTGAATTCAACAGTGAGTGAGTGAATGTAATGAGATGACCAGAGAAAGTGAGGAGAATGTTCGATTTGGAGTGTTTGTTTGTGATAGAGATTTTTTGCTGTTTTTTCTGCCATTGGCGACAACTCATTCTTTAACTCGAATGACAACAACAGACAGATAGACAAACTCGTTAGGCCAGTTGTGTGCAAAGTTGGCAGTCAAATATGGGTGTGTTTTGGTGTGTGGGTGTGTGTGTGTGTTAGTGAGAAAGATGATGAAAATGATGAGGAAGGGAATCTTTATGAGAGAAAGAGAGTTTTAACTACATGCAATTACACGAAGTGGAGTTACTTCTCAGACGCATCTGTCCTCCGCCACCATCCTTTTCGAACCTCAAATCGTCACCATCCAAACCATCACCACCACCACCGCCCTTATCAGCTTTTTTCGCCGTTGCAGCAGCCGCTGCCGCAGCCGCCGCCCTCTCCGCCAACGCCGCACTGATCACCACCGAGTCGAACTGACTGGTCGGCCTTCGAGTGAGCAGCCTTGAGTGCTGCTTAGGCGAGGAGAAGTGCTCCACCGTGGAGGACTGGTGGCGAAGGTGGTGCTTTGTATTGGTGGCGGAAGAAGAAGAAGTGGTAGTTCGGGCATTCATCTCGGCGGCCGCCGAGGCGTACTTCGACCATCGCTGTCGTTTGGTGAGCGTCGCCGAAGAGCTCTGCTGTTGATTTTGCTGCTGCTGATCCCGAGCGAGCTTTGGTGTGTTGTTGTTGTTGTTGTTGTTGTTGTTGTTGTTTACGTTGTGAGACAGGCCAGCTGACAGCGAGAGCGTCGACTTTCCCAGCGCCGATTTCTCCGATTTCTCATTCTTTTCTGCCCATTCTTTTTCCGCTGCCGCCCGTTCCACCGCCTCCCGACTGGGAACGACCGCGTAGAAGAGGCGGATGGCGGTGAAGGCGTACATGTTCAGCGAGCCAAGCCGTCCCGGCTGAAAGCAGTCCTCCAGCGCCCGCTCCAGATTCCGCTCGTCGTCGTCCTTTCCGTAGATGTCCACCGTCTCGGCGCTCAGCACGAAGACGTCACCCGGAGCGGAGTTTTGAGGCGCCGAATTTTGCTGATCACCACCCCCAGTGTTGGCCATTTGCTGCTGCTGATTCTGCTGCTGTTGCTGCTGTTGCTGCTGCTGTGCCCTCAACCAGGAGTGGATGCGCGCCTGCAGACTGTCCAGCGGGTGTTCGAATTTCGTCGTGAGAACGACCTTGGCGCCCAAGCGCAGCGAGGCCGCCGCCGAGGTCTCAGTTCGACTGTTGATCAGCGGGTTGGCCACTGCAAGAGTCAGTGAAGAAGGAGGAGGAGGAACTGGTGATGATAATCCATCTCCTCTGCTTCCGGGCACTTGTGCAGAGTGGGGCCTAGGAGGACGACTTGAAGAGGAGGAGTTTGTGGTGTTGGAAGAAGAAGTACTTGCAACCGGTTCCACCTTGAGGAAGATGACACGTAGTATCTGAATGTAGTCGCCGTGTTCAATGTGCGAGCTGAGGCGAGACTCTACCTTGGACACTGAATTTTCAGAGTGAAAAAAAGGTACGTGATTTTTATGTTAGTTGTTTTGAACTCGTTTTTTTGTTTGTTTAACACTTACAGGACTTGACCTTGATGTCAATCGACTGTGCATTGAGAAACTGGACACCGCTCTGGGAGGTTAGCCACCGGGCGGACCGCTGCACTAACGCCGAAAAGGGCTCAAACTGAGGGCGCTTGAAGAAGCTGCCGCCGGAGAGGTGCCGTGGCTTGAAGTCCTCAATGCCGATGGTCACCTTGGTCGCCTGGCTGTTGAACACTTTATCACAGAGATCTTCACCCCCTAATCCTCCTCCATCACCACCTTCACCACCATTTCCGAAGGTAAAGTCCTCGTAGAAGAGCCGCAGGACGATGATGTAGCGGCTGCTCTCCTCGGCGAGGCTCACCTCGGGGTCGGTGTGCACCCAGTCGCTGTTCGCCTCCACCTTGAGCGATTGCAGGCTGACCAGATTCCAGCGACGGGCGTCAGGGCGGGCGAGGCGCTCGTTGAGTCGGGCCAGCACCTCGTCCACCGATTCGAAGGTGGAGTTTGAGCCGAGCTGCCGCTGCGGCACAAAGTCGAGGTGCTTGAGGGTGACGCTGAAGAGATTTTGGTGCCCACTACCAACACCACCAACCCCAAGCAGGCTTTCAAGCAGGTCCTCTTCGTCGATGTCCTTTCGTCTGATCCACAGTCTGAGGAGATGGATAACAAACAAAAAGGTAAGTGAAGTTTTGTTTTGTTTTAAATTTTAGCAAATTGTTGTTTTGCGCCTACCTGAGCACCTTCAGAGAGGTCTCGTACTCGTTGGTGCGCAGCTGACTGCCCGACCACATCGCCGTGGCGGGATTGATCTGCTGCTCCCACCGACTGACCATGTTCGTCAGGTTGTGGCGGTAGAGCAACTTCACCGTCTCGCAGTTGATCAGCTTCCAGTGGGAGTTTCGGCGGAGCCAGTAGTTGGCCCGTTCGATCAGGTGGCTGGGTAGGGTGGAAATAGAAAGTGGGAGTTTTTTATGTTTTGATTTTTTTGTTTTGTTCTAAAAGTTCTGTTTGGAAAAAAAGGTCAACTGACCTAAAGCGGTGGTACTCCACCTCCTGTGAGCTGTAGGCGAGCACCGAGGGCACAATGTCGACGAAGGTAAAGTCGGCGTCGTAGGGGATGTCCTTCTCCTGAATGAGCGGATCCTCCGGCTTCTCGGGCATGTTCCGCTCCCGGTAGACGCGGTTCAGGTAGACGGCGCAGTAGGCCATGACTGACACTGCTGCTGCTAGTGATTAGTTGTTGTTTGCTGTTGTTTTTGCTGTAATTGTTCAGATTGTTGTTGTTGTCGGCGGATAAATAATAGATGATGAAGGGGCAGTTGCTGCTGCTGGTCAGTTAATTAATGATGACGGTGAGCACGAGTGAGAAAATTTGATGGAGTAGCAGGAGGGAGAAGAGGGTTGAAGAACAGTTGAAGAAAGTAGCAGTTTTCTGATCATCTTCTTCTCTTTTTGCAAGCAAACAGTTCTAAAAGAAAAGTCAGACAAAAATTGCTGATCAGTAAAGACAGGTGCAAGGTGACCATTGAAAAGGTTGCAAAAAAGAGAATAGAGAATAGATCGGTCAGTAAGGCACAAGCACACAAGCACAAAAGAAGAGCAAGAAAAGAAAGAGAGGAGGAGAGTGTCCGAAGCACCAAACAATACAGTTCAGTGAGGGTGAAACGAAAAATGGCAAAAAATTAGCGCCTGATCGGAACGCCTGAAAACAGCTGCAGCAGTGTTTGTGTGTCTGTCTGTGTGCAGACACCGACGCGACATTTTATACCTTTCCAGCACAAAACTAAAAGGGAGAGAGAAAGTTTACACTGCAAATGCCAAGAATACCTGCCTGGCTGACTGCCTGTCAGCAGCAGCAGCAATGCACACAGCTTGCCTCAGCTTCAGACAATCCACCTCTCTATACACAGAAAAGAATGAAGAAGAAGAAGAAGAAGAAGAAGACTGTGGGGCACTGAGAGTCACGCAGCAAAGTTTTTAGTTAGCACACTCCTAGCTCTCCTAGCTCACCTGGTTCTGGTGCTGATCAGCACTGCTACCCCGAAAAGACAGCAGGTAAGCAAACGAAGAAGAAGAAGAAAAGCCTGATCACAGAGGACAGTGGAGAGTGTCTCTTTGGTGTGTGTATTCACTTTACCTGCTAATCGGTGGCGGTGGTGGTAGTGGCACAGAAAGACCCCAAAAGTACCACAGTATCTCTGCTCACCTATCTCACCTATCTCTTTCTGTTCACTGTTTGTCCCTTTTTTTCTGGTCGCGCTTGATGTCAACTGGATCTGATTAGCTCTGCTAATTCAGTTAGCAGTGGTGGAAACAGAGTGCTCACACAGCCTGTGAGCGAGTTTGTGTCTCTTCTGTCTGTCAGTGTTTGTGTTTGTGTGAGCTGAATACCAATCGGTGCCTGCTGCTTCTCCTGTTGTTGTGCTAATCGTCGCCCAGGTTGTGTCTCAGTCGCTGGGTGGCTGTTGTTGTTGTTCTCGAGAGGAACACGTACGCCAAAAAAGAAGCAACCCTGGATAGAGGATTTTCCCGATTCTCTTTCTCTTTTTCTATCATTCGAGTCACTTTCAGTACTTTTTAGTGACTGACTGACTGACTGACTAAAGAGAAAGCGACGCACAAACAGGTGTGCTGCCCCCAGCTAGTGAAAGCATTTGGCCAAGTTTTGTTCAGAAGAGTTTTTGTTTAATGAACCTTCTGACTTCAGGTTACTCTTTTTTACCTAGAAATGATTGAAAGCGCAGTGACTTTCTATTCTTATGTTTTGTTTTCTATTCCTTTCTTCTGTTTTCATTTTCCATTTCCTCCTTCGTTTTCTTCTTCTTCTTCTTTGTGCTTCTTTTCGCTGGCAAGTCAATTCAGCTGCTCAGTTACTGCTGCTGCTGAATCGATCGCTCGTGCCAAATGCCTGGCTACAATACACAGTTTTGTCGTCTCAATGAAAACACAGTTGAGGCACTGCACTTCTTTGTTGTTGTCTCAGTGTTCCTCTTGTTGTTGTGGTTTTGGTGGTGGTTGTGGCCCCTTTTCTATGCCATCACCAGGAGGCCTCTTTTTTTCTCTTTCCCTGTCTAAAATCTATACACAACATGATATTTGCAGTGCACTGTTGACAGCTCTCCTTCAGAAGATCCTGAATAACTTTAGACCCGTCAGCTGCTGCTGCTGCTGCTGAAACTGTTATTGCACCTTTTATTAGCCCCATTGCTAAATTCAGCAGTGCGGTCACTCACAAGGTAACGTTCACTTTTTAGGTACCGGGTTTTCAAAGTTAAGAATTGATAAA
>JAALOO010000446.1_pt1 | contig 37156 bp, 25 predicted proteins | sample 7257641 | NCBI WGS metagenome assembly JAALOO01 (sample SAMN14085613, study PRJNA598686) | mite metagenome | biome: ENVO:01001000; feature: ENVO:01001002; material: ENVO:01001226; isolation source: single female mite from University of Michigan culture on fish food culture... ...
TCTCTCTCTCTCTCTCTCTCTCTCTCTCTCTCTCTCTCTCACTGAATTTCTTTGGCTCGATTTGGTGATGTTTCTTTTGTCCACGACGCCGCTATAGAAGAGATGCTGACTATGAGTCGCTCATTGGCTGCACTAGTTGATACTCATTTGACTAAGACAATGCCTAATCTGGTAAATTGACATTATCACATTTATGAAAAGGGAACACAACTTTTCTGTGCATGCTAGTGGTGACCGTTTTCAGGGGCAGTTATTATACAGCTCAATTTGAAAATGACTTGTCAACTGTTTCACATCAAACACTTATGATGATGAAGATGATGATGATTATGATGATGATGGGTAACAGTTTAGCCTCTTTGTACAGATGTAAAGGTGTATTGAAAAGAGAAGGAAGAAACTTGAATGTTTACCACTGACTAGGTAAAGATCAATTTGAAATAGTGAAATTACCGTTAAAATAAACTGAAAGTTGTGACGTTTAAGGAAGCAAAAAAGCAGTTTGTCCGAAAATTCATCAAACTAATTTGACACTCAATTAGAATAATTTATATAGAATACCTCAACAGTAAAAAGCACTAGCATGCATAGACAAGCAAAAAATGATGTCAGTTTCTCGCACGGCGCAACAAATCAGAACAATTAAGATAACATAAATGACCCGGCTGATTTACGAAGTACAGGTAAACAGCCATCTGTCTGTGCAGCAAGAGAGCTTGTAATTGCCGCTAATTGCAGATTGTCTTTCAAGACTAAGCAACGGACTAACAGGAGCTAACGTGAACATGCTCACTCGTTGTGGCCACAAATTAGGCAGTCATGTCATAGGAAACAGTTTCATCAACAATTCAGTTTTTTATTCGGGCACCGTTTTCAGCGACACCTTAGCGTGCCCACTTCCTTGCGCCGCTGAGTGCACTCGTGACAGTTATCAGTTCAGTTCAGCGCCGCGGTATCCGAGATAGATGGTAACAAAGTTACAAAATGACTTCTTTGAAAGGCGGTAGGCCATCAGAAAAAAATGAAGTTGAATGGAGCAGCACCGAAGAATTACAATGTTTACAATGTACAGAGTTTGGGTGCAAAGTAAAGTGCTCGGTGCTAGTCACTAATGCAATCGAATGCTCTTGAACATTTGCCGACTGAAACATTCTTTGCTCCTTACTAAGTGCACTGTGCCTCTTTCTTTTGTTTTGTCAGTAGTGAAGTAGTCGCAGTAGCAGTAGTGTGTTTGTACTTCTCTAAGCTCTGGGCACATCTTCCAATTCTCTGGTCTGTAATAGCATTCTCTCCATCTTTGGGTGCACTGTTGTCAGATTCTTGTTCTTGCCCTCTCTTTCTCAACGACACGACTCTAATGAGGCACTTGTTCGTCTTTCTTTCGTCCTTCCATCGTCTGCTCTAACTTTAACGTTTGTGCCCTTTTTGCCGTGTAGAATTTAAATAATAATTCACTTTAAACTTGTAGACCAAATTAGTTTATAATTTTACTCGGCACGCTCTTGATGCAATGCCAGAATCCATCAGCAAATTATGATTGAGAATTCTGTTCCTGTTAGTCGCGATGCACCTCGGGCTGACAACCAGGCAGAACTTCAGGTTACTGCAGCTGAACATCATCTCACGCATCATCGATGCAATCTATCGAGCATTCACATGCGAACCTTCCAAATTAAAACTTTATGCACTGAGTAATGAGAAAAGGAATGTTCGGTAAAGAGCGAGTTGTAGCATTTGAAGCACATGATCTTCTCAGTCATCAGTTCACCCGACCGGCAGCTGATCAGTGGGCACAAACACGACTTGCCTGTGATCACTTGAGAAAGAAGGCATGAAACGGCTATCCTCGCACTCTACAGCCACACAATTGCTGCTGTGGCTGTTGCTGCATCCTAGCACCATTAGACAATCACTGACCGGCACGCAGTACTCTCTAGCGCCAATTAGTGGTGGCCACAGCTAAATCAGTGGTAGTCGTTGAAGTGCATTGCCGTCACTTCAATCCACTGAGAACCAGTCAGACATTCAGACAGACGGACAGCAAGTGACTTTACCAGTGATAACTCAATTTGCCAGTGGCCGCAATCCACTTCCACTGCTAGACGTTTTTGTCATTAGGCGCGTAGTCATTGGCCCCAAATGGCGCCCTCTCTCCAGCTGAAGGGGCATACGTGCACCGACGACGACGTCGGCGAGACAGCACCAGGCACAAGTCCGACTGTATTTCTTGTGCGCCCACCACGCTGCCATTGCACCTCTTTCTCCCTCTTCCTCCCTATCACTGTTTTTTAATTTGAATACATTTTCTATTGCCTTTTTCTTCATTCACTTGCTCCTGCAACTATTGTTGTCTGACAGAGGAAATTGAATCAAAATTACAACAGGAAAAATTAATAAAAAAACTAGTAGTAGCAAAAATGAAGCAAAAATTCAACGACAGGGGCGGCAGGCGCGTGACAAATGTTAAAGTGAACGACTGCGACAACGACGACGGCTGTGAACACTCGACAAAAAGTGTGTGCCAGTGTGGTTGTGCCCACGCCGCCCAGAGACCGTTGAGTGACTCACTGCTCACTCTGGTCACAATTATCGCAGTACGATGGACATGATTTCAGAAGAGAACTTACAACTCAAAATGCTCGCAACACCGAATCGGTAGCGGTGCTGGTTCCAATAGTGGTGGAGGTGGCTGCCAGCAAAACTCAAGCTTTAAGCTTTATAGACCGATGCCGAGTCGACACCGACGAGGACCAAACGCCAAACACTGCAACACACAGAGCAAGTTTTGCATTTGTATGTCGGGCTTATGTATGATTTATCCAGAGCAAGATTAGACGAAGAGTGCCTTGCACTGCCACGGCAATGGTACAGCAATAAGTTATAGAGCAAAATAAATTAAAATTATTCGCTCGATGATTAATGGGATTGAGAGTTGCACAGACACAGTTGGTCGGTGCACTTCGCTTTCTTTCCTTTTCAGTGTTCACTCTCTGGGCGCACACAGGCCCACACTACCGCCGACACTGACTGCACAATTGAAATTCATCTGTAGTGCTGCAAACCTATCGCGAGTTTGCGTCAAATAGAACTTTGCAAATTAATCCTCTTCACTGAAACGCACTGTGTGAGTGTTTCACTTCTTTGCCAAGTCAAGTCTGACTTGCCTTTTTACTTTGAGTCTCTAGCCAATGTCTGTCGGTTTGACTGTTTTTTTCCATGTCTATTCTGCCTGTCTGCTTTGCAGGATTAGCATGGCTTTTCCCGAGAGTTTGCAGCCTACTACTCTAACTTGTGTGTGTATGTGCATCTTGCAGCACTTGGTTTGTCACACACTTTTGTGCTCATTACCGAGCAAAGGATACAATCGGGCCAGCGGTGCCGACTTTGCACGCAGCCAATGATTGATGCTGCCACCACCACTGAGCAAGTAGAACTGAAGGCAAAAGTGGTCCTACTGCTGCTGATGCTGCTGCTGCTGCTGCAGTCTGATGAAGTCACTTCAATTCACTTTGCTTGATTCTCTAGACTGCAACAAACTTGAGCAGCAGAATCAACGGCAGAAGCAGCGGCAGCAGCAGTGACTAACATCACATTTTGCCGAGCACTGTAGCATCGCTCAATTGGTATGCATCATGCGGCAAGCGAGATGATGAATTCGGCCGATTCATCGACAATCATCATCCAACAAGAAATGAACGCTGCCTCTGAGTTTAGCTAGACCAAACTGCTGTTGCCTCTACTGCTGTCTGTTTGCTGTTTGCACAAATTGGCTGTGCTTCGCTGGACTAATCGAACGAAAAAGAGCAAGAGAGAATGAGACAAAGGAAGGGACCAATTCGGTGTGCGAGACAGTGGTGCCAATTTATCATTGCCAAGAGGGCTCACCATGCGGCACACAGGCACACACACACTGTGCAGGTTGTCTTGTTTGTCGAGAGTAGCGATTGGAGCGTTGCAAAACTAAGCTGAGAGGCAACACCTTACAGAAGAAGGAGCATTTGTCGGCCCACTACTGCTTGCTTCGGATGCTGAATGGAGATGCAAATTAATTAGAAGCGATTATTATTAATTGGCCTGCTCGACTTTTTCTGCAAAGGCATCCATTACATGGCGCCGTGGCGCCCTGCTCAACAAAAGAGATGCTGCTGCTTGGGCTGTTTTGCTGACAGGCCAATTGGAGAGCAAACATGAACAGGCGGAGGAAGAAAGAGGACGCATCCCGCGAGGTCCACTCGCACCATCGCATTACTCATCGTACGCTCTGCGCTCACTCTCTTCCCCTCTCTTTCTCTCACTGTCTTTGTGCTCTGTTTCTGACGGCCATATGTCGTGGACGACCACGGTCAGCTTGGTAGTAGTGGTGGTCAGCGCCAGGCAGTACCAATCGGTGACCATTGTGACCAGCACACAGAACACAGCCCAGTCAGCTAGCCCACAAAAGAAGCATGCAGCAGCCACCGTTGCAGCACTATCTCCCGATGTTAATTAATAATAAAAGCAAACTAACAACGCCAGTCAGCAAAGCTGGACAACATGGACAAGCGACTGGCAAACAACGGCAGACACTGCAGACAAAGGCACTGCATCAGCGGTAGCATCAACAACAGCATCAGAAACAGCAGCAGCAGCAGCAACAGTGGCAGCAACAGCAGTACACTGTGTTCACTTATCTGCCAGTTATCTGATTGTGTATTAATTAAATCAAGTAGAACAAGCAGCAGAGAACAGCACGCGGCAGCACTGCCAGTGGACTAACATAGCAAGGCCAGATAGTGTTGCCTTCCTGCCGTAATATTTTATTTATGATCTTGCAATCATGCAAATGTTAATGCAATTAACAGACCCATTTGGTCCGAAAAAAGAGAAAAGAAGAGAGCCAAAGCAGCGGTCGCCTTTGCTTCAGCTGAACTGGCCATCTCGTCAGTTCTGGCCAATCGTTACACGGCAAAGGCAAACAATGCAATTTCAGTTCAGCCTATACCCGTAATTCAGCACAGTGTAGACAATGCTGTAGCTGTAACTGTAGCCTGTCTTCTGCAGACATGGCACAGTGCTGAAAATATGTACCAATCGCATTGGACTGAAAGTCATCAATCATAAGCAAAACATGCCAGGGCCGGCAAAAACAGCGGGCCTAAAAAGGCAATGCCCAAGTGAGATGCACCCGCTCTGAGCAAGGCCCTAGCCTGGCGGGTTGTAGTTCTGTTTGACTAGCCATTCATGTGATGGCACAAAAACAAAGCAACTCCTTGCTAAACTGATTCAGTTTTTTAAAAATAGCAAAAATTATAAACGAGCTTCAGAGAGTTGAGTGGCCGAAGCAGGAGCACTGTTGTTAATGAACTGCTAAGCGAATATAGGCGACGCCGGTGTGTCTGTTTGCTTGGCAGTAGTGCCCGGTGCGTGCCCGGCGCCATTAGCCACCATTAATTGGTACAATGGACGCAGTCAATTGGCAATTAGCAATTAGCAATTAAAATTGCCACTAGCACATGTTTGCTTCATTTAAATTTAATTTGTCTTAGAAAGTGAGCAAGTCAGTGAACAGTGGCTTTTTCTTTCTCCGCCTGCCAAGTCAGTTGTCATTAGTCGCGATGTAATGGGATAACGCTAATAATTACCTGCTAATACTTAGATTAGACAGACATACACAGACAAACAGCAGTAGCAGCCACCGCATTCAGTAACTCTTCAAAGAGAGTTGGCGCTGAAATTAGCGAAAACAAAAGACAATTTGTGCATTAATGGCAAGGACAACAATGCTGTGTGAGATGGCCGTCAAAAGGAAATGAAATGGCGTCGCTTCTGCACTGTGGGCTACTGCTGAACCAGTCACAGTGAGGGTCTGTCCGCCTGTCTCACACAAGACACTCTGACAAGAGACAGCAGTGTGACGGTGATTGGCAAAGACTGGCTCACGAAGGGAGAGAGCAAAGAAAGAGAGGATGACTGCTTGAAGCACTTGAAGAGAGATGTGCCCTCGCCACTGAAGACGCGGGTGAGCAGCTAGGCAACCTAGCAGTTAATCTGTCAGTTTCGAGTCTCTCTAGTTTTGGACGCCAGTGTTCTCACCGTTTGTTTGTCTGCAATTAGCATCTAATCTAATACTTTCACGTGTGCGATTATCGTCTTGCTGAGGCAAAGAAAGACAGAAGGAGAAGAGGAATCTTTGTGTCACCCCGCTCGGGCGGTAAATGGCTACCTTGCTTACAGACGGACACATTGCCCACTACAGTGGGGATCAAATGAGGCAGGCAATCACGAAGGCGCACACTTTAACAACGCCATCGAAAAACTTCACCACGGCGGCAAGAACGGAAGAACAGAAGCCACTTTAGTGATGTAAACAAAGAGGCATTATGCAAATACGTCAATTGACGATGGCATTACTGGCGGTGGTGTCATTTGAGAGCAAAGCCACTCTGACATTGTCCTGCTACGCCATTGATTGACTATACTGACATGGACACAGCCAGAGACACCGGGCGCCTCCATTTCCCTCTGGGTGCTGACCAGATCAAGTGTGTGCCTGCTGCATTCATCTGCCAGTAGACAGAGCATGTCAGTGACTACAAACATTGTCCACCCAGAGACCGTCGAACTCTCCTTCTATGTTTCCTCTTTTTTCCCTTCGATGGTCGCCGATAACAGCAGGCCTCAGTCTGTCTGACTACCTGCTCAGGTTTGCTTTGGCTTCGATTGCCCAGCGCACGCAAACCTTGATTGTTGGCACTTGGAGGGGGCTCATTGTATGCGCTTTTTTGGGAGTTTCCTCGACGGCATAATTACAAAGTTTCAATTCGACACCAGAAGAGTTACTAGTCTGGCCTGTGCACTGGGGCGCCTTTATTAACTTTGCCAACCTCTTATGGCACATTTGCCAGCCAGAGAAAAGGGAGTACAAAATGTAGCACTTGAGAGTGGGTTGCAGTGAAAAAGAAGGAGAAAGAGTAAAAACACACAACACTGGGGAAATATATTTTTGCCATCCTAGGCATGGGGCGAATGTGCAAAGTGCAAGTATTTATTTGGGAATCAAGTTTAAAATCAAATTTGTACGAAATTATCAAGTGGCTGTGGTTAGCCGCCGAAGCACTGGTCAAAGTTGCCTGCCTGCCTGCCTGTTTGCCTGCTTCTGCCTAGCGAACTTTGGCAACAACGATGCACAGGCATCAGTGAGAATAACTTAGGCTTGCTTTCATAAATATGCAAATGCATTCGTGGATGAATGGGCCGCTTGGCGTTGTACGACAAGAAGACAAATTGCAATTTGAGTCGCTCAAGCCTGCAGCCGAGCTGAGAGGGCTCGGCGCCAGTGGAAGGAAGAGTAGAAGAGCAGGCAGGCAGGCAGGCAGGCAGAAGCAAACTGGCAAGCAGGCACTACTACTTCTTTGCCTGCAGAGTGGCAAATTATATATCGCGCTGGCTGGAGCTCAGAGCACAAATGATACATTCGAATCGAATGTACACAAATATCAAATTAATAACATGCAAATCAGCTAGGTACTGGCAAAGAAGCCGATGACTACTGCTACTGCATCGTCGACGTGGTGGCGGCGGTGGCGGTGGCGCTGGCGGTGGTGGCCGGGTGGAGGGCAGTCAGGCGAACGATCATGTCGGTGGTGGTGGATGCAGTGCCAGCACATTTCACTGCCAATGGAAAAAGCGACCCTCTCTCTTCGCCGGACTTGTCAAGCTACGTCGGACTGGGTAGTTTGAGTGGCCGTGTTCTTCGCCACCGTTGTTGGTCTTTCGTCTTTTGTTTCATTCACTTTTGGCTTGCTCTGCCGAATTCGCCTCGCCGTGTAAGCTAGCTGGATGGCTACATTCGGCGACGGTCGCTTCGAGCTTCTTTCTTCGGTGCTGGTAAGCTGCTGGTTGCCGCCGCCGCCGTCTCTGTCGATGTTGGCTGCTGCTGCTCACTGGCTCCTTTTGGCGTGTTGTCTTGATGCACGCACTCAGCCGTGCCATCATTTATCTTATATAGGTCTTATTTTGCTACGAAATGCTATTTATCATAAAGTCATTTGCCTGCACTGTGCTGCTGCGGCAGCAGCGGCACTGGCACTGGCCTGTCTGGAAGGCTTCACTGCAATACATCATGTCTTCGCCCCCTCAGAGGCTCGCTTTAATTTGGGCCCTAACACGCCATCCATTCGCGGGCACCGAATTATGGATTGCTTTGTGGCGCCACTCGCTAGCTCGCTTTTGGCAGAGACAGCACAAACGCAGCTGAAAGGGCAGCATCAGCGGCACCGACGACGACGACGACGACGATGGCCCTCTGCTACTGACGCTGCCGCCGACGTTGCCGACGTCGCAGCCACCGCCGCCGCTTGCTCGGCGTAGATTTCAATTAATTTTGATTTTGGAACATGCCACTCTTTGCAAATGTCCAACTGCCAGCGCGAGGCTAGCCTTTATCTCGCCACCAAACTATTGATTTTGCAGCACACTGCTCTGTCACTCTCTTCGATCTTCGACGCTCTCTCTTCCTTTCTTTCTTCCTTCTTTCCTTCTTTCAGTCACTCTGCTGCTCCTTTGTTGTGGCCACTTTTGTCCCACTCGCCAGCTCGACTTTGACTGTCACACGGCAAGACGTCGGCTGCGAGAACTGCCAACGATGGTGTGAGACAACACCGACAACACACTAGTGAGCCATGAGTGCGGCCACTTTTTTCACTTCCTCCTTAGTCCACTGGCAGCACTACCTAGCCTTCTTCCTTCTAATTGTGTGCCTCTCTCGAAATTTCTTGCAGTCTCCTCTCGATCGAAGCTCAAAATGTGGCCGGCGATGTGCAGTTGTAAATAAGTCTCCCTGCAGGCTGCAATACGACATCTGGTGCACACTCTTTCAACATTGACTGGCTGAAGAAAAGAGAAGAACTTGTCAATGGAAACAGACAGTCGGGAGAAAGGCGATATGACCATGGTGCAGAAGTTGGTGGCCTTCTCATTTGCAAACACACTTCAAGAGTAGATTTATGGAGTGAGGCACCTAAACTTGGAAGGCAATTACAAGCAAACGATAAGATAGTCAATGCCTGGTAGCACGTTAAATAGAAGGCAAAAGCTAGTAAAAATTCACCTGAAAAAGTGTAACGAAAGTGCAATTTCAAAAGTCAAATTTAGTATACCGTTAATGTGTGCTCTGTAAGTACAAAAAGAGCTTGTAATGTGTAGAGAAACATTTGTGACTGATCATTGATTAGCTGTGGCGGCAGAGAAGCAGTAGTAGTAACAGCAAATGAAGTGCCAACGACCGGTAACATGAACCGTCACACAAACAAACAGTCAGACTAGTCGCAGATACTGAATCACTCAATTCAACTCAATGACACACTCATTTACAGCAGCAGCAGCAGCCCACAGTAGCTTCGGCACTTGCAGTGCACGACAGTAGTTCAGCCGATAATGAAGACAATTAAAAGACATCATCATCATCATAAGTTTGCATCTTTACGGTGTGTTTGAGTGAATGTTTATTAGTATTGCAATGGCGAGGTTTTCACCAGGCCGCAAGCGGGCAAATAAATCATTTTTGAACCTATAAATGCACTCCATTCAGTGCCAGTGGCCAGTGTGTGCATCCTCTGTGTGCACCGAGTGCACAGGCAGCAGTGCTGCTGCAGTGTACCCGCCGCATGCGCGTCGATGTTCCTCAAGCAATCCACTGGATGGTCGTTTGGAAAGACGCGCTCGCGCCATTGTGGTTGGCGCCGCCGCTGCTGCTGGCTTCCACTGCAAACAACAACGACAGTCAATGTGATGTTCAATCAATCAGTTTCTGTGTAATTATCTTCTCGCTGATTACATCTACCGTAGCTATCATTGCGACTGCAAGCCGTGAATGGTCTGGTCACCTGTCCTGTTCTGACTCGTCCTGCCAGTCTATCTGCGTCTCTATTTCTGTCAGAGAATAAAAGTCAATTAAGCCGCCAGACGAAATGATATTTGTGCTGCATGGCGGGCGCACATTAGACTGCAATCATGGACACACATGAAATCGACAGTAAAAGGGGAGAGGGAAAGAATGAATGAAAGAGGCACTTTGTCTGTCATTTCGACGGTCAGCTCAGTGTCACACTGGTTTATTGGCGAGGAGACGGGCAAACTGTGAAAGCTCAGTGACTGCCAGCCAAGGCCATGAGTTTGCTAGTTTCACTTTTCGTTTCGGCACTGGAGCTGCACTCTAATGGACAAATGGAGAAAATCGGCAACTACATGGACTGAGCAATGTTGACAAAAAATCATTGAATCAAGTTTTTACAACGTATTATTACTTTTTAAACACTCCATCTAATGAGCATTTAGTTTACAGAAACGCATAGTTTACCAGTGATTCACAATTAATCAACAAGCAATCTTTTTATAAACATCATCTAAAGTAAACGGATGAAAGGTGTATAGCCGTTTACATTGGTCTATCAAAAACAAATAGAAAATAAACTAAAAATTAGTATCTGGAAGAGGCACAGGAATCACAGGAAAAAATCATAATTTATGCTAAGTGCTACTTTTTGCTGTAAAAAACATGCTCGCGTGGCCAGCGGCTAGTCAAGGGGTTACTGAAAGAAGGGGGGCCGCGGCGACTGGGCACTGTCAGTGAACAGTGATGATCGATGGCAGTTCAATTTGCACTTGCTGAGGTTCAGCACTGGACGGCAGGTAAGCTTATAGTGTGGCAGCCAGCAGCTAATCGACTCGCTAAGCGCCAGGCGTAATTGCCGATTTCAAAAAGAGTAATATAATAACAGCTCAGTTATTTTGTCTGCTTCACCATCGCCATTCAAGATTGGAGACACTGCACAGTCTTCAAAGACTGAAGACGCACTTACAACTGCGCTTCCTCCAGCGCCTGCAAGCAGCTTGGCGTCAGTGGGAAGCTGTTTCAGCTTCAGCATCACTGTTTGGCCACCCTCTCCCTCATCAGATTGAGTTGAGGCACCATCGAATCATGAACAATCGCGCCGAGTTGAGCGAAGCAATCGTGCAGTGGCTGCTGCTGTTGCTGCTGTCGATACTGAGCAATGGTTTGGTAGAAATGATTTTGGTGTTACTTACAAATTACGATGAAAAACTGACTTTTTTTGCTTTTTAGACACATTCACACAAACAAACAAACACAAAGAATCACTTGTGAAGGGCAAAGTATTTGGTGGCTTAGGTTGGACGTCGTTGAAGCACGATTCACGAGCACATGGCTGTTGATGCACTTGGACACGATCAAATAAAAGTGCAAGAGGGTAGTGTGCAACAAACTGACAAAGCCAGTGCGCTCAGAGGATGAATCGAGCCCCTGAGAAAGAAGACGGCAACCGGCCGACCAACTGCCACACAAGTCAAGATCATTAGTCAATCAACCGCCGCTGGCCAGCAAGACCCGGGCTGGGCACAGGCACTGCGCTTCGTCACTTCAGTTCACTTCAGCCATCAGCAAAACTGAAAGAGCCATCTGGTTGCAAAGTGCTCAACTGGGACGCTCGAAACGAGCTGCTACTTCGAACAACCACGCTGTGGTCACTTTGTTTTGATTCTCAAACGCAGGCGAAAACTGAATTTCGTACGCCATCTGCCGTAGGTGAGCTTGAATATCGATCGGCGGTAGAGCACATCAGTGTTCCTCAGTGTACCGAGCATCCCAGTGCGTTTGGATTCTGGTGGACGCATCCACTCGAGGCGTGGCGAGTTTACGGTTATAGTTATTGCCTGTCATATACAGGAGAAACAGTGAATTCTGCCGCCATTTAAAAGTGCAAAAGCAGGTGCTTTAGTTGAAGTAGCAATTAGCAACGGTACATCAAAGAAAGGTGCAATTGAGAAAATGTGCTTGGTAATTATGTGAGCCATTAAAATTGATCAGAACAATGAAAAAGAGAAAGTGTGCACATTTTCAAGTTCCGACTTAAAAATGCTAAAAAAAGTAGAATACAAAGAGATTTTGCTGAATATTCTAAAACATTGATGTGTTGCTGGTTTTTATGTGACAAAATATACTGTAGAAGCAATTTTGTACAAAAAATGAACTTTTTATATTTAGAATATCACTAATTACAAATTCAATACATTTTCTGGTGGAAAAATAATCAATCGAGTTTATTGATTATTTCTGGTGTGAAGATTAGAGAAACCACTAACACTAGCTTGCAAGATTATTTGGTTGCTTACAGTGATGCCGTTAAGCTCATCATGCAAATAGCCAAAAAATTAACTTTTAGGTAATAGAAGTTGCATTGTTCTTTTGCTTATACAATAACATTTCAGTGTAGTAAAAAATGCACAAAAAGAAGTTATCAAATTGTTGGGATAATTGTTTTAGATTTGTATTGCTTTCTGTCACTCAGTCTAAAAACGAACAACTTTTAAAAACAATAGTGTGTTTGAGTGCAAAAGTATTAAAACTCTGATTTGCAGATTTTTCTGACTCAAACTAATAAGATGCACAGGAGGCTGAGAAGTTGCCTGCACTCTGCACAATAGCGTTTCTACCTCAGCCCACACAGGTCAAACCAAGATAATGGTTAGGTCAAATGGCAGCTACTGACGTCGTTACTTAAGTTTGAACCGAGTTAGGTGGTCAAGGTGTTTGTGTGGCGCCATTTGTGGCCATCGTCAGTGATCGTTAGCACAAACTGAGTCAGCCACACACTGCATCGCTAAAAGTAAAGCTGCTGCAAATGACTTGTCTCGAAATGGCATTGGTGTTTTGGGTGCTACTTGCTTGTTTTAGCAGCCCTTCAGTCATTTGAGGATAGCAAAAAAGCTATGCGTTAGCTAAAGCATCTGTGAAAGCATTAGAAAACTTTTAGAAATATTGTCAAAAGTTGGGCAAAGAACCAAATGGCCGCACAAAGAGTGTGAGCGATGTTCAAGTGCAATTTGAACTTTAAATTGCTTTCTTTTTCTTTTTCTTCTGCAAAAAGAGCCAGACAAGAGTTAACTGCCGCCTTGCTGTATGATTGAAATTCTGCTAGGTGAATGCTAATGATCAGTGCCCGTAGATAATTTTCCCAGTGACTAATTAAGCTGGCAATTTGGCGGCAAAGCATGCCTTTGACTTGAAAAAAGGGGGGCACAAAGTAAACTGAAAAAAACTAGTTTGGTGGCCATAAAAGAGGAGGTATGCAAAGTTGGCCAACTGACAAACAAGCCCAAGATTCGGTCTGGTTTGTGCCGTCTGATGCTGCTGTTGTTGTTGCTGCTGACAATGCAGATGCGACCAAAGTCAAATCAAACTCACTGGGGTAGAGAGAAAAAAAGCAGCCATTGCAAACACGTCATGGCTCGAATAACCGAACCAAAGCAGCTATAATTAAGTGGGAGATTGATGTGAGCCAATTATGAATGGGCAATCTCTGATTTCAATCGACTCAACTTGAGACCTTTCATTAGACTAGACACGTCGCTGACTTTTGTTTGTGTGCAGTAGCATAAAGAGCGATGTGGAATTTAGCAGATTTTATCAGTAAAGAATCTAATTCTAATACATTTAAATGCACATTGCAAATGCTACAGCATACGAAACAACAACAAACTGTAGAAAAAACGGGGCATTAGTGCAAACAAATACTGATAGGGATGGAAATCGAGAATTAGCGATGTTTAGATGTGATTATACCATCATTATAGGCAGTTGCTGAGAAAAAGATGCAAAACTGTGTTTGGTGCAGCCTTGTCTTTAAGCCAAACTATTCTGACTTTCTTTTGCTATGTAGCCTAAAAAAATTGTCACAAAAACAGAATTTTTATTTAATAAAAATTGCGTGACAAGAACAAACGGAGAATACATTTGGCAAGCATATTATTACATTATATTCCTAATTATACACTCGACATTGATTCAGTCAGCTGGACCACATTTGTCGTTGTCACATGCACTTTCTCCCAAACACCCTCGCACAGAGAACAAGAAGGTCTGTCGTTTTCCGCTGGAGCAATTGCTAATTTTCACAATCACTTATGCGAATAGTAGATTCTGCATTTGAAGCAGACACTGTTTGCAGACCGTCAAAACTTGGCAAACAGATACAATTTAGAAAGAGAAAGATAATTGCCGTGAACTTAAGTGATACTAAACGTTTTTTTAAAACAGCAGGTAAAAAGCAAAGTGCCTCAGTGCTAGTCAGCTAAAAAATTTGATAATTGCAAGAAGAAAAAGGAATGGCGGATAAGAGCATGTAATAAAAGAATGGCATCGTAAAGCGTGAAGTTTCACACCGAACAAATCATTAGCATAATGCTAGACCTGCAAGTCACAATATTTACCCGCCGGGGTGGTCAAAGCTTACTGACTAGGGCCAGCTTCACAGTGAACAAACAGCGTCGTTGGCCAGAGAACAAAAGTGGTGTGTGTATTTTTAGCAACAAATTGGCTCAGTTTCACTGGCTGGTGTCGGCAGTGAGCAAGGTGGGCAGTGTCCAGTGACAGCAGTGGAGGCACCCATAGCTCACTGGCCGCCGACTGAGCACTGGGCAATGTCCCCAGACTGGGCCTAGGCAGACGTTGGACATGCCACTGGCAGCTAATGCTAATGTTCTCCCAGGCTCAACTGTGTGTGTGAGCAAACGAGCCCAATGCTCAAAAGCTGGTGCGGCTTTTAGTGCTCTTGTCTGTTTGGGCAAACGGATGAGTTGGCCAGAAATGAGAAAAGCAATCGGCAAGATCGACTGGCTGAAGCTACAGACCATGGTCGAATCGATCTGTCTTGGCATGCGATTACGGCCGATGCAAGGAGATAAATCAAAGACACAAACAGCTAGCTGTGTCCCTGTTTGTGTGTGTGCCTATAACTGTCACAGCGAACATTGCCACCGCCAGTCAGTTTGGCGCAACCGATTAATAATCGATGCCGAAGAAAAGGAAGCAAGTGCAATGAACATGGGAGAAAATGAAAGAAAGTGGGCAGAAATGCACAAGATTGTGCTTGTGTTTGTGTCTGTGTTTTGGTACTAGTACTGGCAATTCTGCCATTTGCCGCTCTTTCGGCCTCGGCTTAGCTGTGCTCATTTCTTTGGTCGCCACTTCGGCTGGTGGTGTCTTTTGGTTGCCGTTCACCCACTCGCTCATTCACTCACTCTCACTCTCTGAAGCAAATAAATCTAGTGTCAGGCGAATCTATTTCCAGCCAAGAAAATGGTCAATTTGCAATGAAAAGTAAAGTACAGGCAAAGGATAAATGTGCGTAGAAGTGTCAAGGCGTTATTCGGCGAGCTTCAATCTTCCTTTCTGCAATTGCAATTTCACCAGAGCTGCCGATGTTACTGCTGCTGCTGTTGCTGATGTTGTTGATGCTGTCGAGGCCCGTGTGGACTCAATTTGGGCAATATCCTGCAAAGGAGAATAGAATTAATAGAATTAATGAGCACAGCTTGGAAAAGTAAATCATTCGAGTCATAATCAAAATGAATCGCCCAACTGGGGATTATTAGCTAGTTATAGATTCAGAACGCCAATCTATCGAGCATATTAAAATTGCTGCTTAAGTTCAATTTCAAAGAAGTGAGTACGCCAGCGCCCAAAGGAGAAAAACTGAAAATCGCAGTGGCAAGACACAAACAAACAGGAGCTGCAGTACCAACTGCTATCCAAAGCTCGAAGATACTCCTTATCAGTTTGCTAATGGCACCACAAGGATGTTTTAGCTTTGGCTTTAGAAGGCACTGCCACCAGCATCATCACCACCAGTGCCAACATCTTACTCGAGCCTGCCCATTAGAAGTTCATATAATAAATTTGGCGGCTGTGCTAAATCAAAAAGTTTATCTCACTGAATAAATTAAAATGAATATTCTCGTTTAAACTCGACTGTTTTTGCTGCACGAGCGCAACCCATCAGAGCGGTACTTTAGCTCTAGAGCTCGACGTGAGTTTTTGTCGTTGTCTTACAGTTTTGGCAAGTTTAGTCGTGTTGGCAAAACTGGTAATTTGAATATTATTTTTGCTGCATCTACTTTCCAAACGGCAAACTTGGGAAGAGCTACAGCACACAAGGCAACACACAGCTGCGGCAGCAAAACTCAGTGGACAAGAATGTGACGGCAGAAGAATCGAAGAATACATATGCAGTAGGGTTTTTAAGAAGCAGAATTGAGAAGAATGGCCAATCAGAATGGATGCCGCATAAATTTAGAATTTACAGACTTGCTGGCGCTATTGCTACTGAGAGAAAAGGAGCCAGGAAAGCCTTCAGTCTGTCTGGCAGTTGCTGCACAGCATTGCAGAGTAGAAAACTATAGAGAGCACGTCAGAGGGTGCAATTTAATGGGTGTGCATTAATGAAATTAAAAACTAATAAATGACTGCAAGTTTGTTGGCGAAATCTCCCAAGACAGTCCAAATGCAATCAAACGATGCACAGATGCTGCTAATAACGGCACATCTATAACGTGGCCTGCCTAGCAACTGCGAGCACCTCGGCGTGCTCAGAGCACACAGCGACAGCAGCAACAGAAGCAGCAGTAGCAGTGCGGGCCCAGCAAAAATGACAAATGTCGTTGGAGAAAGAAGAAAAAGAGAAAAGAGCGTGGAAAATGGCCAGCAGTGCATGACACCAGGCACACAGGCTGTCGTACACTTGACAGCATCAGCATCACCAGCAACAGCAGCAGTAGTGAACATCCATTGCTCTGCCAGTGCACAAACACAGAGTGTAATGATTGCGCCTATTAATTACAAGCAGGCCATGCACTTCCACTCGGATCGCCTAATGCATTCGCCATGTTGGCACACTCAGACCACACTACTGTGTGTGTGTGCCATCGTCGTCGTCGTCGCCGTCGCCGAAACCATCTCGGTGGCTGCCGCAGCTATGGAAGCTAAACACAATCTGAACACTAGCCCAAACGCTGCCCGAGAATTTGGCTCGAGTTGCATTTAGATTTAGCTTGAGATAGGCAATTTTTCTTTGTTTGCACCAAGTCAAATTAAATTGTTCTATTGCGCTAATCGAAAGTGAAAGGCCTGCATGCTCCCGGTGCAGTGTACACACAATGTGAGAGAACGGGCACAGCGGACGTTGGCTTGGGATTTCTCGGGTGCCTTTATAGAAATTATAGAAAGGCAAACAGTAGCGGAACAGGATCGAGTGCTGCGAAACGCAGCAACATCAGCATCAGCAGCAGTGATCGTGGCACGGCTGCTGCAACTAGATCCATCCATCTATTTATCTATCGAGTAGAGTGCTTGTGTGTGTGCGTGTGCACAATTATGTGTCTGATTATGGGCGAGCAGAGGGAGCACATTTGGCGTGAGATTATTAGAGCGACGCGAGACGCAGAGAGTACCAAAGAGAAAGTACGCCAAAGTGAGGGAATTGCTTGCCTGGCCGCATCTCATTTGCCAGCAGCCTGCACCAGTGCCAAGAACAGTGCAGAATGCGGCTCAACGGCTGCACCGTGTGGCTAACGAATGGCTTGGTGGACATGGTGCACACACACACTCACTACACAAACAGCAAACACTGAACACAGCCAGCGAATCAAGTAAATCCATTTTGGTGCTGCACAGGCAACAAAAAAAAGCAGCAAAAAAGCAAGCAAAAGTAAATTCGCGGCAGCCTTTTTCGTTTCGTTTCGTGATTCTCATCCCAAAGCGCAATCATTCTTCTATCCTAGGATCATTTGCGATTATTATGAGAATAGGAAAATGCAACTTCTTTATGTGCATGCATGCAGAATAAAATAGAATTGATTTTCTTCTTCTGTGCCTTCTTTTGCTTTTTCTGGCAGGCCAGTGTTGCGGCTGGCGCCAGTTTTGGTGGCCGTTGTTCTCTCGTATCAAGTATGCAGCACCATTGTTGAATAAATTGCCGTGCTGCTTGCTTGATTGGCTGCCGCTGTTGCAGAAACAGCAGAAACAGCAGCAGCCTTCGACGATTGCGATGCTACTGCTGTTACTAGTGCCGTTGCAGTTGCCGACAAAACTTTGGCCCAACTTTGGACCAATAGTTTTCATTAGAAAAATGTGCGTGTGCAAACAGATAGAAAGGGAAGGAGAAAGAACCGTGTCGAGTAAAGGACAATGAGGACGCTGAAGGCGCCCAGAGAGGAGACTAGCTGAATGCAACGGCTTCGCTCCAGCAGCGACGGCATTGCACGGAGCAGTGTTTTCCAGCGGTACAAGTGATGTGGCAGTTCTGGTGAGCACAGACCATGCCGGCAGACAAACGACCAGGCCATAGACTGACAAAAGTGATTGCCCAAAAGTGAACAGCAGCAACGACATACAGACTCAGAAGCAGCCTTTCATTGGGCGCCTGGTAGAAAAGCAGTCATTTTTCACTTGGTTTTAGTCATATTACATCTCAAGGCAAATAAATCTTCATTTAAAATTTAGGACCAAATCAATAGGACGCGGGCACTAGGCAGTGAACAGCAGAGTGAAAAAGCAGTACAAGACAAACTTTTCCTTAATATGCACTGCTTTAATTTATATATATGTGATATAAATTTATATTCCTTAGGTTTCATTTGGCGGAGTTTCTCCTAGCGATGTTTTTTGATTCGTTGCCGCCGACTGGCAATCGTTCTCTGCAATTCTCTTTTTAAATGTTATTTATTTTGTTTCATTTTTTTGGGCACCGCTGTGGCGTCAATGTGCACTTTTCTAGACTTTCTCAGTTTGCGCCATTATTATAGTGCAATTTATAAAGTTTTGCTAATAAAATTTATAAAACTTCTATAAAAGCACTTAGTGAAGTGAAGCCAAGTTTTGCCAGAGTGCACACGACTTTTAGCAGCTAGCTGGCTATCCAGACTGGCAAAACTAAAACACAAAGGATGTGACTATCAAGTTAATTGCAAACGGCCAAGTCGATTTGATTGTTCTACACAGAAAAATAACAGATCTAAAGAACAGCTAGAAAAAGGCCAAGCAGAAAATGACAAAGGGCCAGTGGTGCAAATATTTTGCCATTTCCAAGCCACAAAAAACTGCGAGAATGGCAACAAACGAGAGTACACCATTTTCAGTGATGACGTTTGTTTAAAAACTTGCTGGCGCCTGCTGCTGAAAGATCAAAAAGTGTGTTCATTAATTAATGAAGGCACACATTGAAATGTGCGAAAAAAGCCACAATTGACTTTCGATTCAATTAGCTGATTGAGGTGCCGGCGGTGGTGAGCGTGATGGTGATGCGAATGGCGTGCGAATGTGAACTCACTCTTTGCTATGATCGATGCAAATCACTGCAAATTGGTTTGTCCAAGTGCAGAGGGTGGACGGACTGTTGCGGTAGTAATGATGGTGGTGGTGGTGGCAGTGCCTGAAGTACAGCACCGTTGGCGACAATTTACGAGCAGCAGTAAAGTGTCGGCGGGAAACTACTGGTCTCCGCCGCTGGTCTTCACGACTGTCTCGTGCGCGGCTATGACGCCGTAAAGGGCCCCCTAAATGGGCACATAAAAAGGCGGGTGCAGCAGGAGGAAATACATATTTGCCTGGCACTGCAAATGGACTGTCAATGAGTGATAGTCAATAAGGAGAAGGACTACAGCAACAACAACAGGTCGACTTTGTGCAAAGATTTACTCCAGCTGAGTGCAACCGCAGTAACTGTGGTGGAAGTAGTGGCGGTAGTAATACTCCCAGCACACACAACAGCAGTAGCCAGTGTTGATGCTGGTCTCTTAATTTGACTATTAGACTTGATGATGATCATAATAATAAAAAGGGAGTGTAATGATTATGGGGCCCACTTTGACACAGCCATTGATGCTTACACAGCTTCGTAACTACTGTAAAGAAGACGAGAGTGAGAGAGGGTGAGAGAGCATCATCGGTAGTGACGGGAAAGTGAGCTCTGGTGACGTGTTCACTCTTCACTCTTCATCACACCGGAGGGGGAGTGTGAGAGAGTGCAGTTCTAAGGGCCAAAGAATTGTTTTTAAGTGCTATCGAATGAATTCGAATCAATTGACCTCTAAACGGCGTTCATTATCGGCAAGATCATGTATAAACACAGAGACTTTGACATGAAGCGCGAGTCAGCAGCAGCAACAATAACAACAAATCAAGTTGCAGATCAGCTCGATTTGCCTAACTGGACGGGCGATGATATGCCCCGATTTTCCCATCGTACACACTGAGCAGGAGAATCACGAGACTATGGTTCTCCCGCGCTTCCTCTTCTCCTCCATTGCCCTTTCACTCAGCCATAGTAATAAGACGAGTGTCGGAAAGAGAGAAAGAGAGAGAGAGAAAGAGTGAGGGCAGTCATTCTAATGATGATAATCGTAAAGTTCATAATGATAATAAAACTAAAAGTCATAACAATAATCATCAAGTCGTGGTGTGGTGTGGTGTGGTGTGGTGGTGGTGATGGTGATGTCACTTCAGCCCAGTAGCCAGTCAGTTGGCATCGGCAGAGCGGCACATTATCATTTGCCCACTACAGCAGCATTTGATTGTGTGCTCGTAATTGCGAACCAATTGGGCTAGCAGTGCGCTATCCACTAATTGGAGCCACTTTGTTGTCCGCTTCTTGATTGCGATTACATTACACACACAAACACTGATACACACACTCCCACTCCAGTGTGTGAAGTGCACTTCAAATCGCACTTGAACTTGTCACAATTAATTTAAATTCGCTCACATTGAACACATCTGAAAATGGAAGTCCCAGTCAGTCTGGTGACGAACAACGATCAGGATTGGCGTCTGATGGTCAATTAACCAATTATGAGCGTTAACATCATTGTTAGTGGCACTTCACTGCTGCAAACACACAGTATCAATACATGTAATTGAAGCTACTAATGGTAATTGAAGAGGAATTGTCGGTCCAGATTACACTTCACTGTGACATTTTACTGGCACTGAAAATAGACAAAAAGAGTGGGTGAAACTGCTGCTGCTCATGCCGTTGATGATCATTGGTCACATAATTGCCACCTTACTGATGAAAACAATACAATGGGCATAAATTTGCAAATGGCCAATATAAATTAAATGAGAAATGCAAATAAAGGAGATAATTGGGAGTTAGTAATTCGAGGCCAAAGTTTGTGAACCAATTCAGACGACTGACTATAATGCACAAATAGTGTTCCAGTAGGCACAGCCCGAGTCAAGCACACAATGGAACCTCAGGCAGGGCTCAAGCACACAATGGAAACATGGCCGACGAAAGTGGCGCGGTGCTGTGCGACACTTTGGCTCGCAGCCCTACTGACTTTGCAGAAACAGTTATCCATTTGACTCGCGTAGAAATAGTCAAAATGACTACAACTGAAAATGAAAATAAAAAGACCAGCAAACTTCAGTTTGCTGGTTTACATTAACAAAAATAGTGCGGCAGTTTTATCATGAAAAGTCAAACAATGTCAAACTTAAATATCAACGCAATCATCATTCGCAACATTGAATTTCAGCCGACGAGTTTACTGTTTGTTTATGTGTTTTCAAAAAACAAATATATTGACAAAATCTATTTGTGCACTAGTGTTTGGTACATCTATGACCAGCACTTTTCAATTAGAAGTATGATGCGCTGATGTTGAGACCATTTTCGCCCATTTTTCTCAAAGTACTATCAACTGCAAAAAAATTCATAGTTATTCTTGTGTCAAAATAACTTGATTGAAGAATAAAAACTTTGAGCAGTTTAAATCAGAAAATTATTCTCAACTACTGCAAGCTTTGAGTTTCGATTTGAAGCAAAGGCAAAGCAAACAAACTTTTAAAAATTTGTTATTGCTCTAGAGAAAGCATTAATTTGGCGCTCACTAACTATATTTCTCTTTTAAATTGCAGACTAGGAATGCATTAGTCTCTGGAACATCAATCCAACTGGCTGCGGCATTTTCTAGCATTCTAGCATCCACTGCTCTTAGAAAAAACTTTGCTCTAAAAAATCGTTCAATTGGAACAACGGTATTTTGCCGACGTGTAGTTGGCGCCATTGGCGGTCGGCAATGTTGGTGCCAGGCAGGCACACATTGCCATTTCGATTGATCAGACCGAGAAAGAGAGTTATAGGTTCAGAAATATTGGATCGAAACCTTCTATATACCGGGAACTGGCACTGCTTTGCACAGTGAGACGCCTGGCACCCGATTCGGCTGACAGTAGCGATGTGCACTACGCCATATAACGAATCGCCGGCCATGAAGCAGCCACCGCCAAGGAATGGACCAAGCCAGACGGCGAAATGGCTGGGGAACTGCCGCTGAAACAGCAGCAGCGAATCAATGCGAGGACTGGGCACTTAGACGAGGCTCGGCGGCAACAACAACAGCAGAACCATTTGGGCCCATTCGTGCCGCTGCGTCCGTGCCGACTCACCAAAATCTCATTAAGCGGCACACATTTTTCTTCTATCCGAATTTATAAAATTTCCTTTGTGTCAAATTTATATGAAAATTTATTTTTCTTTAGTCTCGCTATTTTCTTTCTTTACTTCCTTTGCTGCTTTCGATCGTTTGTTGTTGCTTCCTTTTGTTGTTGTTGCCTTTCCTTTCAGCTGATGCTGCTGCTGTTTTTGGCCTGACATCTAGTCTAGCTAAATTCCATGCCTGTTTCCAGCTTGCCCAAAGTTTGGAGCAACATAGCAGCAGAAAATAAATAAATTAGACAATTTAATCTATGTTTTTAATTTTGAAAATTTTGCTTTAAAAATTAAATTTTTATTTTTGGATAGCCAAAAAGAGATAGAAAGACTAAAAAAGAGAATGTACTGGAGAGCACACAGCAAACAAAAGCACGATGCATTTGTATGATGTGTGCTTAGTCTCAAAGTAATAAAATTTTCATAAGCAAAAGTCAATTATGTCGTGAAAGAGAGAAAAAGAGAGAATTTGGTTGCAAAACTTACATTTTGATTAGCACTTAAATTACTTTGCCCAACTGAATAAATAATTCAGCGCAATAGTCACGGCAAGGCAGAAGAAAAGGCAAGAAAGAAGATGCAGCATTCCTGGCAACAACATCAGCAGTAGAGTTGATGCAGTTTACTTCAACTCGACCAACTCCACCGGCAAAAGGGGCCGAATCGCGCCCAATGCCATCGAGTTGAGGCACTCGTTAATTGCTAGGTGTGCGTGCCTGCCTGCCTCACTGCCAGTCAATCTGCTTTTCTTTCTGCCTGACCAGACACCGGCGACGAGGAGCCACCGAATTGAGCACCGAACTGTGATGCAGAGGTCTTTCCATTGCCACTGGCCAAGTTGCCAAAATTTAATTTGCTCTTTGCCTGACATTAGCCTGCTTCGCCATACTCCCTCCAATCGAACTGGTAATTGGCTTGTGCACATCTTCGTCGGTTGCATGCACGACAGGCTAGTGCTCTAAGAAAGACACCGCCGCTGTAGAAACGACTGACGCAAAGGGAGCACCAGTCGGCAGTGATCAGACTACAGACTGAGTCTGTGTATCGATCAATGAAGGCAATTATTATGTGCTCATAACTATATCTGTTGACTAGTTTTGCTGTTCGATAGTCTGCCCGCCGATCGGAATGATATATTATTACCACTAATGGCTGCTCATTGGCAAATGCAAATGAAAGGGACGACTAATAATGGCAAAGGAAGCTGGAGAAGTTGAAACAAAGTCAAGACAGAAACTGTTCAAAGTCGAGCATAAGAACTGGTGGCAATGCTGTTTATGGTGCTGGTGTTGGTGCTGGGCTGTGCTGGTGCAGCTGTTCAACTTACTTGAGAAAAGCCGACATGGTGAATGCAATGACATTTGCCAGAAACAGAGGCAGCAATTAGCGGGCACATGCAAGGCCTGTCGCATATTAATTACATTTTGGTGATTAATAGTCAATTAGGCAGTACGCCATTGTGAGCACCAATAGCCACTGTCAAGTGCAGAAAAATAAGCAGCATTGTCGGCCTATGCACAAAGTTAGAGGCAACCCACGAGGCAAATCCGGTGCAGTGAGGCGTAAGTGTTCCTGTCTGTGAAAGTCAATGTTTCCATTGAACCAGTCACAAGCTCATCCTCCAATGGATGATTTGATGCACAATTCCCAATGACAATGCTGCTGCTGTACAGGTCTATTTTTAATATCTTCGCTGGTGCTCACGCATTTCAATCTACAGAAAAAAGAAAAAATATTTTAGAATGGGAAGATACAAGTTTTACTTACCAGAGGGTGAAGAACGAAATAAGATTCAAAAAAATGAATGGATCATGAAACCTGTGCTTAAGTTAAGTTGAAATCTAATTTTATTTGTATTAAATATTTTATATAAATACGTATAATGGCATAATGATATTCGATTGTAAAAATATAAAGTAAAGTGGCATGGTGTGATGACCTATAGGTGGCGGCGGCAGATTAGACGACTGCAAACACCAACACTGTACCGACTGGAAGAGTGACAATCAAATGGAAAATAATAAGTGTTGGTGAAACTGAAGTAAGTGAGAGTATCGGTTTGTGTGTGTCTTGTGTTTTGTGTTTGTGTCTGATGAACAACTACAAAATGAGGGTGCGGTGAATGCAGAGTCAGACACTGGGCCCAAAGTGGATACTTGAGAGTAATGATAAACACAACATACAGGCTAGTGAGTAGGAGGCAAGGAACGATACTTCAAATAGGACTGATTTGGAAAGCCACTTTACAGATTAGACGATGCAAAAAGGGAGCACTCGGCTGGGTTTTAACTTAGGCGAGAACTGAATTGTGACTCAAACTAAAGGAACTTGTGTGTTTATGTGTGGCAAGCAATGTGAGTAGTGTTTTGTGATATGCACCAGTGAGTGAAGGTGATGGCCGTCTTCCAGTAGTGGTGGCCTCAAGCTGGGCCTAGTCTCAACTCTTTAGCAGACAAGAGTCAAAGCCACCTTTCTTTTCTACCGCTTCAATTTACAAAATGTTAATTGCACCTAGCCTTAAAATGATCTCCTTTCCTAAAAAGGGCTAAAAAGCTTTCTCTCTCTTTGCTCTTGCGCGTTTCAGCTGAGATCATCACAAGGCAAACAACGACGACCTCTGCACTGTCTGATTAATTACCACGCTCCTGGCCACGGTCAAGCGAAAAAGACTGTCCCCGCACAGTTGTTTCTGTCTAGCAATATTCAAGTTCCCTCTCACCCTCTTTAACTCACTCTTCAGTGGCCGCCAGTTTAGCCCAGCAGTACCGGTTTCAGTATGATAATTCTGTTTTACTACCGCTAATTACCGAGTCGAAACAGATGTTAGCAGAAAGTCAAAACAAAATAGCGGTCAGTGTTAGTAGAGGTGATGATCGCGGACTTTACAGCAACTACTACTGCTACAAAAAAGGTTTACCACTGGCCGCAGTGTCATCAAAGTGCCTAATGCAAGGTGGTATGTACATGGAGAAAAGAGTTCAATTGTAACGTTATTGAGAAAATCAGAGTTGTAGAGTTGTAGTGGCTGAATAAGAAAAAAGTGTAATCAGCCTGGTGAGTTCTTGCTCACTAAATCAAACGGGAACATGCATTCGATAGAGGTGTGTCGAATTTGTGTGTGATTGAGTGAGTGAATGTGTGTTTACTGTGTTTGTGTCCGGTGGCTGCTGTAAAATGGTAATTAGAGAAGTTAAAAGGGAGTGAGTGAGTGAGTGTGTGTTGAAATAAATAGATTAGTGTAGATCGATGCTGATGTAGGTGTGTGTGATTGCCAGTTTGTCCGCGTCTATGCTGTGGCAGATGACCGATCAAAATCGCTAGCAGCTATTTACATTAGCATTGACAGTGGAGTCTTTTTGTTTTCAGTTTGTCAGGTGACAGAGAAGGCAAAAAGACTGAATGCTTAGTGTTTGTGTGTGTGAGAATGTGTGTCGGTGTGACCATATGAGAACGGACGATTGCAAGTGACTCACGGTGAGTTAGGCCCCTGGAGAAGGCAAGCAGAGAGGCAAGCAGACCATCAGACACTGGGCCGATGCGAGCTTTCGTGGTGAGCACTCATTTCGCAGGGTCCACCTCCCGGGCCAATGGGCATACCTTGCTCTATTTTGCTTTTATTCTCCTTTTTCCACTTCATGCGCCGGTTCTGGAACCAGATCTTGATCTGTCGCTCCGTCAGACAGAGGGAATGGGCAATTTCGATTCGTCTTCGACGAGTCAGGTAGCGGTTGAAGTGGAACTCTTTCTCCAGCTCCAGCGTCTGGTACCGAGTGTACGTCTGCCGTCCTCGCTTGCGTTCTAATGATAGTGGTAAGGGAATAGATACATCATCACAATTAGAGGTTGAATGATATTTTCAGGAAAAAGGGGAATAATAATCAAGCCATTTTCAAGCAGACACATGATCGGCACATTGAGCCGCCGTCCAGCCAATTCGAAAAACACCAGACTCGCTAAAGTGCACTCTATTCTTCATTTGCAGGCATCATTTCATTGCACTTTTCAGAAAGAGGAAGTTGAATTTCACAGTCAGTGTAAAATAAATAAATAAACGTATATAAAGTAAGTAAATCGCAATTGAAATGGATTGTGCTAAATCTTAAAGAAACCATTTCTCTGGCCAAGTAGAAGTGAGCACCAGCAGCACCATCACTTCGATATTTGCTAAATTGCCCTCATCGCTGCTCTATTTATTTTGCTGTGCCTGGCGCCTTAAGCCTAGAAAAGAAATAGTCCTTTTGAAAATGAAACCTCTAAAGCGGCTTAACATAAAATTTTACTTTTCATTCTCGAGTGATTCTATAATTTATGTGGATTTGCCTACACTTGACTGCGGATTAATTTGGAGCCAACAACTTCTTCTTCTTTTTCCTCTTCTTTTTCCCCAAGTGTCATTTGAATGACGCGCTCTGAGTACAAAGTTGAATTCAATTAGAATAGGCACTCAATCTACAGCTTTTGAGCGCACATCCGAATGGCATTAAAGTGGCAGAGAATGAGGAAAAGAGATGCCAGGGCACCGAACGGAAAGTTTGCAACTTTGCTGCCAATTCTTAGCTTAGTGGTCGCTCCAGCATCAACACAGATGAAGTAAGCCTAATTGAAGTTCGGCCCATCTCGACGAGGCCAAATGTGAGGCGAACCAGCGGAGCGCCGAAAGACAATTCAGAATCCGCATCCACAGCACCAAAAGAAACATCAGAAGCATTCATAATTCATGCTGCCAGAATAGAAGTGAATCAGATTCACTTCTAAAGAAACTTTCAGTCCCACAATGCATCTTTCAGGCATTAATCAGAGCAAAGATAATTTAATTATACTTTGAATTTGCCACAAAATTGGGTGCCCCTTTTTATGGCAGTCACTGATGAAAGTTTTGATGAGCAGAGCAAAAGTCGATTCTAAACAAATTTATTTTTTTAACTAGTCACTAGGACTCCATCTGGGCAAACTTTGGTCAACTTTTTTACCCTAAAAATTTTAAAACTAAATAATGCTTTTTAGTTGAGCCAAAAACTAATATAATTGTGCATTCAGTGATTTCAGTTTATGCTATTATTTTGAAAACTGATAATAAAATGAGTTATTTTGAAAAAAATTGAAAACTTTTCAGCAGTTTGTTAAAAAGTATCTAAATAATCACTAAATGTAAAAATAAACTTAAAATGTACCTAAGTTAACAAAAAAGCTATAGCACAAGTACCATTTGCAAGACATTAAAAACAAACATGTTTTTGGAACGACAAAAAGTCAATGTCAAGTTCAATTACCAAACATTTACTCAGTCAACGTATTGCAAATCATTAGATGCAAGTTGTTATGTCAATAAAAAAGCAATTATGGTAGACAGACTGTAGATTTGTACTCGACATTAAAGCCGCCAATAAAGTAAACTTGATACAATGTCATACAATTGATTGCTGCTATTCTAATGTGCTAAAGCATTTGCAATCAATTTTTAGTGTTTCAAAGAAACTTTAAAGACATTGTTTAACCTATCTCAAAGCACTAGAAAGCTTTCAAACAATTTTCAAATGAGAAAGTGTTTGTAAAAGTTAGCAAAACAGCTTAATATTTGCCACAATATTTGCTAACTGTTTTTTAAAGAAAAACTTGTTATGAAAAGTTGCAAATTAGCAGAATTGTCATTTTTACTAGTAAAAATCATCACTTTTTTCTAAATAATCGAAAAATTGTTTGAGTTATTTTTAGCGCCATCTCTTCGATTATCCCTCAACTCGACTTCAAAATCAATTTTTAATTTCATTCTGGAACAAAAGAGGGCGCGAGCTAAGTGCCCTTCAATTTTGCAAAAATCAATTTTTGAGTTGCGCTACTTTGAAGATTATTACTTAAATTTACTAATTACTAATTACTAGTTAACTGTGTTTGATTATAAAAACAAAATTTTTTAATGAAAATGAAAAATTGCTAAGGAATTCAAAGATAATTCCTCTGCATTATCAAACACCTAACTTGACAAATATAGATACTAGTGTCATTAGAAGTTAACTGCTTCAAAACGACAATAAAGGCGGAATAAAACATGATGATTATGGTGATGGAAATTACGGTTGTTATAAGATAAACAGGCCATTATGCGGAAAGGTAATGGCAGTGTTTGTCGATTGCCTGACTCGGACAACACACAATTACGAAATGCGTGAGTGTGGAAATGTCTTAATATTGTCTTTTTGAAGAAGTCATTTCAATTTTAGAATCAAGCAATGCAATGACAATGATTTCAATGAGAAAAAAGAGTGAAAAGTACGCAGAGAGACTATAGGACGGAAGGGAAGAAAAGACTCACCAAACTGTGATCGCATCCAGGGGTAGAGTGGCGATGAGATGGCAGAGTTGGAATTTTGCGACGGACTTCCGACGGGGCCGCTTCCGTAGAGTTGGTGCTGACCGTGGATCGGCGAGGGCGAGTTGTGGCCGATCGGCGGCATGCTGTCAGTGTGAGCGAGCATTGGTTGCATTTTGCAGCTGCCGTACTGCCCTCCGACGGGGCCGTTGCTGCCGTCCAGCGAGGGAGGTGTTATGGAGCCGCGGCCAGAGCAGGGCTCGTACTGCGAGGCAGTCTGCCCAGCCAGCGGCACCAGTGGCTGCTGCTGCTGTTGCTGCGCCTGCTGCTGTCCGGAGGGCACCCCGACTTGACTGGGAGGCGGGGGCGCACTGCCGGCGCAGTTGCTGTAATATGGACTAGTCTCTCCGCTGTGGCTCACCACCACACCGCCGTCCGCCACTGGGCCGCAGTGCTGGCCCTGTGCCTGCCCCTGCTGCGGCGGCTGCGGCTGCGGCTGCGGCTGGGGCGGCTTGCCCGAGTTGCTGTGCTGCTCAGGCAGACGGTCGTAGGGTGGAAAGCGAGGGTACTGCGGATGCGGATGCTGGTGGCCGTAGTGAATCGACTGGTGGTGGTGGTGGTGGGCGTGCTGGTGGGGCGAGTAGGAGAGCAGCTGCGGTGGGCCGATCGGCGGGCCTCGTCCGTTCTCGTGGCAGCTGCCCAGCATGTGATGCTGCAGTACTTCGCCGTTGTACTGCTCGTGGTGGGGGCTGGGGCCGGTGCCGCTGAGATACGCCGGTAAGGTGTTGCTGCTGTTGGTGAAATACGGACTCATACTGTCGCACATGGTCGGGCAAAGGTGCCGCTAGAGAGGAAAAGATAAGGAGAGGAAGTAGAAGAAAGAGAAAGTAGAAGAGAAGAGTGGTGTCGACTATCACAAAGTGGGGGTTTCTGTGGGGGAGAATAAAAAACGAAAATTAGATTAGGATCAGCATATTAAGTGTGCTCAGTGAGCTATTTGGTAAACTCGTCCATTTGGCAAACGACAGCTCACTGGCGACATTGTTTCAAATTGTCTCATTGACGCTAGAATTCCGGGAATTGCCCTTGGCTACAGGGTCTAAAACTTAGAAGACAAGCCACTGCTGTCAATGACCACCGCTTTAACTGCCGTTGCTGTCAACTGAGCCCAGTCAGTTTACAGCCATGTGTGAGTGAGACTAATAGAGCCGTAAGTGGCCTTTCTTGCCCGTGGCAATGCCCTGCTGGTCAACTATCAGCAAGGACAGCAGATAGGAAGTCATAAAGTGCTAGTGCTAGTGACACCACTAACGGTCAGCGAGTGGTCTCAAGCAGAAAGGACGGTGCCTTAACGGTGCCCAGCAATGTGCCAGCTCGGTCTGTGCCCACTCACTCAGAGTGGAAGGCAATAAAAGTTTCAAATATCTTCAAGGCGCTTTGTTTGTTTACATGTCCTCCTCAGAGAGCGGTACTATTCCATTAGCAGATATTTTGTTTTTTGCTGCCAGACCCTCTCTGACTCTGTGTTAGTAAATGAGCAATACGACTCAGACTGGTTGGACATTAGCTCGACTTCTGTCTGACTGTCAGAAAGTTATCACTGTGAATTTGTTCAATGGACGACGTGAAGCTCGTGCTTTTTCCAAATCACTCACAAGCAGTCGTTGGCAACAAAGTCACATCACTTGACACCTGTCTTTAACTGGGCAGCATCGTTGCTGGGGTGAGCACAGTCCGTGACAATCTTTCACTGCCATTTCTGGCGTTTCAGCACTAGCATTTTCATTCATTTGCAGAACGGCTCGCCGCTATCAACTGAAGACAGACGACAAAGTCTAGAAGAAGGCAGAGTTCCGGAGACAGTTGAATCAGTGAACAAATGGCCAATGTGCACGAACATTCTATCCGGGTTTGTTTGGTGAATACGGTGTCTTCGGAATCATCGGCACAAAACTGCACCGTCCATCGATCGAAGAGCATGTATCAAACACAATCGAGCACTCTAGATAGTGGTCATCCACGCGTGCATTTCTTCCTCTGCTTCTTTTGTCGCCTAATGTCAAAATGACAAAGAGAGGGCAAGTTCGCTATCTAATCACGATTGGCTAGTGACCAAACAAAGTTATTTTAGTGTTTGTGATGAAAGAAACTGAACAGCAAAATTATATTGTAAAAACAAAAGTGCCTTCACTGCTTGTGGCAAAAAAAGGCAGTTTTAGTTCATGTATTGTCAGGCAAGTCAAAGTGGACCAAGTGTTGCAGGTGGGAAGACTGAGACCACAACTGATCAACAGTGCCTGCGGTCAGTTTGGCACTCGTGTACCAAAGGGACTTCAATTGAGATGTTATTTTTAGAACAGTCGCTTTTCACTGGGCCACAATTGACAGGTCTAACTTGTCACGATACCTGCTTCAAAGTGCTGTTCTCTTCGTTTAGAGAAATTGCAAGCAGAGAGCTAAGCCAATGGCAATCGTGCAAATGCAAATGCAACATTGTGATTGATCAAATACAGCTCTAATGCTCACACAATTGAAATTCAATTAACTGGCAGTGGCGTGGGCACAAACTGATTGCAACAAAGAATACAGTTTGATAGCATGTTAGTGTGAAGGGAGCACACAACACCAGAGCATCTCATTCCATTCGGCGCCATTGGTGCCCTGCCAGCCTTCCGATAGGCGCGTTTATCAATCGATGTGGTCGTCGTCATCGTCGTTGTCGGCTAAGGTGCCTGTAATGCCCGCTCTCTTGTGCCATAATTTATCGGAAGATATATCTACTGAGAAATAATAATGAGGATTTACTTAAGAGATAGTATGCTCCTTCTCAATGGCAGTTTACACTACTACTACACCAGCACTACTCGAAAGGTACAGGTAATTAATGAAATCTTCCACAGACAGCTCTTGGTTGATGCAAGGATTGCAATGTGCAAATAGCTAACTAGCAGGCAAACGAGTGGTCATTGGGAAGTATAAATAATACACTGGCCAATCCAATTACAGCGAGAGCACGACCCGAGTGAGCGACGACCTCCACTTTGGAGCACACTTTATGCCAGCCACAGCAAAAGAAAGAAAAGAAAAAGAAACACTGCCGATTAGGCACTTCTTCATCTGATTCGCATAATTGGTGCTTGTTTAGGTTGCAGCGCTTTGCAAGCACACACGCATAGTCGCATTAACTCTGCTTCAATTAATATGCAAATTTGCGAAACTCCAAAAGCACCAAAAGACAAAAATGCTACAAGATCTTTTATCTTTTAAGCATCAACACACCGTCAGGTCATTTGCCAGAAAGCCCGTTACCGGTTGAGTGTGAACGCTATGCTAAACACCTACTGTCGACTGAAGATGATGGTGCACTACCTTGGTGCTGCTTTTTTAGCGATAAAAGCGAGGCAAGTCATAGTGGCGTCAACTCGCGCGACACTGTCACCAGCACAGCGCGCTATAATCAACGCTGATTACAAGCATGTAATTGCTATTGCCATTGCACATTAGTACTCTTCAAAACTTCTTCAGGCCCTCATTTTTTATTGAATAACAAAAAGTGCCGACAATTAGCAGGGATTGAGATAAAAGGCACACAGAGTTTGCTATTCTCGCTCCCTGAAATCTCTCTCAATTTTAGACCTTTTAATCTGGCGCTGGTAAAGTGGTGGGAGAACTACCTCTTTGTTAGTGCATGCCTTGCTCCAATCGATTACCTCTTGCCTTGTAATTACTAATCGAACATTAAGATCCTATAAACAGACTATGTGGAAGGCAAGCACCGAGACGAGTTGTCTAAATGTTTGCTAATCATTGGTAGCAGCAGCAGCAGCAGTCGTCGAATGCATTCACCAGTGTCGACAGTGTTCATTGTAGAGCGTTCGTGGTGCAGCTCGTCTTTAGTAGACAACTTGTTCAACATTGACTTGCACAACCAGCACCACTGCCATCAGTGCCATCACTACTACAGAGTCAAAGTTCTCAGTCTGTCAAGCGAAGCAGTCGATTAATCAAATTAAAAGCAAGCCGTGCCTAAGGCAAGTTAATTTGGCCACCGACGGACATGGCCTAAGCATTGCCACTGGCAGACTAGAACACGCTGAAGTGAATACGCTTTGCCAGACTGTACTGACGTCTCTCAGTGGAAGCCTGTAAGCCTTCAGGTGCACCACAAAGCGATGGACACAGTGCGCTGCAGTTGAAAAGAAAGATGTTCAAATGTCAAGATTAGAACAGTTGCAGGGTCTGTGCAGAGTGTCTTTCAGTGAGTGTGCGTCTGTGCATTTGGATCTCTCGCTGAGGAATGACTTATTACCACACCGAGTGGGAATCATGACGCAACAGAAGAGAAGTGCTTATGCAGACAGACAGCAGCAGCCTCAAAGCGCAGGCATGCAAATCACTGCGCATCGGTGAGCGGCAGTCTTTTCTTTCTTCTCCTGAACAGGTTCGACTGATTTATAGGCAAAGCAAAGCGAGTGCACCAATCGATTTCACCGCTTGGTCATCTTCATAGTTGCAAAAAGTGTTTGAAAAAAGTAGATTCCTGCTTTCTGAGCTACCTTCAGTCAATCGATGATCACCATCAGCTTAGAGATTAATTAAAACTGTGGCCAATAAATTAATTGGATTTACAAACAATTGAACAATTGGCGATGTTGGCAGTGATAACTGCAGAACATCCCGGCAAAACACTGCCGCCGCTTCAGCCATCAAGTGGTAGTGGTGATGCTGATGCTGTTGCCTGTGGTCCTGGTGATGGTGCTAGTGGTGGTCACTGATGGTCGGCTGGTCGGTGTTTTGCGTTTGCACACACACAGCTAATAGTCACAAGTGGTCATGGAAACGTAAACAGAATGGGCAGTCAGAGCAGTGGGAGAGTGCGTGGCAGAGAGATACCAATTGTTTAGCTTGGCCACTGGCATGCTGAACTTGACCAGACAAAGGTCCCGCGCTCCGCAGAGAGCAGCATTGATTGAGCGCACAGTCAAAATAGAAACAATCGGTCTTTGGCAAAGGATGTTGCCAGTCAAAATGTTTATAAATACTCGCTCTGATTGCTCCTCTGATGGCTGTTTCATATTTAATGTGTCAGTATCGAAAACGAGCGCGCCAAAGTGAAGCCTCTTTTCACTGTTGCGGCAGAATCCGGAGCATGCTGATGTGAGAACTGAAGAAAGTTAGCTGAAAAGAGATCCTCTGCTGCTAGCTCTTCCTTGCTCAAGTGATTGGTCGCGCTGTTGATATTTGCACCGTGCTGGATAAATCATACACAACTGGCCCTGTAAGAGGGAGAAGATGGCGCACAGACAGCGACTAGCGAAAGAGAAAGAGAGTGACTTTCCATCTGAGTTGCTAGTTGCAAAGAAAACAAACGTCAGAGCACAGTCAGTGCCGCATTGGGCACGGAATCAAGTGACGAGTGCACCAGCAGCATCGCCATCGTCGGCAACAGTCTGTGGCAGCGGACACGACCAGCGTAGAAAAGCGGCCACAATTTCAGCGCATCTCGTTTCGAGCAGTGCGAGCATCAACAACTTTCCACATCCTCTCCCTGGAATCATGGTATCATTGCACTGCCACTGCGGTTTCTGCTAAAAATAGTAAGGCACAAACTGGTAAGGCGATTGGCACTAGCACATATCGATGCCCGATGTTCACTGGTTGCTTCTTCAGACTACAAATCACTAAAGGAGCAGTTCACTCTGTGGCCAATTGCCATACAATTGGCAGTTGCTCACTTATTCATATCAACAAAATGCCCATCATTTTTATGCAGTTTGCTAAGTTAGCAGCGCTAACCTACATTGAGTTGTTGAACTAATGTATGTAGTGGTGACGAGTTTAGTATAGTAATCCAATGTGCTAATGAGGCAAAAAAGTATATAAACGAAGCGATAAGAACTCGATTCAATGTATGTATGTGCAAAATCTGCTGGGAAGCTGCCACTGCTACTGGCCTTATCGGCTTCTGAGCAATGACAACAGTGAGCGCTGTTGAGCGAAAGTGCCAGTTAAAGATGCAGTCAGCGGGGCAAGAGTGGAGTGAGAGAGCTAGCAGACACGAGTGCACCACCGTTGAGGCAATAATCGTAATCGTACAATAAAGTATAATTGAATGGCCCATAAAAGGTTTATTAGCAGTGATACTTTACATTTATGGCGCCATTACTGTCACCGTAAACAATTAGCCAAAATATGAACTTCACTTCAAAGTGAACGAAAGAAAGAGGCTTTTCACAGAGCCACTTGCGGCGCCAAACTACTCTGTAAGTGAAAAGTGACTGCTAAACTGCAAATAAACTAGAAGTGCTGAAGTGATTGATTGGTTTCACTTGAAAAAAACTGTAAAAACGCTTGTTGAATGATATTGTCTGACTAGCGAGTGCTTTTCAACAGTATACTTACATCAAATCTATAAAGATCAAGGTGTGGTAATTAGCAGTCGCATTTTACATGGCGAGACATGTGTGTAAAGGAGCATTTGAATGACTGAGAGAATTGCTGATGAATGGATAATAGGAGGACAAATGATGATACTGATACTGATAATGGTAATAATAAATATAAAATAATAATAATATTGCACTACGGAAGAAAGCGTCTGTTGCACTATTGCACCAGTGAAGAGTGTGTCGATGTCACTGCATAATGACTGGCTCGTGTTGTCCGGTCGGCAGGGGGTACACTGAGGAAGAGAAAGGGAGAGATCGGATTGTCTGTCTGCCTGCAGAGACAGACACGTGAGCAGAGCTAATGAAGTACCGCATCCAACGGATCGCACTGTCGGTTAACGGGTGGACACGCAGATGGGCACTTTCAGGTAATTAGGAACTGCCGCAGTGATGTTTCACCAACCGATGCTCGCGTTCGTGCCATATGCCTTGAGAGAACAGGAACAACAGACAATGGAGTGAGCTAATTGCACGACATGGTGGCGGCTGTGGTGGTGGTGGTCACTGGAGCACAGTGCTGCACATTTCACACGAGATCAGAGCAGGAAAACGAAGATGATGATGATGATGATCACAACAAAGGCAAAGAATTGTATTGCAACAGGGGCGAAAGAAGGAGTCCAAGTTCGGCAGCTTTGAGCTATGCACTGGTTGCGGTGCTGCTGCTCTACTGCGGCCGAATGGGGCGATTCATAATATTTATGTGATCGTAAAAGTCATCGTAAATATATCTAAACTTTTAGCAGGCAAACTGCAGTGGTGGAGCTGAACAAGAATATGATCGGCTGAGTGAAAAGAATGTGTGTCTGAGGGTGTGCAAATGTGGCAATTGGTGAGCAATGGTGAACCGGCGACTAAAGTAACTGTTCATTGACAGGTCGGCGGTGGTGTCTGATTGGTGGTGGTGGTGGTGGTGGTGGTGGTGGTCTAGTGTGCTCTGCTAGGACCAGTGCAGCAGTGGCCATATGAGATCGACAAAGAGGAAATGCGTTTCGGCGTGCGGCGACTGCAGAAGACAGAAGGCAAGTGGCAGCTTCTCCAGCTGCTTCAGAGCGACTGCGAGACAGTGGGAGAAAGAGAGAGAAAGAAAGAGCGAGAGATGGAAGAGAGCGACTACGACCAGTGAAGAGCAGCAGAGACGCTGTGTAACCAGTGACGGCGATCGGTGCAATTGACTGGAGCCAGGCTGCTTCGGCTGCTGCCAGTTATCGAGCAGCTCGTTCTTCGCCAAAGCACGTCATTTTGAAAACAACTCTGATTATCTGAACATGTGATTGTCGTCTTCACAAGGCGACAAACAGAGGCATTTTTTACAGAATCATGTTTTAATTTTATTTTCTTTTTTTCTTTTCAATTGCCAGTTTTCGCTGTTGACTGTTGCAGGCCGTCTGTTTCCCTGACCGTTTTTTACTGTTTCAAAGCAATTGACGACTTTAAATCAAGTCAGCCTGAGCACACGAGCAAATGTATCGACACTTTCAAGTGCGCACGTCGCTAGTTCTATTTTCAGCGCCCCTTTCTAATGCTTCTGTCGTCCCTGGTTAGGACGAAGATTCTGAAGTAGGAAAAACAAGTAAGAGAGGCATTTCTCTCTATCTCAATGTAGATGGGACGACATCTCAGTTGCCTTACCGCCGAATGCACTCTCTCTCTCTCTCAGCTTGCTACTCTATCATCGACAACGTCGCCTAGACATAAAGGCAACTACTGCTGCTTGTGATGGCGGTGGTGATGCTGCCTGTGCTTTTGCCTGGTTGCCGAATCTAGCCGAACAGGCGAAGGAACAATTTTGCTCGCTCCGACTTCACAGCCAGACACATACACACACACAAAGAAAGCGAGAGAAGGAGAAAGACATGCAAACTCGCTTGTGAGCTTTGAAATTTCAGCTCAAAGCGAACTCCGCCTCGTATCTGCTTTCCGCTAATGGTTCGCCTGGCAGCATCCAATGCTATTCCGCGCTGAGCCCAGTGAGCAGCAGACGGACGAGATTGAAGTGCACATGCAGCGAGAGAGAGAGAGAGAGAGAGGGAGAGAGAGAGAGAGAGAGAAAGAGAGAGAGAGAGAGAGAG
>JAALOO010000447.1_pt1 | contig 37143 bp, 38 predicted proteins | sample 7257641 | NCBI WGS metagenome assembly JAALOO01 (sample SAMN14085613, study PRJNA598686) | mite metagenome | biome: ENVO:01001000; feature: ENVO:01001002; material: ENVO:01001226; isolation source: single female mite from University of Michigan culture on fish food culture... ...
AAAAAGTGCGTGAGGAGAAATGGAGAAAATCATTTTTTTAGGGATAGGAGGATTAACAACAACTTGTTATTCTCTTTAGCATGATATTTAAATGAAAATACAAAGGTTAAAAATTTATTGTTTTTTTAAAGTTATTTACGTAAAAGTAACATAAGACAACATAATTTACAATATTTGTTTACAAAAATTTGAACAGTTGCTCCAAAACAAAGCAAAAAATTATTGATTTTCTTTTAGCATTGTTTCTTTGTTGATGATCAACTTGAAAGCGTACAAAATACCGGCGCCATTAAAAGTCAGCAACTAAAAAATGCAAAATATAAAATTGTTTAAAAACCAAAAATTAAAAAATTTTAACCTGACTTACTTCAAGTAACCACTTTTTGGTGATTTTTCCATAAGTGCCCGCACTGAAAGTGGCCGGCTCTTTTGGAGCCATCACCTCACAGTAGTACATCAGCTTAATTTTTTCCCTCAGATGATCTCTGACCTTTAGCTGACAATTGAACAGCGTTTTTTGCGCACCGTACAGTGCCTCAGAAACTACAGGCAGGAACTGCAACAACAGCAGTTTTAGTGACTGAAAAATGATGCCACTGATCAGCAGAGCGACGCTCTTCCGCTCACTATTCCCAAAGTTAAGCTCAGAAAGGTTGTAGATGTCCCCTACCACCACTGGGAGTATATTTGTGAACAGAAAAAGCGAGGCAAAACAGGCGTTGAAGGTAACTAGATCGATCAGATAGGTTGAGTGAAGCCGACGAAACCTTGCTTGTGAACGGATCAGCGTCAACTCGTTTGAAAATCCTTTTTTGAAGTCTCTTTTTAAGGTTTGAGTTGCCTCAGTGGCGCCACAATAGAGGGCAAAGGTAGTCGTCAGAAAGTGCAACATCGAGTAGTACATGTTGACGTAGGTGCGCCGGCCAATTGCGAGCATGAACGAGTGATCAATCAAAAAAACCGCACTTTGTAGACTGAAAAGGGGATTCACTGTAAAATACGTTTTACAAATGACCAGCGAGGTGATGATCGCCGCGTAGGAGCGCAGTGCACAGTAGGAGGTCACTAGAGGCGTTATCAACTGGCAAAAGAGGGCACATCGTTGCTGTTGGGCAGCAGACAGGTGCCGGAAGTGAAGGAGTCTTAATTTGGGCTGCAGTAGAGATGAAGTGCCCCTCCAAATAGAACGTATTCGGTTGACTAACCGGCAAGGGGAGGTCAACAGAGTGGTAGTCCAACAAAACTTCGAAGTGGGGATGATCAAGTTCTTGACTAGTAAACCACATTTGTTAATTTCAAAAAATGAAAAAAAACTTAAACTTACATTTTAAATCGAGCAGCAACTCTTTCAGGGTTGCTCCACTGAGTCGATTGGGTGCCAGGTAGAACAAATAGTCGACGGCTAGATAGCTGAGGATGTAAGAGGAAAGGAAGACGCCGAGAAAACGGTTGCCTATCAACCGATGAAACACACCAAAGATGGGGTCATGGCGAGCATAGTCGAGTCCAAAGTAACCGTACACTAGACTGCGTACAATGAAGATGGTCCAATAAGAGTACATTAGTGTTTCCTTTAGATAAAACGGAAGTAACTGTTTTCTTCTAGATCTGGCCGGCAACAAAGCAACTCTTTTTAGATAAAAGTTAATGAAAGTTTTGGGGTTTTGATAAAACGGATAACCTAAAAGTTTGCACAGAAAAATTGATAAAACTTTAAAAACTGAAACTTTAATCATTTTATAAGTTTCCATTGAAAAAATCGTAATAGTTTTTTTGAAAAATTTTATTTTTTATCTTATTTATTAAACAAAAACTCTTCAATAGCTTTACGCTGCACTACCAAATTGATTTTCCTACCTTCTTACGTAACTGCTTATTGTTTGTTTGCTCAATGGTTCTTTCAATAATTACAAACATATGACATAGTGAATTATTAATAGAGAGTGCAAGGTGCGTACCGGTAATCAATAAGTTCAAGTTTAAGCAGTGTTCACGAAACATGGGTCAACTATTTGATGTTTTAGAAACAGTTTTTATTTTTATTTGTCTACCAGTAGGCCAAATTCAACAAAAGGCATTTATCCTTATTGCCTATTTAGTAGTCCAGTGGTGGCCAATGCGGGCAAATGGACTGACGCAGCTGGCCTTCTTGTGGCCATCGGAGGTGAGGTAGGCCTTCACCGAGGGCAGCTCCTCAAAGCGCTTCATGTAGGCGGCCATCTTGGGGAAGGCGGAAAAGCAGTCGGCGCTGACAAACTCCCGGTACCAGTCAAAGTACTCGTAGGCCATGAAGTCCACGTAGCTGAGCTTGTCTGTGACCAGCCACTTCTTCTCGCCGATCCATTTCTCAAAGTTGCCCAGCGCGGCGATGAATCCGTTGAGGACTTCTTTCATCTCCGCCTGAAAAGCGGCCTCATTCTCGTACGTTTTGTAGTAGATGGCGACGATCAGATTGTAGCGAGTGTCAGTGACCGCCCCCTCGATCATGTCCTCCAGCGTCTGGTCCTTGGGGTTGTCAGCCACCAGGCCGTGCTTCCGGGCAAAGTATTTCAGAATGGCGACGCTCTGGTTAGGACAATGATTAGAAACTGAAAATTGTGTTTGAGAATGCGGAGTGCTTACCTGAGTAAACTTGCAGTGACCATCAATTAAAAGGTACGGCAAGTTGGGAAATGGAAGGTCAAGAGTGAACTTTAAGTAAACAAAAACAAATTTTAATCAAGAAAGAATTAATTTAGCAGTAAAGTACCTTTTCCTTCATCCACTCCTCATTGGTGGGAAACTTGTCACCGGAGCCGAATCCATAGCGGACGTCCTTGAAGGGCACGTTGAGGTAGTGCAGAAGGGTGCGGATCGGTTCGGCGTAGCCCTAAAAATGCAAAAATGGTCAAAAACAATTGACGCTAAATTCAATTGAGTTTCACTTACCCTGATATCCCAATAGCCGAGAGTAACTTGCTGTGCCATTATTTCTTCAGCTGACTTTAGCGTTTTTCAACTTTTGATAGAGGACACTGGCTGAATTCACTGACACTTTACTTCAGCCGGCACGGGGCAAGCTTTTATAGCGAAAAAGCCCTGGCAACAGAACAGCACTTTTACTGTTATCACCATCATCAGCACTTGCACCGTCTGGCCAATGAAGAAAGCCAGTGAAAGTTAATGACAGAAAACAGCACAACATTGTACAACACACACGTGTGTACGTGAGATGACAGCCACTTGTTGTTTGTGTGCTGGTCGCCAACGATTGCTAAGAAAGGAGCTACTACCAGCACTTATCACCTCTACCCCCACCACCGCCACTACAGTGTCTGGCGGGAAACACAGCACACAAAAACACTTGATGAAAATGCCCTTGAAAGTTACAAAGCGATTACCAGGCCTCCTCCCACTATCACACCATCGTCATCATCGTCGACTGCAAAAGTTCACTCAATATTATATAACGGCACTTGTGCGGCTTTCCATGGTAACACCATTGCCATTGCCAGCAGTGTCCAGTGTCGGAAAGCTAATCAAATGGGCCTTGAAAGTTACAAAGTGATTACGGGTGGGTAACAGCAGTTGACGGATTTCAGCACTCAGGGCACAGCGGTGGCCACAAGCGGTCATTTAGGGCAGTTTTGTAGAAATTCAAAAATGAGAAATGAGTCCAAAATGGCTCACAATTTAAAGCCAGCATTTTTCAGAATGGGTTTCACGCTGCTCCTTATCTTTCTAAACAGCAGCAGCAGTTCATTTGACACTTGGTGGCGGTGTTGATTTTCAGCTGTGCACTGAAACATCAGCAGCTGTCCATCTTGCTTTAGATGATGATGACGGCAGTTGAAGATGATGAGCCGTGGTTAGTCAGAGTCACTGCAAGAACAAAGCAGCATCAGCTCCAAGATTGAACTGCAAAGATAACTCTTCTTCTATGCCACTTTGAAACTGCTTTTACTAACATGAAGCTCATTCTCAATCCACTAAACTGGCCGGTTATTCGAGGTAAAAACTAAACGCTTTTTAGCTCTTACTGATAACCTTTTTTCCTGTAGATCTAAAATGGCCGCACTTTTCGAAAGACAACATTTTCTGCTGGAGAAAGCTATGTGCAGATCGTTTTCAGTTTTTAGAAGAAAGCTTCAACACTGAGGAAATTAAATTTGATGGACAGTCCTCCGGTCCTTCTCCGGTGATGACGGCAAAAAATGAGCCACCACACAGCCGTTACTTGGACGACGCGGACTCCTTTGTTTTTGCAAACTGGTGCATTGAAGATGTGATGGAGGATGGAGAGGAAGAGGAGGAGAGGAGAGAGGGCAGTTTTGGTGGGCGAGCCGAGGACAGTCTCTCGCTCATGTCGGGAGTTTCCGATACCATCTTCTACGACAGCGACTTTCTCGAGTACGGTCTGGAACTGAGCGGCATTGGCGGTCTTCGAGGACTCTTTGGCTCGTCCTTCAACAATTCTTTATCCGCTTCTTCTTCCTCCGCCTCTTTCAATTCTTCTTCTTCTTCTTCCTTCCCCTCCTTTACCGGCAAAATCTTCTAAAGTTGATCGTCATCTTTTTCGGAACCCCCTTCCTTTTTTCGGGCCACACACCAAGCTAAATCAGAACTGTGATGAATTGTTTTCCCCTTTCTACCATCGCCACTTTTTACTCTACTGCTCCTCCGCAGTATGCTCTTCTCCTTTTCTCTCTGATCTCAGTCTCCCTCATTTTACCCTTCTTTTTATTACTTCTTTTTACCTGTAAAGAAAGCTGTTTGATTAAAGACGGCTGGTGTCAAGGAAACCGGCGCGGAAAAAAAGAAGGCACCAGAAGCACTTTCTATCGGTTTTCACTGTCCGCCACGAAGGGGCGCACTTTAGCACACGCGTAGAAGGCAAACAAAATCAGCTGCTACTTCTGTTCTCTTCTGTTACGATTTTTTTGTTGTTTACCTTCTTCAGCTCTGTTGATATTCTGGTTCGGCGGCTGCGGAGCCTTTCTCCCAATCCGATTCTAGTTCTTTATTATTCTAGTTGTTGGCTCAAGTTCTTCTTCTTATCTTTTTCCCTATTTGTGGAAGCTCTTTTGCATCTTCTGTTCCCGAGCTGGTGGCGGTCATCGTATGTGTGGCCTCTCTCTGTTCTTCAGCATGTCCCGGCCTTCCCATCTGGTACTGCTCGCCTTCTTCCTCTGCTCCCTGGGTCCCTTTCACCGCTTCCTCGACCGAAGCTTTCCCCTGCTGAAGCTGTTCTTTGAGCTGGTCCACTGGACGGACGCCGTTCCCGGTCTCCTCCTCTACTACCTGCTGCTGGTGGGCACCGCTTTCTCCGTCTTCTTCACCGCCGTCTTCTTCGCCATCAGCTTCCAGATGATGCGCAACTTCTTCCTCGCCAACCCCGACGTGATGCTCGCCACCCGGTATCGCATCTCCATCCGAAGGGTGTCCCGATTAGGGGTGAACGTCCTGCTGCAGCACTGGCCGTGATCACCCGAGCTCGGCCCTGCACACACTTTCCTTTGACCATTCTTTCGGTGAGTGATGCGAGTGCTCCAGTTGTTTTGAGACTTTATTAAGATGTCTTCTTATAAATAATGTAGCCATCACTGCTCAGCCAACACACAACTTCGCAACTGGTGGTAAACAGTTCAACAGCTCTCTGCTAAAGAACGATCGCCACACCAAATTGCCTCCCGGTACCTTTTCTGTGATCTTCATTATTATTCTTCTTATCAGCACTATCACCACCACCACCTGTCACTGCATGAATGATTTGTTATAATTCCCTCAAATGTGGTCAAATGTGCACTCATCTAATCAACGAGAATGTGTTTGTTTGTTTTCACATCAAATAAAAACAACAGTGATTGTCTGCTTTTGGACAATCCCTTTTCCTAGTCACCTGTATGTGCACTTTTTAAATTGAATCATTCAAACACTTTCGTTTGAAAATTCAAATGACTTTTTCAAGATCATGAACACTGCATAATTTGTAGGCTATTGACCAGCTGAACAAACACACAATTTTTTTCTTTTTAGCAGTCGATGCAGTTACAGACACTGAGCACACATCATCCAGTAAGTTTTTTTTTGTTTCTTTTTCCTACTAATCTAATCTGCCTAGTACTTTGCTACTATTGAAAGCCGCTAACCAGTTTGCCGCAGAGGTGGTGACTTTACATCAGTCAGCGCATTCAATGAAAAAACGCACTTGATTTGCCACAATGGGCACATAAAACGATCAAACACCAATCTGCGACTGTGCTTTCGTGACTTGTACAGCAGCAGCAACTGCAGACGGCAAAACGAATTAAAAACGTTTTGGCGTTCTCTCAATCAACTGAAAGAAGAGGGAAGGATATAAATAAAAAGCCACAACTTTACCATTTGACTTTACCTTTTGATATCATCTCAACTCGTTTCTTACCACAATTATAAACATGACCTCAACAGAGCAGCAGAAGACGAAGAAGAAGCTGATCATTTTGGCGAGCAGCATCAGCGCCGTGGGCCACGTGAACGCCTGCAGCGGCGCCCTGGCGCCCTTTCTCCGCCGTGGCCACCGAGTGGTTTTTGTGGTGGAGGAGGCGTACCGGGGCCGCCTGACTGCGCTCGGCTTCGAGGAGATCGTCTACCAGGCGCCCAAGGCGGCGGAGGAGGGAAATCCCGGCGAGGCACTCAGTCAGCGACTGAAGGAGTACCAGGTCTTTGGCGCTCACTCGGTGGTGGAGAAGTTCCGCAGCCTGGTGGAGCTCCTGCACGATGAGCAGTACTTTGCCGATCTGGCCGCTGCGGATCGGACCATCAGCCGGGCGATCGAGACTCTGCGACCTGACCTGCTCTGGTGGGACGGCGGCCTTCTCTTCCCTGCCGTCTACTACTCGGGCATTCCCTGGGTGAAGAATCAGAGTCTGACGGCCATTTGCTTTCTCACCAGCGACCAGATTCCGCCCAGCTGTTCAGGTAACACCTTCGGTGACACCTTTTTAGTGTGTTAACTTTAATAACTTTTCTGTTTTTTCTCAGGCTACTCATCAGACGCTGATCCAAAGGAGGTGGAAGCCTTTAATGTGCTTCGAAAGAGCATGTTATACTCCAAGCGGTACAATGACATGATCGAGAAGACGCTAGGCTATGAGCGCTTTCCCGAGGACATTGGCGTTCCAAATTCGCAGCTGCTGACAGTGTACGCCAGTCCGGAGGAGCTCAACTTTGAGTATGTCCGAGGTCTGGACCGGTGGTTCAATCTGGAGGTCTTCAACAAAGGCTCTGCTGGATGCGATGACAGGGACCAGCTAAAACAGTTTGTTCCAGAAAGCTTTCTAAATAAAAAATTAGGTGGGAAGTATAGCGGAAAGATAGTGTACCTTTCAATGGGTTCAATGTGCTCTTATGATCTTGAGCTGATGGGTCGGTTTGTGAGCATTCTCGGTGCCACTCCTCACAAATACATCGTCTCAAAAGGTCCCCGACATGAGGAGTTTAGTCTGGCGGAAAACATGTGGGGAGATCGATATCTTCCGCAGACTTCCATTCTTCCACATGTTGATTTGGTGATCACTCATGGTGGAAAGTAAGTGCTGATCACACGGGATTAAATGACCAAAGGATTAACCACCTGCTTTTTATTTCACCAAATAAACAGCAACACGACGACGGAAGTTTTTGCACAGGGCAAACCGATGATCGTAAGAATAATAAATCTTTCACTCTTTTCAATCTACCTAATTTCCTTTTATTAAAAAGGTTCTCCCTACTTTTGGCGATCAATTTGACAAGTGAGTTCTGGTTCAATTGTTTAGATTGTAATTAACTCATTCTCCGATTAAACAGTGCCCAACGACTGGAGGAAACGGGTTTTGGCAAGAGAATCGAGTACAACTTTACCGCCGATCAGTTGACCAGTGCAATAGAAAGTCTGCTCAATGACGACGATTTGAATGCCCGACTGAGGGCGGCTTCCAGGCGAATTCTGAGCGATAATCGACACGAGCTTCTGGTGGAAACTGTCGAAAAGCTGCTGTTTCAAGAGTCTAGCTAAATTTTCAATTCTGTGATTTAGTAAAAACTTGTTGTAATACTAAATTGATGTAATAAAAGGAAGAAAGTTTCATTTTTAATTGGAAAAATAAAAAGTGCTGGCAGCAACCCACGATGATTACGTAATAAAGACTGAACCATACGATTGTAGGAAGTTCAACCGACCTTCACATAATCATGAGCACTGTATGATTGGTAGATTATTGGCCAACTGAACAAACACACACACAATTTCCACCTCTTCAGCAGCTACAATGCCGATGCACACAAAGCACACATTACTGAGTAGGTTATTTTTTTAATCTAATCAGCCGATTACTTCACTATTTGAAAGACGCTAACTGATTTGCCACTTCATCGGCGGCGGTTACTTTGACTTTGCACTGGTGCACCAGTAAGTGCAAAGCATTCATCGAACAAATGTACTTTATTTGTCACTGATAGCCACTGAGATCAGGCACACTTTCACAAATCAAAAATGATCAAGCACAGATTTGCGACTGACGAGGAAGAAAAAACGACTAAAAGACGTTCAGTCGACGGGCAGTCAATCATTTGAGAAGAGAAATATAAAAAATCAGCATTTGCACCACTTTACTCTTTGATGATCACCACTTCACCATCTCATCTCATTTCAAATCATAACCATAACAATGACCTTCGCAGAGAAGAAAACTAAAAAATTGACCATTCTGGTAACCAGCATCAGCGCCGTGGGCCACGTGAACGCCTGCAGCGGCGCCCTGGCGCCCTTTCTCCGTCGTGGCCACCGAGTGGTCTTTGTGGTGGAGGAGGCGTACCGAGGACGCCTGACTGCGCTCGGCTTCGAGGAGATCGTCTACCAGGCGCCCAGAGTGGCGGAAAAAGCGAATCCCGGCGAGGCACTCAGTCAAATGCTGATGGATTACCAGGTCTTCGGTGGGCAGTCTGTGGTGGACAAATTCCGCAACATGACGGAAATGTTCCACAATGAGCAGTACTTTGGCGACCTGGCCGAGGCGGATCGGACCATATGTCGGGCGATCGAGACGCTGCAACCTGATCTACTCTGGTGGGATGGCGGCTTTCTTTATCCCTCCGTCTACTACTCGGGCATTCCCTGGGTGAAAAATCAGAGTCTGACATCTATCTGCTTTCTTCAAAGCGACCGAGTTCCGCCCAGCTGTTCAGGTAATCTTGAGTGGATTTTAGACTTGACATTTTTCAATCTCTTTCTTTTCTGTTTTTCAGGCTACTCTTCAGACACTGATCCAAAGGAGGTGGCAGCATTCAATGAGCTTCGGAAGAGCATGATATACTCTAAGCGGTACAATGATTTCATCGAGAAGACGCTAGGCTATGAGCGCTTTCCCGAAGATATAGGCTGTCCAAACTCGCAGGTGCTGACAGTGTACGCCAGTCCGGAGGAGCTCAACTTTGAGTACGTTCGAGGTCTGGACCGGTGGTTCAATCTGGAGGTCTTCAACAAAGGCCCCTCTAGCGATGACAGAGATCAGCTGAAGAAATTCGTTCCAGAGAGCTTTCTAAATGATACATTGGGTGGGAAGTTCAGCGGGAAGATAGTGTACCTTTCAATGGGTTCAATGTGCTCATACGATCTTAAGCTGATGGGTCGGTTTGTGAGCATTCTGGGCGCAACTTCCCACAAGTACATCGTCTCAAAAGGACCCCGACATAAAGAATTTAGTCTGGTGGAGAACATGTGGGGAGATCGATATCTTCCGCAAACCTCCATTCTCCCACATGTTGATTTGGTGATCACCCACGGGGGAAAGTAAGCGGTGATTACACAAAATCAAAATTCAAAAAGATTAATCCCTTTCTTATTATCTCGCTAATCAAATAGCAACACGACAACGGAAGTCTTTGCACAGGGCAAGCCGATGATTGTAAGAATAATAAACTTTAGTTTCTTTTAATCTCTCAAATCTCACCATTTTTCATTCCTTTTTGCCAGGTTCTCCCTACTTTTGGCGATCAATTTGACAAGTAATTTCTGATTCCATTGCTAGAGTCGGCAGTTGCAATTAACACTTTCCCTTTACAGCGCCCAGCGACTGGAGGAAACGGGTTTTGGCAAGAGGATAGAGTACGACTTTACCGCCGAGCAGTTGACCAGTGCAGTGGACAGTCTGCTCAATGACGACGACTTGAATGCCCGACTAAGGGCGGCCTCCAAGCGAATTCTGGGCGATAATCGACATGAACTCCTGGTGAGCACTGTGGAAAAGCTGCTGTCTCAAGAGTCTAGCTAAACTGCTGCTTCAACTTGCGATTCTGTGAACATCTTAAATTGTTGTAATAAAAGGGAAGGGGAAGTTTTATTGTTAGTTGAACAAAATGAAAAGTGCTGTCAGCGATGAAGGGAGATCATGTAATAGAGTGTAAACCATAGGCCAATGTAAAAATGAAAAGTGCACAAATACGCTAACTAAATGTTTTGCATCAGGACGATAATGCCCAAGAGCATATTGCCTCGCTGCTCATTTGATGAAAGCGCTAAAGGGTGGGTGGGGGAGATTAAAGAAATCAGCAATGACTACACAACTATGCAACTCTTCACCACCACCTACCTGAGCCGATGAGGGCCTTCAGCGGCGAGTGCACCTCTCGGTGCTTGTTCAGCGCGTAAATGTACACCCGTCGCTGGAAGGCATTGTCCGCCGAGTTGTGCTTGTAGCTGAGCTGACCGAGCATTCCACTGGCATCGAGGCTGCTGAAGAGGTCCTCATACACCTGAGACTGACTCGCCTTGACCAGGTGAATGGAGACGACGGCCAGCTCGGCGCGAATCTCCCTTGGGCAAGCGGGCGTCAGGCAGAACTCGAGATGGGACATCAGCTCGGCCGGTGGCACGTGCTCCTCCACGACCATGCCTTCCAGTTTCCGCCAGATTTTATCCTGAAAGCAATCAATGATAACAAGTTGGTGAGTTGGTGGTAACCAAAATCTCTAGAAGAAAAAAGGCTGACAACTCACTTCAAAGATGTTCCGCTCGGCTAAATTGCCGTACATGTTGTAGACGAGCACTTCAAAGAGCACACCGCAGGACTTTACGTTGGGCACCACGTGCATCATATGGCATCGGCTTAGGGTTTTCATTTCAAAGGTCACTGGAGCTTTTGAAGTGCTAGTACTGGGCGGTGATGTTGGTTGCCATTCTAATGCACTACTATTTCGACGATCGCAATTTGCCTTCTTCCGCATTTCGGCATATTTAGCCACTATTCCACTCAAGCGCATTTTAAGGTACGAGTAAGATCCGGGCGAAGGTGGGGCAATAAATTTCGGCTGCGAAAATCTGGCTGGAGGTCGTTGATTTACCATTATTGGCTTCTCTGTGAATAGGAGACAAATATAGAATGATCAGAAACAAAAGTAAACTAAAACATACCAATGTAAATGTTCTGATAAACATTTCGTGAAAATGACGGCTGTGGCTGGACATTTGTGCTTTGGTAACTCCTAAGTTGGTAGTCAGAACGAAAATGTGGCGTTTCCAAACTTGAGCCAAAAGTAAAACTTTGGTGATTGCGCACGACATTTGAAAGAATATTATCACCGGCTGGAGAATAGTAATTCGAGAATGATTCTTCGCTTGTGTGAGCAGATCTTAAAACTGGAAAGATTTTCTTTTTCTTTGCAACACTATCACAACCATTTGACAGAGGCGTCTTATTGGGCTTCGAATTGGTTGGTCCCTTTGAAGGAGACACCGTTTGTGGTCGGTAGTTTTCAGGTTGATATCTGCAGAAAAATTCACTTGTCCAGCTAGAGAGCATTTCATCAGTAGGAGGCTGTTTTATCTTAAAGTCGAAGCTTTTATGTGTTTTCACAATTGGCTTTGTTGTTGTCTTCATTTTGCAAACATCGAATGCTTCTGAAACATGCAAACATAAGCTCTTGTTTGGTTCGTCGATAAACTGTCTTTTCTTTTTCTTTGCATCTGAAGCCATATCTGCTGGCTTTAGGCAAGGTTAGTGAAACCACTTTTCCCTGTAAAGTAAAATCCTACCTTTAAGCGAGCAATCTCAGAAGGTGTCTTATTGCCAAGAAGAATGGCCCGAAAAAAGTCGCCATTACTCTTATCGTTGATGTTGAACAATAGAGCGTCCATGTGGTTGTGGTATTTTCTATCCAAGGGCAATGATAAACTGTCCCACAAGTTCCACGATTCCTTTTCAATTGAGCTGCAAAGTTGATCCAAGTTTGCGCTGGCTGAAAGTTGCTCATCCACATCTTCCAGCTCGGAAATGCTTTGGAAAGAATGGTGAAAATAGAAGCAGATTGAAAAGGTAAAAAAAGTAAGAAACAATTACCGTTTTCCAAGTGAACTTTTTAGCAGATTTAGGTTTTCCGTTCTTGCGCCATTACTCTCCACTAGCTGATCAATATAATTATCTTCGTCGCTGAAGAGTTCGTGATCCGGTCCAGCAAAGGCTGCATCATCATCATCATCGTTGTTCATGCCACCATCGCCCTGAAGAAAGGTAAAATTCAGCTCGCCACTCATCTTGAGATCAACTTTGGACGATTATGAGAAAACAGAGCGAAAGAGCAAGTTCAAGAATCTGAAGTCCGTTGCCACCTTTGTTGTTGTCACGTTGTTTCTGTTTCTGTTTTGCGGCTGAAAAACACATGTGGCGCTACAGTCGCTTTTTGCTAAAAAATTGTGAAACTCACAAGTGAAACGGAAGTTTTAAAAGCGCTTTTATTAATTTGTAGATTTAGTCAGGTAGGTGTGATCAAAGACTATGTCTTGGCTAGACATCAGCTGGCGGAACGTAGACCTGCTGGGCAACACCGGCCAAGGTGTTGGTCGAGTCGAGGAGAGTCAGCATCTGAGAGGGCTGCTGCTTGGCTTGCGCAAAGGTCAGAATCGATCCGCCGACAAACTCCTGCTGCTGCTCGTCCCAGATCTCAATGACGACATTGCTGGAGAGGCTGAAGAGCTGGTTCGAAGGTCCGAGGGCGGTGTGCGGGAACTGGGGATTCGAGGTGACGTCGCTCGTCTGCTGGCTCACTTCAATGTACGCGGTATTGGCCAGCTGGGAGGCGTCCAGGGGCAGCTGAAATTGGGGCAATTTTGTTTAGTAATTTGAATGTAGGAAGCAAACAAACAAGATCAACCAATACCTGCAACTTCTGACCGTTCAGCGGACTGACGACGTAGACTTCAGCAGGGCCTGGACTGGTTTGAGGAGGAACGCCTCGGGAACCTTGATCAGTCCCAGTGAGGAAAATTGGTCAGGTGATTGCTCTGGCGGAATGACCGCAGCAGAAGCAAGTGCAAAGAGGCACACTGTAGCCAGGCAGAGGATGGACTTCATTTTGATTTCTCTTTGAGGAGTTGGAGTTTTTAGTTTACTTAATGAGTTTAAGGTTTTGATGATCTGTTTTACAAAATGGACTGCCCTATTTATACCCGAAATGTGAGCTGCAAAAAGATGTCTCCTCTTTTGCATATGTCATGTCATCTTGGCAATTGGCCGAATGACTAATTGTTTGCCTAAGATTAGGAATACCGATTTAAAACTCAAACTGTTTGGGAAGTTTGGTTCAAGTGTTTCATTAGCTGCATCGTTCTAGAACATTACTGTAACTGATCACTTTTAGCAGTTCAAATGATGTGCCTCTCTGTGCCGGGCACACAATTAGTCATCGTTTTATGTAAATAAAGTTCAGTACTTGGTAGGTAGTTTATCAACGGTACTTTAAAAAATTGAACTTATAAAACCACTACGGTAGTAGCACTATTGATATCATTTGCAGGTCTATCGGGAACAAAACTATAAGTTTGAATGAGAAGTACTTGTAATTTTAATTGGTTATTGGATTCAAATTAAACACTCCAATGCAGTTTTACTACGATGAGTCAGAATTAAACAAACAACCTTGTGCTTTAACAACTTGTAAGCACTAGTGTCTTTTGATAAGTTTAAAGTTGATATTCCTTGCCTAGTATCTTGGCAATAACAACTTTTTGATAAAGTGCAGGTGCTACTGTGCATTGCTCCCCTTCTTTCAATGATTAATTTTAAACAGTGTCTCTTGTTTGCAGTCTGATAAACTTAAAAATCTACACCTGTTCTAACTACTAACTTGCAGTTGGAAAATCATCAATTTCTCTAAAGCACATTTTGGGTATAAAAGAAACTGCTCAATTTCCAAACAGATCATCAAATCTTCCCACAACCTCCAAACCTCAACAACAAATTAAAACACCCCAAAACAAAACTTTAAAAATGAAGTCCATCTTCCTCCTCGCTAGCCTGTGCCTCTTTGCACTTGCCACCTCTGCCGCCGTCACCACTGCCCCGTCGACGCACACCCTGGGACTGATCCGCGTTACGGAGGCACTTCTGCTGAAGGAGGCCGAAGCTCAGCTGAAGATCTACGTCATCGTTCCCCGAAATGGCGAGAAGCTAAAGGTAAAGAACAGTTTCCAATTGCAAAGTTGCTCAACTAACTACTATTTCCACCTTTCCCACCTTTCCCACCTTTCCGGTAGCTGCCCATCGATGACGCCCAGCTGGCGCACACCAGCCACGTCGGAGTGACGCAAAACAGCACCGAGGTCACCCTGACGCCCACCTTCCCGCACACTGGCCTCGGTCCCTCCAACCAGCTCCTCAGCCACGCCAGCAATGTTGTGATTGAGATCTGGAACCAGCAGACGGCCCACTTCATCGGCGGATCCATCATCACGCTGAAGGAGTTGGAGCAGTCGCACAAGAAGAACCTGGCCCTGCATGACGCCACTGGTCTGCTCACCGGCATCGCCCATGTCATCTACGAGCACAAGAAATAGACACCACCCAACAGGTCTTGCCGATGTGTTAGACTATACGGTATAACCACAATAAAGCGCTTTTAAAAATTATTAAACAGTTGTGTTTCGATGTCGTTAAATAGCAAAAGTTGGTTCAAGTGACAATTTTTAAAAACCTGATATGAGCACATAAAACGATACCGAACTGGGTGAAAATGAAAACACATAAAACATTAACGCTAGACCGCCATAGTGGGTGGGTGGGTAATCAGAGTATCGATGGGTGTTGGACAGTCAACCAAAGTTTGCGATAGCTGATGAAGATTTGAACCGCCAGAGGACAAACAATGAGAGTGGGACCACCACTAGAGGCTTTCATTAAACATCTGCAGCCACTGGCGAGCGTCCTGATCACAGACAATGCCCTTCTCCCGTTGCCTCTTCAACGTGGCCGGAACTCTGAAGTGCCTGGCGCGAATGTGTCGAACGACGTTGCCTTGATCCTCGCTCCGGTAGCCACACTGCGGCCAGCTGCACCCAAAGGCCTTGGAGCGAGTGTGGAAGCGCAGGTGAGTGCGCAGGTTGGCCGCCGTCAGGAAGACCTTTCCACAGGCAGTGTAGGGACACTGCTTCGCCAGGGCACCGGTGGCTTTCAGCTCCTTCAGCGACTTCTGGTGAACCACCTGAAGGTGATGGACGACCAACCGTCGGCTGGAGGCAGTAAAGTTGCAGTCCGCATTGGCTGCACAGCGAAAGACGCGATTCAAGTGGGTGCCGTTGTAGTGGTTCATCAACTTCTTGAAGCTGTCACTCGCTTGGTGGCAGTCCTTGCACACCCACCGGCTCAGGTCCTTGTGAGTGGTCTCCAGGTGAACCGCCATCTGGTAACTGGTGAACAGGGAACAGCAGCAATATAGCAATTAGAAGTCAGCAATGTTAGTGTTTGGACACACTCTCTCACTTACCTGTTGGCAAAGGATCGACAACAGCCGCTGTGCACGCAAAGGTAGGGATTGATTCCGTGGACTGCTAGCAAGTGCAGCCTGTGAGTTTCTTGGCAGTCGCTAGTAACATCGCAGCCGATAGTAGTGCAGCGAATGCCGCTCTGGATAAGAGGAGAGGTGACGAAGTTGGTCATTTCAGCTGTAGTGCCAGTGGGCACTTTTGGTATTGTGCGTTTGCGATTGAATGATTGAACATTTTGGGTGATACTATCTGGAGAATTTGTTGACTGTTGTTGGTCATTACCATCATCGTTCTTTGGCGGAATCATATTCAATGAGCCATCAACTAAATCGTCGTTTTCGAAATCGCTTTCAGTGAACTTGTAATGTTCTTTGATTTCTTCAGAGTGGGCCGTTATTTTGCAAAGCTTTTTCACACTATCATGACTGCATGTTTCAAAAGTGATTTTACCGCCTTCATCAGCATCTTCAACAATAGTTAGTTTTGGCGGTGTTGCATTGCCACTACTGCCTCGAATAGTTTCAACTTGCTCATGACCTTCAGAAGACAGGTCAAGTTTGACCTCACCTTTCGCTGCCTGCTCGCTGTGCAGCTCATCTTCCCGACTGTAACCTAGCTCCAGCTGATTCAGCGATCGAGTGACAATGTGCTCACAGGACCTGTCCATCCTCAACGCCATCGCATTGAAAGCTTCGTCGGTCATCTTCTGTACCTCTGCAGTGAAGCTCCGTTTCACAAGGTTTTGCTGCAGTGTAAACGCTGCCTTCAGTTCAGTGGCCAAAGAACGCTTCAGCTTCTCTATTAGTTCCATCTCTTGATGTTAAGATGGTTAGCCTGAGAAGTCAGCAGTCAGTCTTGTTTCAGTGGTGTTGAACACAGGTGGAATGAAACCAAGAGAGAAGTTGGCAGCGAAAATGAGTCTTTATTTTGAGGTGACAAAGTTCAGGATAGTCTGATTGTTTGGCCGGATTTGAAAAAAGTTATGATTTTGTTGTGGTCCCTTGGTACTGTGATATAATACAAAGGACGGCGTTTATCCTTACGTTTACGACTGTGTTGTTTGTTTAGCACAGTAACAGTGCATCATAACTTTTTTCAAATCCGGCCAAACAATCAGTCTAGTTCAGGAGAGTGTTCAGCTTTCTGCCAGTGCTGCCCTCTCCAACACTGTGAATGCTAACCGTCGTTTTTTCTCCTCAAAAAAGACAACACCAAGACTGGAAACCATGCTTTTCTAGAAGTTTGTGTGAGCTGATCCCAACCTCTTTATTTTTGCGGTGTGCCTCAAAGCTGTACACAGTTTGCACTGTAAGGTACAACAACATTAAAGTTACTAAACATGCAAAAGCACTACCGGAATTTGATAAAATACGCTAAAACCTGAAATGACTGTGAAAGCGGCCACTGAATTGCCGAATTGCACAAAAACGCGTGACTACAATTTGCATTGAGTGACATCAGAGCGTTTAAAAATGCTGTGTTACACATTACTCCACTTTAACGAGAGCAATAACATTTCCGTTTTTTGGTTGTACTACTTTTTCAGAGCCGTTATCATCAAGTTGATGAGGGTAAATGCCTGCTGTTGCACGTTGCCTTTGTTTGGACGTGTTTCGACGTAGTAAACAGAAAGTGTCTCTTCTTGTTCAAACCCACAAAAATCTGATTTCAGTAAACAAAAACCTTGTGCAAAAAACTAACTTCATTTCAGTTTCCATTCAAGTACTTTGAACTTACAAGTTGCTACACTCTAAGACTTTTGCCATAAATGGAGCCAAGTCAGCTCGTCAATGGAGCCAACTCCAAGCCCACCACTTCAAACTTGCAGCAGTACCTTCAGCACCTATCAACCCCGGCAAAGGTCCCCATGATCGGCGGTCTTCAGCCTGCACCACCGCAGTACGGCGAGAACATCACCTCCGAAGGCTACAAGGTGGTCATCGCTCTGTGCTCCTTTCAGCCGAGCCGACTGAACCAGCTGGCATTTGATAAGTACGACAAGCTGGTGAGTTCCTCGATCATTTTGTTGATTTGTGTTCAACAAACTAATCGAACCCCATCTTTCCCCTTCTTCCTTTAGATAGTCATCGACGACACCTCCGACGCTGACTGGTGTCAGGCCTATCTGGCGTCTGATCCGCTAAAGCAGTCCGGCGCTGTGCCGAGCAGTCTGCTGACGCCGTACACCTTCCAGTCAGAGCCCTGGTTCTTCGGAGATGTCAGTCGGCGGACGGTGGAGCAGCTGCTGAGCGCGCTGAGCATCAACGGCGCCTTCCTCATCCGCAACTGCGCCGCCGGCGATGGCACGCTGATACTGTCGCTCTTCAACTTCGTCTCGCCGCGCCTCAAACCTGTGATTCACTACCGAGTGCAGCGCGCTTTTGGCCGGTACTACCTCACGCCCAGTCAGTCCTTTCCCATGTTGGCCGATCTAATCGGGCACTACTCCGCGGTGGACAGTGGCCTGCCACATCGACTGACGAGAGCCTGTCCTCGAGAGCCTGCGTACACAAGTCCTCATCCTCAGTCCACAGTTAACCAAAAGGTTCAATGTCGATGCTGTGGTGCCACTAGGACCACTGCCACCGCCGCTGCTTCAGCAACAGCAGCCTACACCAGATGACCACTGATCAATTGTGGTGGAGGTGGTGTTTGAATTAGTACTGTTTAATTAGTCAAATACAAAAAGTAACAAAATTGATGTTGTGGAGAAAACAAAAAAAGTATTTACACCAAGCAAAGTAACAACTTTAGTACTATTTACTACTATTCGAACGATTAATTACATGTGCCCCAAATTGCTGGCCAATTCGCCCGGTTCATTAATCTGGTGGTGAGCAGGCCTAATTAGCTGTGATATCACAGAGCGAACACAGCAGCAGCAGAAGCGCCAGAGGAAATCTCTCTCTGTCAATCGGCGGCTGGCAGGCATCTGGCGTTTATCAAAGCACCAGAATCAGAGTTCAGTGTTTGTGGTCAGTTGTGTGGTCGCAGTTGCGTCAAAGTCAGTAGTCACCGAGAAGAACGTGTAACGCCAGTTGCAACTTTTTTCTGTGCCTTTTTCTCGTTGGCCGTTGGCGTCGTTTCCGGGAGCAGGGCAGGACAAGACAGGAAGCGACACACAACAGACGCAGTTGCTGCTGCTGCTGCTGCTGCAGTATATGCACTGGCGTTGTTGCACTGCTCTATTGTCTCTACCAGGCAGCAACATTAGCCTGGTAATGGTTCACACGAAGACTATACTTTTTGCAATTCCGTTTGGGTGTCTGTGGTCCCAGTAATCTTCTTCTGTGCGTCTTCTTCCACTTAAAATTACTACTTTTGTTCGCTAACTTTCCATTTTTTTGTCGACAGGCAGCTTGAAAAGCATCAAAACTTTCATTTTTTCTGTGTGTTTCTATTTTTACTGTTGCTTCCCTTGAATCATCAGTTTCGATAATCTCATCACTGCTTTTTGCCTCGTCCACTGAACCGCCTTCGCACTAAATCCAATCAACAATGTCCATCAGCGGCAGCAATCAGCAACATCATTCACAACAGCACCATCATCATCAGCAGCAGCAGTCAAAGTCTCATGCATCCTCATCATCTCGGAAGAGCTCATGGAAGAGCTCATTTCACTTTGGCTCGATCATGGCCAGTCAGGAGTCCGTCACCTCGTCTGCTTCCAGCTCGTCGCTCTCCTCCACTGGAGCCGCCGCCGCCGACCATGGCCACTTGGTGGTCGTGCCCAAAGACCCGAAGGTAGTGACCGCCCTCTTCAAGTACAAGGGTGCCAAAGACAGCAGCATCGGTGGTGCTTTCAGCAAACAGGCGCCGAATGAGCTCAGCTTCAAAAAGGGCGAAAAGATGATCCTCCTCGATGTCGTGGAGGAGACGGACAGCAGCAGTGGCGAACTGTCCCGACCGGGCTGGTGGCTCGCCTGCAAGCGCAGTGAAACCGACAAGTCGGGCTACATTCCGCTGAACTACGTGACGGTCGACTTGACCAGCAAAGAGTGAGCTTTCCCCTCAGTGGATTTTGTTTACTTTTTTTGTTTGACTAACACTAGACCTGTTGTTGTTTACAAACCAGCTGGTACTACGCCAACATCAATCGCCAGGAGACTGAGCGCCTTTTGATGGAGCCCTTTGTCGAACAGGGTAGTTTCCTCGTACGGAAGAGGGCCAAGGATCTGAAACCAGGTACTAGAGATAAAGCGGATTTTCAAATGACCAAATGATCAACAATTTTTCCCCCCAAACAGACTACCTGATCCTCTGTTTACGTCACCAGAACAGTGTCAAGCACTACCTGATTCAGAAGAAGGCTAAATCAGCTGATGGTGGTGGTAATAGTAGTGGTAGTAGTAGTGGCGGTGATGAGCACTACTTTATCAATCCCGAATGCACCTTCAGTCGACTGGAACACCTAATAGAGCACTACTCTGCCACGGAAACAATAGAGCTGAACTTTCAGCGACTGACCAAGCCAATGCCAAAGGAAGGTCGACGGAGTACGGCGATGTCGACCGTCGCAGAGGCGATTGAGCTGAAGGACAGCATTGACCAGCACAGCAGTGTGGCCGCCGCCTCCAGCAGCAACGGTCGCATCGCAGGCAACTGTCCTGAGGTGAAGGTAAAACGACTGGAGTTTAGCGGCGAACTGCCGCACCAGTCCACCGACCGTTGGAAACTCTTTACCGGCACGTACAAGGTCAACAGCATCAGCAGCAGCATCAACACCCTCCGACGAGGCTCGAAAAGCATTCTCAGCAGCAGCAGCAGTGGGAGTGGCAGTTTAAAGAACACTCTAAAGAAAGATTCGAAAAAGGTAACGCGGCAGGCGGTGGCTATCAAGCGACTGGAGGCTGGCTCTTCCCTATCAGCGACCTCCTTCTTCCACGAGGCAATCATGCTGAATGGGTTGCAGCACGAGAATGTTCTCTCTCTGGTGGGCGTGTGCACGGAAAAGTCCCCGCTAATAGTCACTGAGCTGCTGGACAGGGGTGACCTGCTGGCGTACCTGCGAGAGCATTACCATCATGAGGAAGATCTGGAGCATGAAAACCATCGTCATCGGGAACAAAATGAGCTGAAAGAGCTGCTGTCGCTGGCGGCGCAGGTGGCCGCAGCGATGAGCTACCTTGAAGGGCAGAAGGTGATACTGCGCAATCTGATGGCTCGCAACTGTCTGGTCGGCGGCGGGTTGCTGGCGGAAAACCCCACAGTGAAAGTGGGCAACTTTTCGCAGGCTCGCCGCCTTCCTGAGGCCGGTCCCAGTGTCTACCTGCAGAAAGGAGTTAAGCCAGCTGACAAACAGAAGAGCAGTGAGCAATCCTCTTCTTCTTCCTTTTCCTCTTCCCAACTTCCCATCAAGTGGACCGCCCCCGAGGCCGCCCTGCAGGGCATCTTCTCCGCCCAGTCTGACGTCTGGTCCTTTGGCGTCCTCCTCTACGAGGTGCTCACCCGAGGCAGCGTCCCGCCCTACCAGGGCCTCAGCTGCGCCGACGCCCTCGAACAGGTGGAACGAGCTGGCCTGCGAATGTCCCGCCCTCCACTCTGTCCCGAGCCACTGTACCAGATAATGCTGGAGTGCTGGGAGGCGAGTGCCGAGCGGCGACCGGAATTCAAGTACCTCTACTGCTATCTGGACAACTTCTACACTGGGGATGTGCAGAATGAGGCGGAGACAATTAGCGAACGGTGTGAGCAGTGTCGAGGACTGCAGAGTTCGACTACTACTACTACTACTACTACTACTACTACTTCTACAACAAAAGAATGATCAGGATGAAGGTGATAGAGAGGACTGTGAAAGTGCGAATGTTGGCTTGGCATTTTTTGTAATGAATCAGATTTGTATGCTGACTTCGACTTTGGTGGCTCAGTGATGGCAGAAGCCTTCTTTTTTGTGTTTGGGTTTTTGTGAGAAACACTGCTGTCTTATCTTCCCCTTTTCCTTTCAGTACTGTATTTATTAAAAATGGGGAATTCAATGTGCCCCACAACAACAACAACAATGAAAGTTTGTCCCTGAATCTAATCAGAGCACATTTTGCGGCAGAGCATTTTGGCCACCGCACATGACAGTGAGAACGTAGCAGTTATCCAAACAGCACTGTACACTTCTCTTCCTGTAGGAAGCCTCGTTTCCTCTCTCGATTTTGGTCATTTCTGCTCCTGCTTTGAGTGTCATCTCTGTCTGTTGGTTGGTAGTCGTAGTCACTGTCTGTTGCCGCCATTCCCCGAAATATGTTGGTCACCACCATCACCGCCACCACTCTACTAGAGTGGTCTGTACAGCAGCTGTACAGCACGACACGACTTTCAGTGAGTTGCGCCCTGTCAAGTCCTGCCAAGCTGGCACAGGCCGATGATTGCAGATGAAGGGAGACACACAGGCACACATCACTGACCAGTAGTCTGTACTTCCAAACTGGTTGGGCACTCATTCATCCACCCATCCAACCAACCAAGTCACTAGTCACCTGGTTACAAGTGCTAAACAGCTTTCTGTGTGCCTTTGTTCAACCATTTTCATTGAACCATAAACAAGGGTGGGAATCGAGTCCACTTTTCCGCTGTAGCTACACAGCCAACGTTACGCGCCCTCTAGCGTTGGCTGTGTAGCTACAGCGGAAAAGTGGACTCGATTCCCACCCTTGACCATAAAACCTTCTTGCTCTGGTAGCTCCAGCCGGGCACCACACCCTCTAATGCTACTTCGTTAGCGGATTTTTTTTGTAGTTGTAGCACAGAATGCTGAAGTTGAAATCGCTAGTTTCCTTCAGCAAAATGGGTTGTGTGAACAGTCGTGATCAGATCAAGCACCCGAAGAAGCCGCTGCCGTCCATTCCACCGCATCAGCCCTCCATCAACAATGGCGGCGGCACCAACAACTCCTCCGCCTCACTCTCATCCTCATCAGCATTACCACAGTCACAGCCACCACCGCCACTTCCACTTCCCCTCACCACCAACATCGATTCTCAGCAGTATCCTCAACACCAGCAACTGCAACAACTTCGCAACAACTCCATCAACGATAACTACGCCAGCAATGGTTACGCAGGGCCGCCGCCGCCATTGCTCCACCAGCAGCAATCGATGCCCAGCAACAGTAGCTTTAACGGTGAACAGCACCATCATCAACAGCAACAACAGTATCAACAACAGCAGAACGGAGCAGACCAAAACACTACTATGAAGTCAAACAAAAAGAAAGGATTTCTTCCCTGGAGCAAACTGAAGGGTGATAAGGTGAACCGACAGGTTTCAGTAGTTTCAAACACTTCCGACTCGACACACTCGGCCAGTTCTCCGGCAGTACAGTCTCATATGGGAAGTCAAAGTGGAGGTAGTGGAGGTGGTACTCTTTCCTCGGGTCGCTCCAACGCTCCCCTTCCTATTCCACCGGTCAACCGAGGCAATGGTGGCCCCGGCAATTCCGGGCCCCAGCAGAAGGTGGTCATTGCGTTGTACCCGTACGAGGGCCGGGACGACGGCGAGCTGAGCTTTGAGAAGAACGAAAAACTGGTGGTCGTTGATGATTCAGAACCGGACTGGTGGCTCGCCTACCGACTGATGGCGCCTGAAAGAAGAGGTTATATTCCCATGAACTTTGTGGTGAACAATGTCATTGAGACTGAGGAGTAAGTGGGGAAGGGAAAAAATTTAGCAAAACCAAAATAATTTTATCCTTTTTTTCTTTTTCTCCAGGTGGTTCTTCTCCAAAATTTCGCGTCGCGTGGCGGAGCGACTTCTCCTCGAGGGCAACTACCCGCGCGGCACCTTTCTCATTCGCAACAGTGAACAGGACACTGGTATTGTTTGCAAACTTTTGTACCATTTTTTGTAACTTTCCTAACCAACTTCTTTTTTCTTGCAGGCGGCCACGTCCTCAGCGCCTACTCGCTCTCCATCCGCGACTTTGACAACATCAAGTTCGACCACGTGAAGCACTACAAGATCCAAACGAAGCCAAACGGCGACTTCTTCGTCACCTCACGCCGAACCTTCGTCAAGCTGCAGGACCTGGTGGAGCACTACTCGGCGAGTGCCAACGGCCTCTGCCACCGCCTGACGAAGCCCTGTCCGAAGGTGCGCATCGGCGAGTCGCCCTTCCGCAATCGAGGCGACGAGATTGACCGCCGCCAGCTGCGCACCATTCGCGAACTGGGCTCGGGCAACTTCGGCAAGGTCTTCTACGGCCTCTACCGGGGCACCCAGGAGGTGGCCATCAAGACGCTGAAACCGGGGTCGATGAGTCCGCAGGCGTTCCTCGACGAGGCGGCCATCATGCGGCGGTACCGACACGAGAAGCTGGTCCCCCTCTACGGCGTCTGCTCCATCGGTCTTCCGCTTCTAATCATCACCGAGTACATGTGCAAGGGCGCTCTGCTCAACTACCTGCGCGACAACCCCGAATCCGCCTCACTCACTATCATGGACCTGATCGACATGGCCTCTCAGGTGGCCTCGGGAATGGCCTACCTGGAACGGGTGAAGCTGGTCCACCGCGATCTGGCCGCCCGAAACTGCCTCGTCGGCGAGAAGCGCGTCGTCAAGGTGGCCGACTTTGGCCTCGCCCGTATCATCGAGGAGGACTACTACATCGCCCAGGTGGGCGCCAAGTTTCCCATCAAGTGGACGGCGCCCGAGGCGGCCAGTCGCGGCAAGTTCACCAACAAGTCAGACGTCTGGTCATTCGGCGTCCTCCTCTACGAGATCGTCACCAAAGGAGGGGCTCCCTACCCGGGCATGAGCAATCGCGAAGTGATTGAGCACGTGGAAAGGGGCTTCCGCATGCCCAAGCCGAAGAACGTCGAGTGCCCCAACTCCATCTACCAGATCATGCTCAACTGCTGGGACAAGGACCCCGACAAGCGGCCCACCTTTGAGTACCTGTACAGCTACTTTGATGACTTCTTTGTCAGCACCGAGCCGCGGTACCGAGATGCAGAGGACTACCAGGCCAATGGCGGCGCCGGCGGCGGTGAGAACCTTTACGATAAGATGGTCAAGTGAAGGAAAAGGAAAATAACCCGGTTAGAGAGACCTATGCAATTCTACTTACTTTCATGACACTTTTGAAAAAGGATTTTTCTTCAATTTTTGTACTTTTAATTTTAATCCACTTTGTAATCTTCTTTTGTATCCATTCACAAATGCAATAAACAACATTTTCATGCCTATTTTTCTAAGCTGTCTTTTTAGTGGAAGGCGTAACCTTAGAGGGCATTGCAACCGAAGAGGCGAGCATCGAGTTGTGCAGCTCCACGCCGAGCGACTTTGCCTGGTGGAAGAGGCTGTTCAGCTGTTCCATCTTCTCGGCCAGCTGCTTCTGGTCGGCTGCACTGACCCCTTGAGGAGGGTTCTTGGCTGCCTGGTTGTGCTGGCCGTTGTAGTTGCTACCATTTTTGGGGCTTTTAGTGGGCGAAGGTGAGGTGGGAGTATAGGCGGCAAAGGCCGTGCTGGCGGTCTCATTTCGAGATGCTAAGGAGAGCGAGTGATTCATGTTTGGAAAATTCGGTTGCTGTTTTTGCTGTTGTTGTTGTTGCTGTTGCTGCTGTTGCAATTTTTGCTTCTGCTCCTTTATGCCTTTGCACATGGTGTTGAACTGGGAGAAAGAATGATGAGAAACTGTCAATTTAGCTTTGAAGTTTAAACTCATTTCACTACCTGAGCTAGAAGAACGTTGAACTGCCTGACGCCACCCTCAATCCTGGGCACATTCTGCGCGGCCACCGCGTCTCGGCGAGCATTGCGGGCGCTGTTGTTGATCTCCTCGGAAAGCATTCGCACCATCTTTGTCATCTGGCCGTGCATCTCCTCTAGCTTAGGAAAGAGGATAAGAAGAAAGGTAAAGTAAAGTCAAAATTTTTCTCTCATAATTTCCAAGTTACCTTTTGCATGATATCGTCATTGTCATTCGCCTTCACGGCTGGAGCAGGCGACTTTGGTCTGTCTTCAGCCGTGACCCACGGGCTGGCGTAGGGAGCGTGGCCGAAGTTGTTTGCTGCTGGAGTTGCTGCTGCTACTGCTGGCGCTGGTGCTGGAGAAATGTTTGGATACCCATAGGCATGGTAGTAGTTGGGGTCCATCTGAGGAAGTGGATACTGCCCCTGGACTGTTGCAACATTTCCTGTTTGCTGTTGGGCGTACGACTCGTAGTTGTACTGCAGTGAACTGTACGGCACTGTCGTCCAGTAAACGGGTTGAACTGGCTGAGCTGCTGCTGGACCACCAGTGTTTGTCGCCTGGTACTTCTGCTCAAAGTGGTAGTACTCCTGCTGCTGTCCACCGCCCACATTGAAGTTTCCAGTTGCATTGCCAGTGGCCTGCCCGCCGAGGTTTTGCACCTGATCAAGCGGCACTCGGTAACAGTCGAATTTGTCGGTAATGGCTCGAGGCTGGTACTGCTGCTGTTTGCCACCACCACCGCCTGCTGATGTTGCCGTCGCCTTTGGAGAGGTGTACTTTGTGTCCTTTCGACCTTGATCTTTTTTATTGCTATTGGGCATGGCTGATGATGATCAATGCAACGTGTGGTTTGTTTTGTTTGAGAAATGCAATTTTATCTGTAGATTAAGCTAGTTTTATGGAACTTTTTAACAAATACGTCGTTTGTTTTTAGAAAAAGTGTACAGTCAGATGTAAATTCTCAGTTGTAATAAAATTCACGTTTTTTTCAAAATGATAGGTTTCATTTGAATAATATATCGAGTATAATTTATCTGAAATGAACCACTTTATTCCTATTAACAGTTGCAGTGAATGAGTAATTTTCTAGGTTCACATGTAATGATGACTGCACTATCAAAAGATGCAAATCACCAAAAAGTCCACAAACAGTTCCACAAACAGGTGGAATCAAGCCAAAAGTAGAAAGGGTATGTGAAATGATAATCACTTTTGCAGCAAAAGTTTTTGTGATAAAAAGATCTCTTGTTCATCAGTTTCCCTTCAGTTTGAGCTACTGTATTCACAATTTGAGCAGTTTTCTCAATCGCAACAAAGCTGATCATTACAAAAACTTCAACTTTGTGCAATTTAATGATAGTGTTGATTCACAAGAAATCAATCTGTTAGTTTTATGTTATCACATTTTCACATGCATATAACATGTCATCAACTCTTTGATGGGTCAAATCATTAGTTGCACTTGTTTTGAGATAACCGTTAGCTGTTTTTTCCTGGTAAGTCAAAATAGATATTTCATTACAATTTTTTTATTAAAAACATTACTAATTTTTACTCGTTACAAATCCGAATAGCTAGAACCGAAAAATTGCTCAAACTCAAAAGGCGGCTCTTCATCACTTTCGGCATAGTCGTCACTTTCTTCTTCATCCTCCTCATCATCTTCCTCATCTTCCTCATCTTCTTCATCGTCTTCTTCACTTTCATCGTCTTCCTCACTGCTTTCATTTTCTTCATCTTCTACAACTTTACTTTCTTTCATCTCCTCTTCGTTCTCTTCTTCTAATTCATTCAGTATAATATCATAGTTCAATTGAGTATTGACTATTCCCACTTGATAGCACTCTTCACTGTCAATCCTGACAACCTGTGCCCTTGCTCGATCTTGTGCAATGTTGAACAAGTCGTGCAAATTTAAACAGGGAGAAGAACTTTTAGCGCTGCAGTGCTCTTTCAAGACGTCAGTCAACTTTAAAGTGTATAGTCCACCGTCCTTGCTGTACGAATAGTATTCTGTTAAAAAAACAAAAAAGCATTTTGAATTTTTTACCAGCTTAACGACAGTGTTACTTACTTTTTAAACAAGAAAACACAGTGAGAAGTTGAAATGGTTCTGGATTCCACCATTCACCTTGTCGCTTTAAAGATTCATCTATATCATCGGTTGGCCAAGGTGGTGTCGGATTTTTGTTTTTTACAATGTTTTTTCCTCCCTCTTCTCTGACACGACAAGTCTGCAAAAAAATTAATTGGTTTTTTCATTTATCAAACAAACTATTGGCCGTACTTACATCGACAATGATCACCTTTGGAGAGTCACTCAAAGCACGGTACAGATTCAGCTGATCAATGAGGCGTCTAACTGAAAAAAGGCCATCTTCGCAAAAGAAAGCTGCCAAAAAAGTAAGTTTTTGCATTGATTACAAAACAGTAAAATATATAAGTTTTTACCTCCATCAACTCCGTGGCTAGAGATGTAGATCACCAGACAAACTTTATCCTCATATTTAAACTGTTTTAGTTCTGTTTTAAAATAAAAATAATTGTTTTTATTTGTTTTTAAAAGAAAAACACATACCTTTCCTTAAAAATCTTGCAGTGTCAGTTTCAGTTTTGCAGCCTTCTGGCAATTTGGAAACGGTAAATTTTGCCCTTCGAAGTGTGCGTTCAAACTCCTCTACTCCCTTTTTATTTTTTTCCAAAGACCCCATACGAAAGTTTTCTTTTATATACTTGATTTTCTCTTTAGTAAGGTCGTCACGATATGGAAGCTTTCTAATGATGCTTCGATTAAAGTGCTCAAAGTTGTAGTAGGCTAGGCTGATGCAGTAGAAATGTTTGATATCGTACTCTTCACAACTGTCTCCACGAACGTATTTAGTTTTTTTGTTTTCCAAACTTTCATTGCTATCAATAAATGGAAACAAACTCAAAGGGTGTTTTAAACGCTCTAAAATCTGCCAATCATTGATTTGTGAAAAGCCGATTTGAAAAAAATCACCTGCTATTGCCACAACACAAATTAGAAGAAAAAGAAAAAATCCGGCAATGTAGACTAGTGGTCCGCCTGGCAACTGTGACAGTGTGCTTGAGCCAAAAATGCAAAAATAAATTGCTGTTGCTAGAAACGCAATAAAAAGTGATAAAAACTTGAAAAAATGCTTTTTAAACTGGCTCTCAGTTTGGACATCATTTTCCACTGCTTCAGGAGGAGGTGTAATGAAGGGCGCCAAGCAATTGGCCGGCACTACTGCCAACTGGTGCGACAGGTGATTGAACACCAGCGGCGACTCTAGAAGCCAGCTCTTGCTTGCCGGCTCGTACCGCTCTGTCCAATCGGTTTGCAGGTATTCTGTAAAGAAAGTTACTAAAAAATGCACCTGTTGAACTGATGATTCACCTCACCTCTCTCTCCACCGACGAGGTACAGCTGCCCTCGGAAGTTCACCGCCTGATGGCCACTGTGCTCCTTGTTCAGTTTTGCCGACTCCTCTCTCCAGGTGTCTGTTTGTGGGTCGTATGACTCGCAGGAGGACAGCTGCGTTAGCCAGCTCCTACCGGTGGTTTGGCCTGCAATCGCCCAAAGTCGTCCCTCAAAGGGCACTAGAGCGAAGCGGATGCGCGCCGTGGTCATGGGCGCCACCAGTTGCCAACGGTTCGTTTGCGGATCGTACACTTCCACTGTAGTAAGATATTTGTCGCCAGATTTAGAGGTTGCAATCGGACAACAGCCGCCGGCAATGTAAATTCGTCCACCTAGAACGGCGGCCGCCGCCTTTGACCGGGCGACGTTCATCGGTGAAATGGCCGTCCAGCAGTCGGTCGCAATGTCGTAGCGTTCACAATCGGCGATGATGCAATTTTCCTGCGTCTCTCCGCCTAGGGCGTAAAGGAAGGCACCGTCGAGTTGAACACTGGAAAAGTGGTGCCTCGCCGTGAGCATCGGACACTTGGGTGTCCACACTGGAGGGGAGTTGTCGAGTGGCTGGGCAAGGTCAATCGTCCAGGTGGCGGCCACTGAGACTCGCTGGGCGTAACCACCAAAGAGGAACAGCCTCCGACCGTCGTCCACCGCCTGAAGGGCAAAAATGCCCGCTTCACCGGGCGGCATGGGAAAGAACGGCGACGGCCGCCATAGTTTCAGCTGGTAGTCGTAGTACTCCACCATTGTTTGCAGTTGTTGGTAGTTGTAGTTTAGACAAACGAGAAACTGTTTTGTCTCTCGAGGACAAAAGGGAGTAAGTGAGCGTGAGTAGGGCGGCGGCTTGAAGCAGTGCTCATCGGTGGTTTTTAAGATTTCACTAGTTTGCTTTTTTGGCTGTTTCTTTTTGAGAATTTTGTTCATAAAGTCAATCAGACGATTTCGTTTGCTTTTGAGAAGTGCAGAAAAAAGGTCACTGTTGAAGATGAACTCCTCAACGAAGCCTTCTGGCAACCGGCCAAATCGTAGGCACTTTTTGACTAGCATTGGAAGATGCGTCTCAAGTCGTTCCTCCATGTCTGCTTCCACCCACTCTTTAATTATTTTCCAAACGGGACGCTCATCTGTGATGTTCAGTTTATCAGACACAAGAAGTTGGAAAAAAAGTTCAACACTCAAAGAGGTAAAGTTTTTGGAACTATCTTTTAAAACCTGAAAAAAAAGTTTTAAAATGCAAAAAACACACAGTTGTTGTCACCTTTTCAAAGTGCTCTTCAATGAACTGTTGAGCTTCATTGAGTGTTTCAACACCCTTATGCCCAAGTGATGCGGCTCGCTGAAACACTTTAACGGCATTACTGGTGTTGATGTTTTGTTTGGAGTTTTTTAAACGACAAAAAGTAGTCCCCATACTTTTGTGATTGTTTTCTCTTTTTGCTTTTACAAACAAAAATTAAAAAACAGAGCACTGTACAGAATATTGACACAAACAAAAAGCAGTGTAAACACTTTTTCTTGAAAAGTAATTGCCTGTTATCCACTCAATGCTTAGGCAGACATCTGTTGCACAGCATTCTTACTGTTTATTAGAGTGATGATTTCTAAATGTTGATTAAAAAATTAGTGCATTTTTTGACAACTTTCAGAGTAACAACAGCATTTTTGTTTGGAAAAGATGTTTATTTGTACTTTTATGAAAATATTCAAACAAATAAAATCACATTAAACAATGTGTGGAAACAAAATTGTACATATTGCTTTAAAAACAATTTTAAAAACAGGTTCTAAATGAGATGGTACAATTTAGAAAAATAAGTGCAACAGGTATTTCTTATTTTGAGTCTCAATGATAGAAAAATAAAATTGTTAGGCTTTCTGCCGCATAAAGTTTGAAAAAAGTGTAACTAGTCGCTATGTGCCTTACGTCGTTGTCTGAGACCTGGTTCAAAATTAGTAGATTTTACAGGCAAAGATAGCACTCGAGGAGTGTATGGTGGAGGAGTTTTCAAAGGAGGTTGTTTACATAATTTTATTACAGCTAATACAACTCCAATTGCAGCAATCCCTCCAACAAAAATCCCCACAATCCCTATAAAATTGAAATAAAGTATTAATACTTAAAACAAAAATCAAGTTAAAAACTTACATGTTGTTGACAAAGTAGTTGGCAGTTTAAGTTTTGATTTGATTTCAACTTTAACGTCTTCGGTTTTAGTTTCATTTTTAGCTTTCTTTTTTTCCATTGTCATCTTTTCAATTGCATACATGTGCTCAATAACTTCATGCAAAATCACCGTCTTTGTAGTTCCATTTTGGTAAACCAGATCAAACTCTTCGTTAATTTTGTTTAAAAAGCAACCTTTTCCGGCATAAATGCTTAATGCAATCAGCTCTTTTGTGCGGTTGCTCAGAATCTAAAATAAGAGTAAACTAGTAAGAAAACATAAGCTACCATAAACAAATTTTTCATACCAAACTGTTTGCATCGTGTCTCTTCATGACATCGCCGTTTGTACCATTGGAGTGCTCCACTCCAATGCCGTGCAACAACTCATGAAAGGTAGTACTGAGAACTTGCTTGTACTCCTCACTGTTTCTTTTAAGAGGACATCCGTAGAAGCTGACGGCAACTGAGTTGTTGTGTGGGTTACACGCGGCACCACACTTGAAGCCTCGGTATCCGTCAGAAAGTAGCTTTCCGGTAAAGAAGACGAGCAGTGCTGGTCTCAAGCGCTCTTTTGCCAAAGCACTCGATTTGAGCGTAGCCTTGAGCTGCCTAGTGTTGATTACTTGCTGATGATCAAACTGATGAAACACCGGGTGGCCAAGTATAACAGACACTAAATCATAGCCAAAGTTTTTGTAAACCTCTTCACCACCATTGTAGACAAACTCCTCTCTGAGAAGAATCTGGTTGATGACATCAATGTGCGTGACGGTTTGATTGAGAGCGGCTTCTTGGTTTCCACCAAAGCAAAGTTGGACATAAGAGTCATCAGTCACAATGGTGATACCTGACACAAAACGTAAAATTTTTATTAGTAAAAAGTAATTTACTGCAGAATTTAATATCGGTTTTGTTTACAAAACAACTCATACCAACACGTTCTTCATATGACGACGACGACGCACTTGAGGCGCAGAGAACAAAGGTGAACAAAGGACAAACTAGCACCACCACCTGTTGCCATTTGCCTATTAGAGATGACATTTTTGGGTCAACAAATTAGCTCAAAACACACTTTTTCTGCTCAAGCATCGTCGCCGGCTTCTTTTATTCAGTCTCAGAGCGTCCATATCAAACGTGATGAAAAGAAAAGTATTGCGCAAACCATGCCGCGTTCTGCAATTCTAGTTTTCGTTATCCATTTGAAATTTTACAGGTATGGCGCACAAGTAGAAAGTGTAACACAAAGTGAAACAAGCTCACAATTTGTAGTTTGTTTTGAAACGTAAAATGCAGCTCAGCTACTCAGATCGGCTGTTCACGTAAATTAATACAATACACACAGAGTGTTAAGTGCCTTTCACTAAAAATAGCCTTGCTTATCCGGATGGCTGCTGCAACAGGAGATAAAAAAGAAACGAAAACACGTGAAGAAGAGTAAAGAAGAAGAAGAAGAACAGGAGCAACCGGCTTTGCCTGCTCTCAGTCTGTCACACTGTTGATGCTTCTTCCATCGTTTTCTCAGACGGTGTGGCTTGTACGCTAGCAGCAGTTTGACAGGGCTGTACGTTATGGGTAATAACAGAAAAAAGCGCTTTTTACTAACGTAAATGTAAAAAGTTTATTTAAAATGCTAGTGTTATTTATGCTGTTTGATGTAAGTTACATTACAAAATTATAAAATGTAGCAGCTAGTTAAAAAAATGTTTAGCAACAATTTTGCTTAAATATAAAAAATGCAAAGCTTAAATCAGTCTCCCTTAGTTTTCTTAACTTTAGGTTTTTTAGGTTTGGTGGTAGGTTTCTTCGGACCCTGAGTTCCCCAGCCATCAACTGCCCATGATGATAGCGGACCACGACCTCTGGATGAAAACACTTGTTTGTAGAAAAGAGTGAAACCGCCACCTGTAAACAAAGCAGCGACACAACCAATGAAGATCCAATAATTGCGCAAAAAGTTTAGACCAGCAGCTAGAACAAAAAAATGTTACTGAGTTAAACAATAACTATAACTATTAACTTAAAAACTCACAAAAGATATCGTTTGGTTTATCAGTTGTCTCGGCTCCATCTCCCTTTTCCAACTCTTCCTTTGCAATAGCATTCATGTGTTCAACCACCTCATGGTACTTCACCGGCTTTTTTTTCTCATTGCCAAAAACAAGTCCAACATTTTCCCCTTCAATTGAAAGACAACTTTTAACCTGTGCTTTGTAAAAGCTCTTAGCAATGTGCTTTCTTGTTTCCAAACTTAGGTTCTGTCAAAAAGCAAAATAGCAGTTAAAAGATAAGCAAATTACCTAAAAAGTTTATAATTTTTTACCATATTATTTGCACCATACTCCATCATCACGTCATTGTTTGTATTGTTGTGAGGCACTCCGATGATGTGCAGCAGCTCGTGGAAGAGTGTAACAAGGACTTGCCTGTGTGCTTCACTGCCAACTTTAAGTGGACATTCATGAAAACTGACCGCCAGCGTATTGTACGGTGGTGAACATACTGAACCGCACTTAAAACCCTGGTATCGGTCAGTCATTTGCTTTCCAGTAAAGAAGGCCACCAGACCGCACTCTTTGCGCTCATACTCGAAATGACTTGAAGTGAGCGTAGCTTTGAGCTGATCAACATCAAGAGACTGCTGTTGGTTAAACGGAGCAAACGCTTTGTGTTCCAGGTTGATGATCTCAGGGTAGAAACCAAAGTTGGTGTAGTAGTAGGTTTCTCCATTGGAATCAGTGTAGACGAATTCTTCATCGAGAAGGTGCTGATTAATGTCGTCAATGTTTTTGATGCTGTAATTGGCGGCCGCCTCTCTGTTCCCATTAAAGCAGTGCTTTACAAAAGCCTCGTCAGTCACAATGCACACATCTAAATGATGAAAGCATTAGTTACATAATGTGAATACATTTGCCAACTTTTTAGAGCATCCAATACGTACTGATACGGTTTTTGTTAGCAGTCACAGCAAACAAGCAAAGGCTGATGATGCAGATCACTTGAAAAAGTGACAACGCCAACTGGCCACCCTTTCTAGTGTTGAGTGATTTCATCTTTCGGTTGTTGAAAGCTAACGCTTCCAGAAAAAGCATCATTTTCAATTAGAGGTGAAAATGATGCTCCTCTCTGAAAAAGAGATGCTTTAAGTTGTCTGCTGAGTATAGTGGAGTGGTGGAGAGATCTGGAGTGCGTTTCAGAGTTGGAATTTGCAGAGTGATGAGCAAAAAAAGAAAAAAAGTGAGTGAGGTGATTTTCAATAATCCATTTTCTGGTGAATCGGTGCTATCAGGTAGCAACAAGTGGATGTTTTAGTGTGTGCTGTGAGTGAGAATAGTGGGGGCTGATAACTGCAGCAAGTGAGAGACACTGACGCCTAACAAGACTCTGCTTTTGCAGATTGGATGCATTAGCAGTGCTTTGTCTGTACTGCTGAGATTGTTGTTTCCATTGCATTGCAGACATGCAACGGATGTGCAATGATGATCAGGCTTAATATCATTGACTCGATATCATCTTTACCTCATCTTCTGTGTCTTCAGTGGTTCTGCTTCTTTCATTAAACCAGATGGCTGCTGCAACAGGAGAAACGAAAACACGTGAAGAAGAGTAAAGAAGAAAAAGAAGAAGAACAGGAGCAGCCGGCTTTGCCTGCTCTCAGTCTGTCACACTGTTGATGCTTCTGTTGGCGTTGCCACTTCCCCTCTCAACGATACTCTGTGTACAGCAGCAGCAGCAGTGTGTGCAGGACACCTCTTGAGGGGCACTTCTGTACAGTCTTATACAATGTGAGTAAACAAAGTAGCAGCATCTTAATGAGCTGCAAAAACAAAAGGGCTTCTCAAGTATATGCCACTTCCACGTAGTAACAGTTTTGAGCGCGGGAACTCAAATCCTTACAAAAGGTGACGTTTCCTTCTTTGCACAGACATTTTGGTCAGTATTAGATTGAAAATACTGAATCGCATTACTAACAGTTTTAGATCTAGCAGCCAACAAGACGTACTGAAACCTAGCACAATAAAAAACACACGTAAAGTGAACAATTTTGTTTTGTTTGAAAAAACAAGTGGTGGTTGTGAGCAAAAGACCCGTTTTAATGTTAGGTGTGGGTGAAATGAGAAACAAAATGTAAAACAAAAATAATGGCCTGAAATGTATGTGTGAAGAGGAAGGGGAAACATGAAGAGAAAAAACAGGCAATAAAATGATGTGCAAAGTTATAAAAGAGGCAAAACAAGAATAAGAGATGTGTGCAAGTGAAAGGTAAAAGTTAAATGGTGCCGATAAATTGGAAAAATAAGAATGTGACGGTAGAGATGCTTAAAGTGACGTGTCACAGAAGAGAGGAGGGCATCACTTGAGCAGAGCACACTGGCCATTCCCATCCATCGATCCACCTAGTGGCTAGTGCATCTTCTGCTTCTTGTGCGCCACATTGGCCAACACGGTCCTCGGCACCAGCTGGTGCTGCTGGCGGAAGCGCTCTCTGAGGAGGTTGGCAGAATGATCATGCTGGTTCGCCGCCAGCGGTCTCACGCCTGCTCCCACCCGGCGGCGAAGATGAGGTTGAGCGAGAAAGATGCATCGGTCCTGGTGGCCGCGAGGGCTGCGACTGCGACAACGAGAGCGGGAGCGGGAGTGAGAGCGCGGACGGAGTCGTTTTCGGCCCCATCGATTCGGCTCTTTGGCCAGTTTGGCAGCGAAGGCGGCACTCTCATCGGCCCATAGCTGGGCCTTCAGTCGCTGCACCATCTCCAAAAACTCTTGGGCCAGCTCCCTTCGAGTGCGCATTCGCAAGACGAGCATCCGCATGTAGAAGGCAGCGAAGACCAGGAAGACCAGGATGAGAAGCCAGGCCACTTGGACACCGATGAAGATGTATTGCCGCCAGGCAGGTAGGTCTTCCCAGGCTGGTCGTGGGAGAGGAGGGGTGGTAAATTATATGGAAGAGACTAGATAGAGCAAAGGTGGAGGGGGTACTTACTCTCGTAATGGGGCTTAGGCGCAAACTTGGGCAGTTTGGTGGTTAGGAAGTTGGCGATGTCTTTTGTGTAGACTTCGACTTGATTGCCGGGCTCCAGGACTTTGGACGAGAAGCCGTGGACGTAGCCGTTGCTGTCAAACAGGTAGACGGCTTCGTAGCCAATGTACCCGGCAATCAGGTTGCTGAAAAAGAGCTCGGTTAGGCTATCGTTGCATTTGTGCTGCATGACGATGTAGTTTGGAGGAGAGGTGAGTCTGCAGAGCTGGCCGGGAGAGTCTGAAAAAAGGCAGTGTTTTGATTTTTCAATAGTGCTGCTGCCATTAAAGTTAAGTAGAGTCACTTCTCCTTTTCCATCGATGACGTAGAATTTGAAAGGGTTTTTTGAGGTGACGTGGAGAATGCCGCTTTGAAAGCAACTACTTAAAGCTTGTCCATCCATGCCCACATGGTGCAAGCTTCCAGTAACCAGTGAAAATTTCTGGACACTTGAACTGCCCATGACCACCAGGTTTGTGCCGCTTGAGTCCTGGCAAGCAAACTTGACAGTGCTTCTGGGCACTCCACTGGGAAGCAGAACTGGGTTGAGGTCGACCTTAAGGGCGTTGAGGTGCGCAGCCAGGACGTTGATCTGGAGACCGCCATCCAGTTGATCGGTATTGGCGGTCCCACTGACAAAGAGGGCCAGTTTGCCGTTAACAAGACCAATAGCCAAGATTTTTCGATTCAAGTGGACGAGATCGCGGAAAACCGGATCTACACAGCCTCGGATGGGCTCAGTGCTTGTGACGCTTGCAAAAAGGAAACTTCACAGGAAGCAAAAGCACGCTGATTTCAGGTTGAAAGCATTCATTCTTGAAGAGGTCTGTAGCAGATGAGGAGCAAACGTCAAATGGGAAGTGATGACTGTCGACAAGCGGCTAATATAGACTGGGCCGATTCTGATGAATCACACTAACCAAAAATGATTGTTGGCCGATTTGGGTGCACTGCGCACGTACCGCACAATCTGTACAGCAAACAGTCTGCCAACCCAAAAGCACCGTACAAAGAAGATGTAACAGATGAGTCAACTGTTTATTAGTAGTGCGACTAGCTTAACCAGCGTGGTCTTCTCGGAGACGTTGGTACGCGCT